>ERZ1106961.585-NODE-585-length-12012-cov-3.956762_pt1 | contig 12012 bp, 7 predicted proteins | sample MGYA00403680_ERZ1106961 | MGnify/ENA primary metagenome ERZ1106961 (study PRJEB35170, sample SAMEA104062419) | human gut metagenome | biome: human gut; feature: human-associated habitat; material: faeces | place: Denmark | collected 2012-06-08 ... | reverse complement strand
AATAAGGAAGAGCCCACTCCTTTTCTTCTGTAAATAGATAGGTGTGGGCTCTTCCTTATTAACTTATTAATGTGTTCTCAGCCTGGACTCTGAGTGACTTTCTTCCTTCTTTGTTTAAGGGGTCCGGATGCTCGTGCATGAAAAAGGGCTTTGATTTACTCACTTCTATTTATTAGAGCCAATCTCTGCAGGCCAAGATATCTATTTTGTCATTGGGAAGTAAGGCTTAAGTCGACGAAAAAGCTAGGAAAGGGGATCATATAGCTAGGGTTGCCCTCGAGGCTAGCTACTGGCTTTATACTTTTGTACTCCTCTCTTAACTGTGGGGATGGGACTCTCTATTATGGCAGGCTAGGTTACCGCTCTCTCTATCTCTATCTCTAAGAGGGATTTCTAAGGAAACAGGAATGCATTCTTGACTAGCAAGAGAAAGACAGGTCCTCATGTTATAAGATTTATAAAGCAAAGAAAGGGCCCATCATACTCTTTGAATCTCTGACTAAGCCCGTTCCTCGAGTACCGTTTGCTAACTACACGGCTAACGCAACTGGTAACCGTTGACTGCTTCTTCTCTTGTCTTTAACTAGTAAGGTCTAACTCTCTTTCTTTTTCTTTATTAATTCTTGGCTGGCTCGTAGGTCAGAAGGATAAGGTCAGTGCGCAATCCTAAAGAAGTAGCTCGACATTCCGCTGATAGTGGAGATTGACTTAGACAGGCTAGGGTGGGTGGTTGCCCATTCATGTAAGGAACTTCCCAGCCAGCGAAAAGAAGAGATGGGTTTGTTTCCAGGCTTAGAGGAGAATCCCCAAAGAGGACAGGCTCAATCGATTGAAGGATAGAGCGGAGCATCTAAGCGAGTAAAAGGGGCTTAACTTGGGATGCCCAGGCATGGGCTCGACAGCGAAACCTGATAGTTAGAAGACAGTCGGATTAGTTAGTATGAAGATTCCTTTTCTACCAGTCCAGGGAATTAGCTTGATGTGCCTGAAGACGGCCAGCTTCTTCCATACAAGAGAAAATCTCTTGGAAGAGAGTTCCCCGCTTTCACGGCGAAAAACAGAACAAGAGCCAGCCTTCCAACCTGTCCATTTAAGAAATGATATAAATATCAATATGGTTCGCGTCGTACCGGAGTATCCCATCTTTGCTTTGAGAGCAAGGCCCAAAAAACTGCACTCTCATCCAATCCAAGATGAGACAAAGTAAATAGGAGACACCAACCCAGAAAAAGGAATTTCTCCTCTTCTGACTGCCCGCACAACCATACCTGATTTTCGGTGGGAAATGAAATAGAAATTCTCTTTATCCTCGCGCTCTCTTGTGTTTCTTGTAGTCATCGCCGGACCGGAACTCTTCCCCCTAAATCCTTTCTATTGCTGGTTTCGAGCTACTCGCAACTATATTGACAAAAGTCCAGTTGACGTAGCGTAGGTGGAATAATATCTTTCTTCCCCATCCCTATTGGAATGAATATTCATGCTTAAATAGTCCTTTCCCGAGACCAAGGAGAGAAAGTGATCCCTGTCTCTGCTGCTCTCTCTCTCCTTTTCATTGCCTGAAAACTTCAAAGGCTGCTCCTCCTCTTTCCCCCCGGCACCCATTGAATTTGCACCCTAGAACATCTCTACTTTTTCACTCCCAAAAAGCTGCCTTAGCCTGATTCTTCTATACGAGATACCACCAGACTCTATCTCACTTTCACTTCTGATGAAGAAAATAGATAGAAAGTATGTTATGTATGCATGCGGATCGAATTCCTCTCGCGGGCTTCTGCTCCGCACCTTACTAATGGGTTAAAGACTCTTACTGTCCTATGAGAAAGGATAAGTAAATAAAAGCTGACGCTTGAGAAAGGTGCCAATCCTGATTATTGATTGAGATTCCAGTCTAGTAAGAAAGAAGGAGAATCAAGTGCTTTTATCCACTACCCAGTAAGGCAGTTCACTCTTTCTAGAGTAAGTAATTCCCTTCCCCGAAAGCCGTCAGCCATAACTCTTAACGATGCACAAGTAATAGCTAATAGCTATCGTTTCGTGCCCAAGTCCAAGCACGGGATTCGACCTGACCTATGAACTTCTGAGCAAGATTGCCCTAGGCGGCTACAACGACTTGATTGAACTTGAGGATCACAACGAACTATATGTATATGCTTATCTGGACGCGTCTTGGGCTCTTTTATCTCTAACTCGAAATATCGAATCGGACGTCAGATCAGAATAAGAATCTGACGCCTAAAATTCCCATTTCTTTTTTGGTTGGACTAACCCAGCCGGTGATTGATTTTGAATTGGCGAAGAATGCAAGTGGAGCCCTCGCCTACTCCTTATCCTTAAATACAAAAATGGATTCACTCTACTCTGTCTCTTCCTTCTGTTCTGGGGGGAGCGGAGAGTCAAAGAATGAACCAAAGAAAATAGAAATATATAGTGATCGAGAAATAAGAGATTTATTTGAGAATATCAAAATCAAACTAGAAAGCATAAAGAAGACAAGAAAAGTTGAAACCTTTTATGTGATTTCTTATCTAATGATCTAATCAGACGTGGTAATCTAATTAATATTAATAGCATGAATATGCCCCGTTATCTATAAATCTTCCTACGATCTGTAATTTGATCCTTTCTTTACTAATTCTTTTTTACCGGCTGAGCTTATTCTGTGTTTAGGTGCGTAGACAGTGCACTATGGCGGCCCTTTTCTTGTACTGTGTCCTTTCGGTCTCATTGATCTTACGGCTCTTTCTTATAGGCGATTGGCTGCCCTCTCTCTCTCTCTTTCCTTGCATAACACCGATGGCATAGTCTGAAGCATCGTACTTCGACCAGCTTAGCATGATCCTGAAAGGCCAAGACCGGATCAGCCATGATGCCCCCTTGACTTTATAAGTCCTCAAAGGCCTCTTGATCTTCTCTAGTCCAATGCCATGGTGTCGGTTCTTCTCGACGGAGATTAGTCAAAGGACCCGAAAATGAACCTACGTAGTTTCCCAGGCCAAGAAAAGATCTTCACTCTCAGATACCTTTGATTGGAGATCCCATTCCGGCCTTCCCCATCCCTGAATGAATATTCATGCTTAAATAGTCCCTTCCCTTGATCCGATGTCCAAGGAACTCTTCTGTTCTGGGCGCAGCGGCCAAGCCCTTTGCTAAATCTTCGCAGGACTACCGTATTCCAACCATGAAGATGGAAAACTATAGCTCAAGCCCGAATTACTGCCTTCAAACAAGGTGCACCGTGCAGGTTCGGAACAATCAATCCGTTTGTTGATTCGAGACTCCAGAATTGAGCACTCTAACTTATAATTAACCAATCCGAGTTTCGACATCAAGATCAAGCAAGATACTTTCCCCGCCGGAGTCAATCTTGGCTGAATAATTGATTGAACAAAAAAAAGACCAAGGCTTAGAACTTATCCTATGAAAACTGATGGCGAACCTAAGGATAAGGATGAATAGCTTCTCTTCCTATTCCTATGAAAAAGCTTTCTCAAAGAAGCGAATTTGCCTTTCCCAATAGCTTGAAGCTCCAGCATGATAGATGATAGCCAGTGTGATCAAAGAAAGAGAAAAGAGATTATTCTCAAAGAAAGAATTTTCTATATCTATCTATATATCAAGATATCCGCGATCGGTCTCAAATGAAAGAATCTCACATCTATCTCTTTTTACAATACACTATTCTTCCTAGCCAAGACAACCTCTGGTCCGCTCATTAGTTCATATGCTTACCTTTGCCGCGGAGTAGATCAGTAGAACATTTGGTTAGCTCGTAAGGCTCATAACACAAGTTCCAAATTCTGTCTTCGCAACAATCACCTCTAGTCCCGAGTTTGGTAAAGACAAACTTGCTTCCGGCCGGCCTTTCAGTGATAGGGGGTACTCACTCATGCCTTCTCTCTCTCTTAGGTGAGGTCATTCTCTCTTGTAAGTATATCTGTCGTGGTATTGCTGTCGTGCCGTTTCAGTAGTGTTTGTGAATTAGTAGGGTGGGAATGCAAAAAGGTCAAAAATCGAAACCGTTTCCAAAAGGAAAGGATTCCCGTGGCCCGAACGAGAGCGAAGGCGGTAGGGCAGTAAAAGAAAGAAACGAGGGAGACGACAGTACTAATCATTATTGCTGAGGTGTCAACAAAGCCAGGTAGTGGAAATCACAGATAATCTCAGAATTGCTGTGGTTCTTCTTCTGGTACACTAACACTAAGTGAATCTCGATCAATAGGAATATCTCATTGAATCGGAATGAATTGAAAGCAAAAACGGGTTCACTTGAAAGAGCAATCCGCAGGAAGTGCACGATGTTTTCCCCCTATCTTGTCTTGTAAAGATAGTCCGGATTAGATTATTCTAATTTGAGATTTGATATATGAGGGAAAGTCAGTCACCTATTGGTATGGGGCAAGCGGCTTGACTCTTCCATTCTGACTCGTACCTTCACCCGACATTTCCTGTAAGGCAAGGCTGGCCTGGAAAGTTTCAAAAGAATGCAATTTCCAAAAAGCAAAAAGAAAGAGGACGAGGGCGCGAAAGCAGCTAAACTCAAGGAAGAACAAAGGCAGAAATCGGTCAACAAACAAAAAACAAAGAGAATGAAGTCATATTGCTTAGCGAGAATACTTATTCATGATTCTAGAAAACTGAACTCAAAAAGGAAGGCATGCGCCCCCACCTAAGACCCTAGCTCTACGAAAAGACCGAATCAAAGGGAAACGTCTATCAATAAACAAAGGCTAAGCCAACAAAGACTTTGCTAAAAAAGATTAGCTCCATCTCATCGATCATGGAGTAGGGTGAACAGTCGATTCATGTCTGCTATCTCCCCTAGGGAGAGACCTCTTTCAATTCAGCCAAATCTGCAAGGTCAGACGACTAGTCGGAAATTCTTATTGAACTGATTGAGTGTTAGTTATTACTAACTTACTAAGATAGGCTGAAAACATCAGTGAATTTCAACACGGATATGTCCTGGTTTCGACACCAGTTCACTTATTTGAAGCACTGGGCAAATCTCCATTACTCTTGACCAATTGAAACTTAGGTGCCATGAGAAAAACCATATTCTATATTAATATTATAGAAGAATTATGATTCGGTGCTATACGCACGCATTTACTGCTTTAGCTAAAGATGAGAATGAGATAATTGAACTAATTCATGGTGTGAATTTTGGAATTATTATAGTCACAGAACAGGAATGACTATAAGGAGAGAGAAGGAGTATAGAAAGTCAATCAGTGCAGTATAAGCTCAGTATAAGCAGGAAGTATTTTCAATATTGAAAGAATCCAAATCGACAAATCACATCCCATTAAGTGAAGAAGAATTGGATAAGATCAAAATGAATAGTGAAGACTGACTATACCTATACCATGAAGTTCGATGAAAAGAATATCTTTAAGACAGCTGCTAATATAATTAGGAGATTCAGATTAATCAGGACAGAAGAGATAAGTAATAAAGATTATCTGAGATCTATTTCAAATAAGAAACAGGATCAGTCTGATATAGAATTACTTTCAGAGTTATGGCAATATACTCATTACATTTAATAAGTCATGTTTATAACACATCTCAAACTGACTCAGTAGTTCATTAGTTGAACGTTTAGAAGATGAAGATTGTGCTGAAAAATCGAAGGTGTAAAAAAGCCTATTCTAATAGCTAAATTCGATAGAGGGGGTAAGCACTCTCGCATCACTTACCTTACTCAAAAGAAATGGGGATATGTTGAATCATTACTATATATTATCATAATATCATACATACCGTAGCGAAAGAACAGCAACCTGAAAGGGGGCGCTCAATAGCAGGTTTCGGCATAAGACGAAAACAACGCAGCCAGCCCTTCTTAGTTAGGATCAGAAGCGTGAACAAGATAAGTTCCTATTCTCAATTTAGAGGACTTTCTAAGTCTAAGACTGAGTGAGTTATTAGTTCTTTAGCAGACTCAAGGGCTTTGGGGGAAGTTACCACAAGACCAGAGAAAGCGAGTTCAGTGCTTTGCTGCTTACGCTCCCCTTTCTCTTCTTCTCTGTCGGAGTGGCCAACCCACTCAATCTCTACAACTAGCTCATTTCTCGATGAGAGGACTTTGAACCTGACTGCTCAATCCTCTTTGCCGGCTGATTTTCATCCCTTTTATAATTCTAAGCCGGTTGGAAAGCCCTACCTTATTAAGATTAATTAAGATTAAGGCGAACGAACTAGTCATGAAAGAAACTTCCTTTACTAATCCTAAGTTTACCCGGCTTTGTGCTTACTTACCCGATTCGAGGACAGGTAGGATCTTGCATCCGATTTAAAGTGCTTGGCCGTCTTCCCTATATACTATCTATATATTAGATATATATACGTCTGTCTGCCCATGCCTTGAGTTCACTTTCTTCTCCGCGCTTGCCTTAGACTTATCTTATTACCGCGCTCAGGAAAGGGAATGCCTACCTCTTATCACCTACTTCGACTGAAACCGGGATAGGAATTGATGCCATACCACCACGGGAGGGAGATCCGACATTACTATAGACTGAACCGTAGCCCTTTCTTGCCCGGCTTTCAAATTCACAAAAAAGGCATATGAGAGGGCGCGAGCTGAAAGGTTTTACACAACTCCTGGATAAGCGGCCGATCGCTTGAAAGAAAGAAAGAGTGACGGGCTCATGCTTACCTACCTTTCTGACAGGGTTTCCTACTCATACTGAACCTACTCTGGCTCTCTGACCTAAGACAAATCTGTTGACTGAGAGGTCCGCGTGTTTCCTTCGCGAGCAGGGGACTGACTTTAGACTGAAGCTACAGCTTATTCTCAAGCGGGGGATTCTTCCATTCTAGCTGCCTATTAAATAAATCCCCTATCCGCTCTTGGGTTCATAACCGATGGTGGTCTTATATCAGTTTCCGGTGCTTGAAGTACTCGTATCCGGTCAACCAGTAACCGGTGGGGGAGTATGAGAAGAAGCTCTTGGTGCAGGTGCAATCTTGGTCTCCTCAACGCATCCGCTCTGTTGTTAGAGTGAAATGGTGCTCTGTTTTCAATTGAATGCGCTGTGCTGTGGGACGTCGAGGAAGAGCATAGCATCTGGGAATTTCTCTTTTACGACTGCCCGGAGCCGGAGTTGGTCTCGTGGCTAGGTCTTTAACCGGTTCGGAAGAGAAACTATCAGTCATGAAGTGGGCTTAAACAGAAAGTCAAGTTGGGTATTGTATTGAGATGCTCGCTTGGCCGGAACCACAACAGTGCTTTTTCCCTAGTGGTGGAACCGCCTGAAGTCAAGACTGGTCATCAATAGCCAAAGAGAGAGGGAAGTTCTAAAACCGAATTCGTCCAGTTACAGAGAAAGAACCATGTTGGGATTGAGTTGAGCCTTTCCTAGAGGGCGCAGTGTGCATAGGACACTTTTACAAAACAAACAGAGTCGTTAGATAGTGCTAGCTACTTCGAAATAATGAAAAGGAAGACGATTTAGCCGGGAGTGGAGGTAGAAAGTGAGCTGGCTGAAGCGGAACCAGAGCCTACTGAGGAGGGAAAGTCAAACCCTGAGACTGAGAAAGCTGGGGCTACATCAAGGAAAAGAGCAGAGATCTTTCTTCCTTATAGCGGCTGAGAAAGAACAGGCAGACCAATCCCTGAACGTAGTCCAACCTTCGGTCCTTCTGATTCCGAGAAGGAACTACTTCTTTCAATCCCTGCGGCCCGGCACTGCTTCTCAAAACCACACTAGCTGTTCAGCTTCTAGAACTACGCTAAATAGAAGGGAAAGCCCGGGACGGGATACTGACTAGCTCGTCATGCTCAACCCAAAAACAGTCGTAAAGCCAATTGATTTCAGGCAAAAAGCCACCTTGGCCGACGTGGGTGGTGAATACCATTGATGGCAACTATTTCGTTGAGTTTGGTGTCTAGGCAGAGAGAGGGTGTTTACGGCATGATAGAGCTGTAGCGAGCAGCATAGTGGAAGCAGCAGCTTTTATTTGACGGTTTTAAATAACTATCCCAGAAATCCGAAGTAGCGTATGTGAACTGATAGTCCATACCTTCGTTCTATCACCGCGGGCCGGACCTGCCTTCCCGTAAAGCACTCGCATAGAGATGATAGGCGCTTATCGTGGAGTTCGGGAGTGATTGAAGTCTGTTTGTGAACAGTCAGTTGGCGTACTGACAAGTAAGTAGGTTTTGTTCATTTCATGATCATATCTTGGCATATGAAACAAATAGTCTTTCCACTCGCGAGAAAGAATGAGAGTTCATTCTTATATAACGATCAAGTCTTCTTCTTCACCGAGAGGTTCAGGCGCTTCTGCTTTTCCGTTCTAGTGAGTGCTTTATTCCCTTCCGTAATCTGAATCGGGAGAAAGATAAGGCGAAGTAATTATTGAACTATACTTGCTATCAAAAACTCACTCAAGTACGCTCCTACGCCAAGGCCCGCAAGCCTAACGTAAATGCCAAAAATGCGACTTTTTCCTTGCTGTTCAGGTGTAGCGGGGGACTACCCAAATTCATATAAATCCAATCGTCATTGCGAAACGCCCTAGCCCTTGTCATTCTAAACGTACTATATGTATATGCTATTGAATAGATCGATTTACTATGCTAGTCGGAGTTTCAGAGAGGCTGAGATTCAAGCAAAACTCTACACTTAGTAGTTGAGGGGGGAAATTTTCACTATGGTCACTTGAAAAAGAAATGCCATCCTCTTTAGACTATTAATGAATGTGCACAATTCACCTAATTCTTCTGTGCCACGTATTCTACTAAACTGGATCACTTGATCTTATACAGGCAAAGATAGGATTGCTAACCGGATTGATCACAGGGAGGGATTACGATGACCGCCGCCCCTTAACTCGTTTGGCTCTTACACTCCTTAGTCTTAGTAAGGAAAGATGAAAGATTGTTAACTCACTATAAGAAAGTCAATCTGTACCTATTGGATTTGGATAGCATTGTTGGTTTTGAATGCTTGCTAAGCTCTTTGATGAACGAAGTGAGATTCTTTAGTTAAGCTTTCCTTACCGGAAGTCGATTATTTCATCGTCCTTTGAGTTCTTCCAACCGTAAGCGGTTATTTTGAAAGTCTTTTTCCCTTGTACACGAGCTTGACTTTATGGGAAGAAAGATAAGAGTGTGCCCTTGCCGACCGATCGGTAGGTTTTTTCACCTTAGCTTGTATTGGTGGTGCAGGTTAAATAGCCCTCTCACCATATACTAGGGATTGGATTCTTTCCTTCGTGACTGACCTCTATTTTTCTTTCTATAAGTCTATAAGAGAACTAACTCCCCCTTATTATTTGAAGAAGGTTGAGCAGTTCTTGGGATTCACTCTCCTCCGAAATTGGCTTAGTCAAATCAAATACCTACACTGGTATCTTACTGTTGCACTTTCATGGATGTCGAGATTGTTGACTTCTTCCAGGCACCTTTTGTAAAGGATGAATGGCGGGCTATTTGACGATGAGCCTCCTCAGTCTCTAGAGATGAGACGGTGGGGCCTTTTCAACAGCTGCTGACGCCATAGGCTTCTTGCCTTTGTCAGAGCTTTGGGCGAAGGGGGGATGATTTTCAGAGTTTGAACTTTCGCTTCGCACCTTCCTCTTTCTTTTTAGGTCTTTGGGGACAAGGATCAGCAAATATGTTTGGACACCTTCTTCGAGACCCAGTATGCTGGAAATTCGCCTGCCTAGGATGTTTTTTCCTGATATCACAAATTAGCTTTTCTCACTGAGAACAGAAGGTTCAGGCGTCAAATGGATCGAAGAGGCCTTGAGCGGAATGCGGCTTCCGTGATTAGCATGAGATCGTCAGTCAAGGTGAGTAAGGGCGTTGGTTTGCTTCCCAAGGCTGCATTGGTTTTATGGCTCCTCGCACCGTTTTTCGAGAAGCCTTGTGTACAGGTTGGAGGAAGAATAACAGCAGCAGAGCAAAATCAGACCTAACCTCGGTCGGAGATAGCAGCTCATGAACTGCCCTGCTCGAAGGGTCATAGCCCTAACTGACCTAGCTTCAGAAGTGGCAGCAATTGGCTAAAATCGGCCGAGCGCAGTAAATAGAGTCCCAGATGCAGGAGAGGTAAAAGATCTCAGCCCTATTGACATAGATAGGTGTGATTGAAGCGATTGGACTGCTTTCAAAGGCCTTAAATAGCTCACAATTCTGACCTCGAATAATAAGAGCTCTGTCAATCACTGATCCTTACATGTCTGTCTACTATAGGGATTGGGTTGGGAAAGCTGCTTGATACTCTTGTCATTCCCCTTCCTTAAGCAGTGGATATTTGGATATAGCATTTCTTTGAGCGACTTTCTAGCCTTGATCTTCTCACTATGGTCTTGACGAATCTGGAGGATTGTCATCTGGATATAAATCAGGGAAACAAAGATTGTCCATCTCTTTAAAGTAGCTTTCTCCTACTCTGTATTAGGTATCTGCTCGTCAGTCTGAGGTTTCGCGTCTAATGTAGGCTTTGTCACCTCTCTTCCTTCTTCTTTTTGATCGAATTTCCTTCTTTCTTCTGTATGACTACTTTCATTATCTGTAGAGGATTTCTCAGTATTTTTCATAGGATCAACCAGTGATTTGATCTCTCTCTTGTCTTTCTCTCTTTGTGGAGATAATTTCTCATTGTATTTTTTTCATTCTCTTTTCTCAGCAGAATTTCTTATTATTTGTCCAATTGACCTTTGAAAACAAGATGAATTGGTTAAGCCATGCATTGGGATATTGCGGATCCACCCTTTCACCCCTTTCTTATCAACAGGTATCCTCCCCAGCGCCAGGCCAAGCGTAAGTTGATTCTTGATGATTTTCCGACTTTTCAAATCAACGCGGGCTACCCGAACCTCTTTTGTTTTTGTACGAAATGGATCTGCGTACTGTGACTCAAACCATTCTTTATTGACCAAAGCCTTTCGCAAGACCCTTATGTTTAATAATCTATCTATCATCTTTCTTGAGTACAAATAAAGAGAATGAATAACTCTGCCCCCCACCCCCCATTTGACAATGCATTCTAACTGAACTGACTTACCCCATACAGTTGAGGAGAAGAGAAAGAGAAAGAAGGAATCGATAGTCTTTCCTGACAGTTCACTCTCATTGATTCTTCTTGAGGATTGACTTAGAGTTCAGGATCATTGATTCTTCGATAGTCTTGACTGACAGTGAACGATCATTGATTCTTCTTGAGGATTGACTGAAACTTCATAATTACCTCGGCCCTCAATCCCGGTATTTGATCCCGAAAAATAGGGGAAAGATACACTTTTATACCCTAAAATACGGGAAAGATAGAATGATTGATAGTTTTTTGACTGTTTACAGTCTCGTTACCGAGGGAAATAGGGGAAAATGGACTCTTTTATACCCAAAAACACGGGAAAGATAGAATGATTTCTTGTTTTTTGAGTGTTTACAGTCTCGTTACCGAGGGAAATAGGGTCAAATGGACGATTTGATACCCAAAAACACGGGAAAGATAGAAAAGAATTGATTTCCTATGCTGCTATTAAGGGAAAAAGCTATGACAAGGTTTGACCCCTATATAGGATAGAATCAATTAATTCTTGGTCCGACAGAGTTCCAGAAGTAGGAGTAGAGGCTTTCCCTTCTTTCTTTCACTGTAAACTCAGTAGCTCAGGGTTTCGGTTCAGGTTTTCTCTTTCGTCTTTCGTCTTCACTCTCATTTCTTCTTCTTTCGTCTTGACTTCAACATTACCTTGACTCTCTTTTATCCCTAAAAATAAGGGAGAGATAGAATGAATTTCTTTATGTTCCAGTCTCAGATCAAGAATGAATAGGGTCAGGAGTGTCGGTTTCGTCTTTCAAAGCAGCTAATGAGTTTATTCTTGAACAACTCTAAGAATGAATCTTGCTTCAGTCTTTACCCTTATGATTTAGAAGGGAGGGAGAGGAGCGAAGCTGTGAAACCGACAGGTGATTGAGTTTACCTAGTTCAATCTGTCAAAGGAAAAGGGTGTCGGGTGTCGGTTGAGTCTGATTTGCTTTTCTTTCCTGTAAAG
>ERZ1106961.583-NODE-583-length-12028-cov-30.570367_pt1:0-7500 | contig 12028 bp, 12 predicted proteins | sample MGYA00403680_ERZ1106961 | MGnify/ENA primary metagenome ERZ1106961 (study PRJEB35170, sample SAMEA104062419) | human gut metagenome | biome: human gut; feature: human-associated habitat; material: faeces | place: Denmark | collected 2012-06-08 ... | reverse complement strand
GAAGTGATTTAACTAGAACGGAGAGTTCTACGGAAAGTTCTACGGAAAGTTCTACGGAAAGTTCTATCGAAAGTTCTACGGAAAGTTCTATCGAAAGTTCTATCGAAAGTTCTACGGAAAGTTCTACGGAAAGTTCTACGGAAAGTTCTACGGAAAGTTCTACGGAAAGTGATACCGAAAGTTCTAATGATCTAGATGGAACTCAAAAATACAGGCATTTGTGGGTTCAATGCGAAAATTGTTATGGATTAAATTATAAGAAATATTTTAAATCCAAAATGAATATTTGTGAACAATGTGGATACCATTTGAAAATGAGTAGTTCAGATAGAATCGAACTTTTGATTGATCCAGGTACTTGGGACCCTATGGATGAAGACATGGTCTCTTTGGATCCCATTGAATTTCATTCGGAGGAGGAACCTTATAAAGATCGTATTGATTCTTATCAAATAAAGACAGGATTAACTGAGGCTATTCAAACAGGCACAGGTAAATTAAACGGTATTCCCATAGCAATTGGGATTATGGATTTTAAGTTTATGGGGGGTAGTATGGGATCTGTAGTAGGCGAGAAAATCACCCGTTTGATCGAGTATGCTACAAATCAATTTTTACCTCTTATTTTAGTGTGTGCTTCTGGAGGAGCACGCATGCAAGAAGGAAGTGTGAGCTTGATGCAAATGGCAAAAATATCTTCCGCTTTATATGATTATCAATCAAATAAAAAATTATTCTATGTAGCAATCCTTACATCTCCTACTACTGGTGGGGTGACAGCTAGTTTTGGTATGTTGGGGGATATCATTATTGCCGAACCCGATGCCTACATCGCATTTGCGGGTAAAAGAGTAATTGAACAAACATTGAATACGACAGTCCCTGAGGGTTCACAGGTGGCTGAATATTTATTCGATAAGGGCTTATTCGATCTAATCGTACCACGTAATCCTTTAAAAGGTGTTTTGAGTGAGTTATTTCAGCTCCACGCTTTCGTTCCCTCGAATCAAAATTCAATCAAGTAAAGCCTTACTTAAAACTTCAAAAATGAATTATTTTTTTTGTGACGAACAAGTAGTTATTTACTTTATAGGAATCAAAGTAAAAATTCGAAGAATGGATTTTTCTTTGGTAACATAAGATTAAATTGTAGAAAGAATCATGCGGAGAAATTTTTTTTACCGATATTCCTGATTAGTAATTAGGAAACCCCTATTAAACAAAATAAAAGAGCAAATTATTTCTTCCGCAAAATTTGGCGGGAATAAAATGAATTTCATGCTCCCTTCTTACATTACATGTGGATATATAATCCAACTATAGCAAATAGCGGCATAGAGTCTTGCATCTTTCTACATCTCTAGAGGATCTCTAGTTTTACTACGAATCCCTGTTGTTGGATCGGATTATAACGAACTTTTGGGTAATTTGTACGAAAATCTTTATGAAATTTTATTCAAAAAAATTATAAGACAAGATAATAAATAAAATAATACAAAAGTCTATTATGATACATATATTTCATGTCGAAAGATGAGTAAGTCCATTTATTTAATTCGACATTCCGCATTCCTTTTCTATATATACTCAAGTAGATATTACTTAGTATAATTATATATGAATTAGTATAATTCTAAGATACCTTTTATAACAATCAATAAATAACAGGTAAAAATATTAATATAACAATAAATAACAGGTACAAATATTAAGTCGAGGTATCCATTCTATGACAAACTTACCCTCTATTTTTGTGCCTTTAGTAGGCCTAGTATTTCCGGCAATGGCAATGGCTTCTTTATCTCTTCATGTTCAAAAAAACAAGATTTTTTAAATATGCTAGTGCCGTCTATTTTTTTTTTTCAAAACTTAGACTTTGACGATAACACAGCTATCTATTTAGTAGACTAGAGTCTAACATGTGGCTGACTCCAAACATAAGCGATTATACATGCGTAAACATGATATCTGAGGAAATGAATTATAAGTATTTGAAAATCGAAAATATATAACAGATCGGGCGACGAATGGTTGAGATGTAAAATCAATATATCTATATGGATGTAGGTATCTATAGGGAATCATATAAAGGTGATGTTATTATTTTAGATCTAAGTAATTCGATGAATTACTCCTAAAGTAAAGGTTCACATCAAAATAGTGCTAGTTGATTAGAGTTACTTCGGAAACAAAAAAAGTCAAATATATTTTTGTTATTCTAACAATTCCAATAAAATGCAACGAGATCTAGTATGAGTTGGCGATCAGAACGTATATGGATAGAATTTATAAGAGGATCTCGAAAAATCAGCAATTTCTGCTGGGCCTTTATCCTTTTTTTAGGTTCATTAGGGTTTTTGTTGGTTGGAACTTCCAGTTATCTTGGTAGGGATTTGATATCTTTATTTCCGTCTCAGCAAATAATTTTTTTTCCACAGGGGATCGTAATGTCTTTCTATGGGATTGCAGGTCTCTTTATTAGCTCCTATTTGTGGTGCACAATTTTGTGGAATGTAGGTAGCGGTTATGATCGATTCGATAGAAAAGAAGGAATAGTGTCTATTTTTCGTTGGGGGTTTCCTGGAAAAAATCGTCGAATCTTCCTCCGATTCCTTATGAAAGACATTCAGTCCATCAGAATAGAAGTTAAAGAGGGTATTTCTGCACGTCGTGTCCTTTATATGGAAATCAGAGGCCAAGGGGCCATTCCCTTGACTCGTACCGATCAGAATCTGACCCCACGAGAAATTGAGCAAAAGGCTGCCGAATTGGCCTATTTCTTGCGTGTACCAATTGAAGTTTTTTGAAAAATGAAGTTCAGAATGAATGCTTTCTTAGTTCGTAGCAAGAGGGATAAAACTGAAAAGAAACAATAGTCTTTTTTATAGACCATTTTATAGACCATAGTAATAGTATAACTTAACGGGAATTTCTTCAGAATGCTCATTTGAGCCAAAGCAGACGTATACGGAACAGACAGAAAACAGTCTTTGTCCGAAATTTTTATGCGTATGTAAATCAACTCCACAGTAACAAAAGTGGATTCTTTGATATTTTCTTTCTGTATTATTTCGAAATTCAAGGATTAACTAATGAATCACAAATCAAAAACTAAAAAACAGGGAATGGATTCATAATAGTATCCATATGACTTGTAATAGAACTTATGTTTGATATAAATATTAGTAGTGTAGAGAGGTAACGAATGAAGTGAGTTCATTAAAAAATCAAAGACGAAAAAATGGCAAAAAAGAAAGCATTCATTCCCCTTCTATATCTTGCATCTATAGTATTTTTGCCCTGGTGGATCTCTCTTTTATTTAATAAAAGCCTAGAATCTTGGGTTACTAATTGGTGGAATACTGGTCAATCCGAAATTTTTTTGAATGATATTCAAGAAAAGAGTATTATAAAAAAAGTTAGAGAATTAGAGGAACTCTTTCTCTTGGACGAAATGTTAAAGGAATACCCAGAAACACATCTACAAAAGCTTCGTATCGGAATCTACAAAGAAACGATCCAATTGATCAAGATGCACAATGAGGATCGTATCCATACGATTTTGCACTTCTCGACAAATATAATCTGTTTCATTATTCTAAGTGGTTATTCTATTCTTGGTAATGAAGAACTTGTTATTCTTAACTCTTGGGTTCAAGAGTTCCTATATAATTTAAGCGACACAATAAAAGCTTTTTCTATTCTTTTATTAACTGATTTATGTATAGGATTCCATTCGCCCCATGGTTGGGAACTAATGATTGGTTCTGTCTACAAAGATTTTGGATTTTCTCATAACGATCAAATTATATCCGGTCTTGTTTCCACTTTTCCGGTCATTCTGGACACAATTTTCAAATATTGGATCTTCCGTTATTTAAATCGTGTATCTCCGTCACTTGTAGTGATTTATCATTCAATGAATGACTGAAAAATCTAATGTTTGTTACTTTGTAACATAAGTAAAACATTCAAAATTGTACTTATTCCTTCTACCCATCCAGAAGGATGCCTCCTATATTCGAGTAAGATTATTTCAGTAAATAGCAGAATCATGGATAGGGAACTATACTAGGGACCTACCTAATTTTATTGTAGAAATTTTGGGGCTCAATGATTGGACCATGCAAACTAGAAATACCTTTTCTTCGATAAAGGAAGAGATTACTCGATCTATTTCCGTATCACTCATGATATATATAATAACTTGGGCACCCGTTTCAAATGCATATCCCATTTTTGCACAGCAGGGTTATGAAAATCCACGAGAAGCAACCGGCCGTATTGTCTGCGCCAACTGCCATTTAGCTAATAAGCCCGTGGATATCGAGGTTCCACAAGCGGTACTTCCTGATACTGTATTTGAAGCAGTTGTTCGAATTCCTTATGATATGCAACTGAAACAAGTTCTTGCGAATGGGAAAAGGGGCGGTTTGAATGTGGGGGCTGTTCTTATTTTACCCGAAGGGTTTGAATTAGCCCCCCCCGATCGTATTTCTCCCGAGATTAAAGAAAAGATGGGCAATCTGTCTTTTCAGAGCTATCGTCCCACTAAAAAAAATATTCTTGTGATAGGGCCCGTTCCTGGTCAGAAATATAGTGAAATCACCTTTCCTATTCTTTCCCCGGACCCTGCGACTAAGAAAGATGTTCACTTCTTAAAATATCCCATATACGTAGGCGGGAACAGGGGAAGGGGTCAGATTTATCCCGACGGGAGTAAGAGTAATAATAATGTTTATAATGCTACAGCAGCAGGTATAGTAAGCAAAATAATACGAAAAGAAAAAGGAGGATATGAAATAACCATAGTGGATGCATCGAATGAGCGTCAAGTGGTTGATATTATCCCTCCAGGACCAGAACTTCTTGTTTCAGAGGGCGAATCTATCAAACTGGATCAACCATTAACGAGTAATCCTAATGTGGGAGGATTTGGTCAGGGAGATGCGGAAATAGTCCTTCAAGATCCATTACGTGTCCAAGGCCTTTTGTTCTTTTTTGGATCTGTTATTTTGGCACAAATCTTTTTAGTTCTTAAAAAGAAACAGTTTGAGAAGGTTCAATTGTCCGAAATGAATTTCTAAATCTGCGTATTTATCAACATCAAGTTCGTAAAAAAAACCAAATTTTTGTTGGCAATTCTCTAATTTAATTATGTATGATCACAAAATTATGAAAAACTTTTTCCTTGTTTTTGTTTATATTCTTTTTCTACCGTATTTCGGGAATGACTTGTACCGCATTACTAGTCATAGTATGGATATTGTGAGGAAGACTATTTTACCTCTTCTTTATTTCTTTGTTTTTTACAATGCAAATAGGAGCGGTATTATTATGTCACTGGTGCCAGATTGAAATGTCATTGAATGTATCCATTTTTATTCTAATAGAATGAAATTTGATTAGATATTAAAAATAAGATAAGTAAATGGAGAATAGAAAAAAAAATGAAGGGAACAAAGGATTCTAGAAGGGATTATTCATCTTCCTAGTCTTTGATACCAGAAAAATTCCTTTTCTTGTTCTTGTGTCGAAATAATAAAATAATTAATAATTCTTGATCCCGTTCGTCAAAGATCCCTATTCTTGGTTTCAATTTTTCCCGGTTTATCAGAACCGTTTTTTGATTTATTACATAAGTAGTGAACAAATTCAATGAATTTATAAATTCTATTTTATATTAAAATAACTAGAGAAAATTCTATTAGTATATTTTACTATATTAAAGGGTTTGTGATATCTGATCGATAGAAATATATTATTGTTATATTGGGATTGTGTCATCCAGAAAGAGGGAATCGAGTGATTCTCTCTTTCTTTTTTTTTCGCTTTGAAAGTATCGACCGATACTATCGCGAAAGAGATGGTCTGAATCAATTTTTTGAAGCAATTCAGAATCAGAAAGAAATAAGTTTTGTGAAACATCGGAAAGATCCATTTTGTCATTTATATGAATAAATTATTCTAATTAGTAAGAGCTCAACGGGACCTACCCCCTCTTTTTTTCTGATTCGAGGGGGATCCTGTTGAGTTCTTACGCTTTCATGTCTACAACTCAGTTCATCCGATTATTACAGAGATGAACCTAATCCAGAATATGAACCATAAAAGAAAATACCGACTAAACCGATCACAGGAATACCAGTTACAGTACCTATTATCCAAAGAGGAATCCTTCCAGTAGTCTCGGCCATTTGTCCCACTTCCCTCCCCATTTCATCAAGTGGTCGTGCTAGAGACAGAAACAGTCATAGATAATTATGAGATGATATCCTTCCGAATGGGATAAGATAATTCGTACTATTATTTAGTATTTTCTTTTATTTAATTGAAGAAATAATTGGAAAATAAAACAGCAAGTACAAAAATGAGTAATAACCCCCAGTAAAGACTGGTACGATTCAATTCAACATTTTGTTCGTTCGGATTTGATTGTGTCATAGCTCTATAATTCGGATTAGGTTTATCGTTGGATGAACTGCATTGCTGATATTGACCCTAAAAAAGAAACGGTAGGTACAGCTAGTCCGTGAACAGCCAACCATCGCACTGTAAAAATAGGATAAGTTTTATCGATAGTCATTTGTTCCTCCTAAAAAGATCGACTAAATTCATCGAGTTGTTCCAAAGAATCAAAACGGCCAGTTATTAATGGAATTCCTTGTCGGCTCTCTGTAAAATACTCATTTGGACGAGGGCTTCCAAAAACATCGTAAGCTAAACCCGTGCTGACGAATAACCAACCTGCAATGAATAGAGAAGGTATAGTAATGCTATGAATGACCCAGTATCGAATACTGGTGATAATATCAGCAAAAGAACGTTCTCCTGTGCTTCCAGACATGCCGAGCTCCACATATTCTTGTACAGTCAAAAGGGGATCGATTCCGTAAAAGATGAGATCAGTAAATGGAAATTCACTGAAATTTTATCTTTGTAAGATCGTCAATATTGTACCGAGGGTGTTTTTAGAGTATACCGAATCAGTATAGCTATCCTTCTTCTGACGCAGCAACGCAATTTCACAATCAATATCGAAATGAAGCACTAAATAATTTGTTTCTTCTTTTCTTGGTGCTTGTCGATGTAGAATCATGTACCATTCATTCAATAGAAAATTATGAAAATTCCTGTATGTAGTATTATGTAGTATTAAGAGTTCTCTCGGTTATTGGCTTCGGGCTACACAGCGAAGATTGGGTAAAATGTGAATCCGACTGGTTGGTTTATAATAATTCAGGAAGCGGATTCTCATAGTCGCCAAATTCAATTAAATTTGACGTGAAATCTAGAAATATTTCTTTTGTGTTTGTAGTTATATTTTTGTTTGAATCTTTTTTTATTTTAAGGAATTGGTTAGTCGTCCAGTAACAAGTAACAGTAGTACATAGGATTCAATGAACGAAAGAGAACAAGGAATAGAATAATAATCAATATTCGTAATGCACGCATTATTGTTGTTATATTAGACTCAAAGGATCGTTCTTCACCTAATTA
>ERZ1106961.581-NODE-581-length-12178-cov-14.555638_pt1 | contig 12178 bp, 10 predicted proteins | sample MGYA00403680_ERZ1106961 | MGnify/ENA primary metagenome ERZ1106961 (study PRJEB35170, sample SAMEA104062419) | human gut metagenome | biome: human gut; feature: human-associated habitat; material: faeces | place: Denmark | collected 2012-06-08 ... | reverse complement strand
CCGTCGTAACTAATCCAAAAGGCATTTATGTGGACTGTACCCTTGGTGGGGCAGGACATGCTCATGCAGTGGGTGAGATGCTAGATCCAGAAGGCATGATTATAGGTTTAGATCAGGATGAAGATGCTTTGAGTGTAGCTCGACAGCGTTTATCTGATTTGAAATGTCAGGTGTTAACGATACCTACAAACTTTTCTAACTTAAAAGAAGCCCTCCAAAATGCAGGCATTTATGAAGTCGATGGTTTTATATTTGATCTTGGTGTATCCAGCTATCAACTAGATACTCCTGAACGAGGTTTTTCATATATGAATGATGGACCTCTTGATATGCGAATGGATAAAGATGCACCTCTCACGGCAGAGGAAATTGTCAATGAATATGACAGCGAACAATTACTGCAAATTATCCATGATTATGGGGAGGAACGATGGGCTAAACGAATTGTCGAGTTTATTGTTGAAGCACGTCAAGAAAAAAGAATTACTACTACTGGTGAGTTAGTTAGAATTATTAAGAATGCAATACCTGCAAAGGCGCGACAAGATGGACCTCATCCGGCAAAACGGACGTTTCAGGCCATACGTATTGAAGTAAATAGAGAATTAGCAATTTTGCATGATAGTTTTGTAGATGCTGTATCAATGTTAAAACCAAAGGGAAAGATTGGAGTTATTACATTCCACTCCTTGGAAGATCGAATTACAAAGCAAACTTTTAAAGAGTTAAGTACTGCATGTATATGTCCTCCACAATTGCCTGTGTGTGTTTGTAATCACAAGGCAGTTGTAAAGGCAAAGAATAAGGCTATAGAGCCAAGTATAGGGGAGATTGAAGTTAATCCGAGAGCTAGAAGCGCTAAATTGCGCGTAGCAGTAAAGTTGTAGATTTGGAAGGGGTTAAGTGTTATGTTAGCTAGAAAGGCTGTTGTGGGCCAAGTAAAAGGTGATATGTTGGTTATTGCACAAGGGAGAAGACGTAGTGCAAACGTAGCTTTAGATTTAAGCCCTATGATGTGGCAAGTTGTATATGGTATTGCTGCATTAGTTGCATGTTTGCTTATCATGATGGTTATGAATGCATATAGTACAAAGTTGGGCTATGAGGTAGTTAAAACACAGCAAGCTGTAGTACAATTAACAAAAGATAACGATGCATTGGACGTTGAAGTGGCTTCCTTGAAGTCTCCTGTACGTATCCAACAAATCGCAGAAGAACAACTAGGAATGGTTTTGCCTGATTCTTTTGTTTATAGCACAAAAAGCGCTGTTACTGAACGTAATGTGCAAGAGAAACAGCAAATTATAGACTAGCAGGCAAAGCAGCTCGTATTGGGCTGCTTTCCTTTGCGTGTAAAGGAGATTGTATATGAAACACTTACAAGATATAGTAAAAACCTTACATGCACCGCATGTAGAAGGTAATACAGCTGTTGAAATTTTAGATGTAACCGCTGATTCTCGTGCTGTAAAAGCAGGTAGTTTATTTATTGCTTTAGATGGTGCTACTGTCGATGGACATGACTATGTTAATAAAGCTGTTGAGGCTGGGGCAGTAGCCGTATTAGTATCTAAACCTGTTGAGGTAAATAGTGATGTTTGTGTTATCACTGTTGAAGATACACGTGCGGCTATGATGTCCTGTGTGCCATACTTTTTTGATTATCCAGCCAATTCCATGCGCATGATTGGTGTTACTGGTACTAATGGTAAAACGACTACAACTCATATGATTCGTCATATTTTGAAAGCTCAAGGTCATAAGGTCGGTGTGATTGGTACGGTTCATATCATGATTGGCGATACATCATATCCGATTCATAACACGACCCCTGACGTAGTAGATTTACAGCATATTTTGCATCAAATGGTAGAAGAGGGTGTTACACATTGTGTAATGGAAGTATCTTCTCATGCGTTGGCTTTAGGACGCGTAACTGGTGTTGAGTATGATACGGCAGTGTTTACAAATCTTACACAAGATCATTTAGACTTTCACAAAACATTTGAAAATTACTTGGCAGCTAAATGTAAACTATTTGAACAGGTTAGCAAGCCAAACCAAGTAAAATCTGGTAAGGGTGCTGTCATCAATATTGATGATGCCTATGGACATCGGGTTGTTGAAAAAACTACAGCCCCTATCATTACCTATAGTATTGATGGTAGCGGCACATTGAATGCTCATGACGTTGATATGACGCCAAAGTCTAGCCGTTACACGGTATCTTATGATGGTCATGACTATACAGTTGCAATGAATACGACTGGCTTGTTTAATGTGTATAATACATTAGCAGCTATTGGTGCCTGCCTATTAGAAGGTATTTCCATGGAAGACATCGATAAAGCGTTGAAAACATTTAGTGCTGTACCTGGTCGTTTTGAATTGATTGAAGAAGGTCAACCATTTGCTGTTGTTGTAGACTATGCACATACACCAGATGGGTTAGAAAATATTTTACAAACAGCAAAGGCTATTCAAGAAAATCGTATTATTGTAGTCTTTGGCTGTGGCGGTGACCGAGATGCAACGAAACGCCCTATTATGGGACGCATTGCGGCACAATACGGTGATGTTGTGTATGTTACATCTGATAATCCGCGTACAGAGGATCCTGTACAAATTGTTAAAGATGTGGAAGTAGGCGTTAAAGACGGCCTTCGAGAAGGAACCCACTATGAAGTTATCGTTGATCGTCGAGAAGCGATTCAACATGCTATACAACATGCAAAACCTGGGGATATTGTACTCATTGCAGGTAAGGGGCATGAGGATTACCAAATCTTAAAGGATAAAACGATTCATTTCGATGATCGTGAAGAGGCGCGAGCAGCCCTCAAGGAGATCTAATATGGCAGAATTTACATTGTCTCAAGTGGTTGAAGCCACTGCGGGGACGAGTGCACATACCGACAATATTAAGTTTTTAGATGTGTCTACTGATACAAGAACTATTGAATCAGGCTTTTTATTTGTAGCCTTAAAAGGTGATACCTTTGATGGTCATGATTTTATCAATGCGGCTATCGAAAAAGGTGCTACAGGGGCTATCGTTGAAAAAGGACGTTCTGTAGAAGGTATTGCTTGTATCGAGGTAGATAATACTTTGGTAGCATATCAAAACTTAGCACGATATCATCGCCGCCGCTTTGATATTCCTGTAGTTGCTATTACTGGTTCCTCTGGTAAAACAACGACAAAAGAAATGGTGGCAGCCGTACTTGGCACAGAATTTAATGTATTAAAAACTGAGAAAAATTTTAATAATGAAATTGGCTTACCAAAAACACTATTGCGCTTAACTGCTGAGCATGAAGCTTGTGTTGTCGAGATGGGGATGCGTGGCCTAGGCCAAATCGAGGAGCTCGCGTTGATTGCAGAACCAACGATGGGGATTATTACCAATGTTGGTACTAGTCATATCGAGCTTTTAGGTTCTCGAGAAGCCATTGCCGAAGCGAAAGGTGAGTTGATTCGTTGCTTGCCTGAAAACAGCGTGGCTATCCTCAATGAAGATGATCCATATGTAAAAGCTATGGATCGTTTAGCTAAGGGTAAAACAATTACCTATGGTATTGAACGGAATGCTACTTGTATTGGTAGCCATCTGCGCTATAAAAAAGACGGTATTAAGTTCACTTGTAAGTGTTATGATGAAGTTTTTGATATCTTCTTGCCTATGATTGGTGAACACAATGTATATGATGCATTGGCGGCTATTGTTGCAGGTCGAGTGCTAGGCATTAAATCTAACACAATTCGCAAAGGTTTGAGTGAGTTTAGTGGAACTCCAATGCGTCAAGAAATCGTCCCATTTGAAGATATTGTTATCTTAAATGATGCTTATAATGCAAACCCTTCATCCATGGCAGAAGCTATTAAAGCACTTGGTCAATTAGAAGGTAAGCGTAAAATTGCGATGCTAGGCGATATGCTTGAACTTGGTGACTTCTCTGAAGAAGCACATCGTGAAATCGGCCATTTGCTTGCTGAAGAGGGTTATAGTGTTGTATTCACCTTTGGTGATGCTGCTGCCTTCATTGCAAAGGAAGCAAAAAAAGCAGGTTTAACTACATTCCGTTGTAACAGCCATTTAGAAATGGCCAACGCATATAGTGATATTCGTGAAAAAGGGGATGTTATCCTTGTGAAAGGTTCTCGTGGTTTACGAATGGAGCGCGTTGTTGAAGAATTAAAGGATCGAGAATAATAGGTAACGGCTAGTTATATCTAGCCGTCCTATTTATTAATAAGTAGAGGATTCATATGATAAATCACATTCTATTAGCCTTCGTAGCGACTTTCATCATTACGGTAGTGCTAGGTAAAATTGCTATTCCTATGTTGCGTTCTTTGCACGCACAACAAAGTATTCGTGAAGAAGGCCCTGAAAGTCATCAAGCAAAAGCCGGTACGCCAACAATGGGTGGTGCTTTCATGATGGTGGCCCTTATTATTGGCGTGGCATTGTTTGCACCATGGAATGTGGGCACAGGAATGTTATTATTCTTAACACTGGGTCATTGTTTATTAGGTTTTTTTGATGATTTTGTAAAAGCTGTAAAAAAACGCAATCTTGGTTTAACAGCGAAGCAAAAATTACTTGGACAATTTATATTGGCTGCTGTATTCTGTTATTACATTACTGAGATTATGGTTGTTCCTACCACATTATGGATTCCTGTTGTAGATATACAATTACAATTGGGATGGGGTTATTATGTATTGGCATTTTTGATTATTGTAGGAGCTACAAATGCAGTAAATTTAACAGATGGTCTTGATGGTCTTGCTGGTGGTACATCAGCAGTGGCGGCGATAGCATTCTCTGTTATTGGTCTGATGGCTGCATCGATGACAAATTCTATCGGTGCTGAAAGTGTTGCGTACTTTGGCGCTATAATAGCAGCTGTATGTCTTGGCTTTTTGGTATATAATGTGAACCCTGCAAAAGTATTCATGGGGGATACAGGCTCTTTGGCATTAGGTGGTGCCTTTGCAGCAATGGCTATTTTGACTAAAACAGAATTGCTACTTGTGGTGATTGGTGGCATTTTTGTTATGGAAGCACTATCTGTTATTATTCAAGTTATTTCTTTCAAAACACGGGGTGTGCGTGTATTTAAGATGAGTCCTATTCATCACCATTTTGAACTTTCCGGATGGGCAGAACAAACAGTTGTTAATCGTTTCTGGTTTGGTGGAGCTGTTTTAGCCGTTATTGGTGTACTTTTAGCGACTATAATTTTATAAGATAATACTTAACGGAAGTTGTAAATAATGGTATGCTTATTAGATAGGATACATTAATTTTATAAATAATTTAGGTGATATAGATGGAATATGGAGATAAACATATACTTGTTCTTGGCGCTGGAGCTAGCGGTATAGGTGCATCTTGGGTATTAGCCCAAGTAGGTGCGCATGTTGTGTTAAATGATTATAAGCCTATGACACTGCCTACGGCTGAGGAGAAACGACTTGTTGCTGCAGGGGTAAATATTATTACAGGACGTCAAGATGAATCCTTGCTAGATGGCGTGGATCGTATCGTTATTTCTCCAGGTATTTCTTTAGACATTCCAATTGTAAAAGCAGCACAGGCCCGTGGTATTGACGTGGTCAGCGAAGTAGAATTAGCTTATGAAGTATCTAAATCACCTATCGTAGCTGTTACAGGTACAAATGGTAAGACTACGACAACAACCTTATTAACTAAAGTACTAGAAGGCTCTGGAAAACCAGTTCACGTCGGTGGAAATATTGGTGATTCCCTTAGTGAAGTGGCGTATTCTATGCCTGCAGACGGCTTTTTGGTAGCCGAATTATCTAGTTATCAATTAGAGACAATCAAGCATTTTAGGCCTATTGGGGCTATTATTCTCAATATTACTCCAGATCACTTAGCTCGTCATAAGACGATGGAAAACTATATTGCTGCGAAGGAACGCATCTTTGAAAATCAATTAAGTACAGATTATTTAGTGTTGAATATAGATGATCCCGTTGTAGCTGATATGGAACATCGTGCGCCTAGTCATATTCTAAAAATTAGTCAAAAAAAAGCCGTAGAGAATGGCGCTTATTATGCTGATGGGCAATGTTATATTGCTAAAGATGGGGTAGCAAAATTTGTTATTGCAGATGAAGATATTCATATTCCAGGCAGTCATAATATTGAAAACATATTGACCGTTATTGCTTTATCTCATGCATTGGGCGTACCTGTAGAAACAATTCATCGTATTATTAATGAGTTCCATGGCGTTGAACATCGTTTAGAACGCGTTAAGACGATTGATGGTATTACATTTTATAATGATTCTAAAGCGACTAATGTAGATTCTGTGGTTAAAGCATTAGAATCCTTTGATCAACAAGTTATTCTATTAGCTGGTGGTCATGATAAAATGACGCCTTTAGAAGATTTTATGCAGCTAGTTAAAGAGCATACTAAAGCTGTTATATTTATGGGGGAAGCGGCAGATCGTTTTGAGATGGCTGCAAAAGAGGCTGGTGTGAAGCCGATTTATCGTGCTTTATCTATGAAAGAAGCCGTAGAACAAGGCTATAAATTGGCAGAGACTGGCGATATTGTGCTATTATCTCCGGCTTGCTCAAGCTTTGATTGGTACAGCTGTTTTGAAGAGCGTGGAGATGACTTTAAACGTTGTGTTCATATGTTGCAAGAGGGAGGACACCATTAATGAAACGTGTTATTATTTCAGGTGGTGGCACTGGTGGACATATATATCCAGCAATAACTATATATAAGGAAATTATGAAACAGAATCCTGATGCAAAGGTGTTATATGTTGGTACCAAGCAAGGTCTCGAGGCTACATTAGTTCCTAAAGAGGGGATAGAGTTTACTACGATTCCTGTGCAAGGCTTGCAGCGTCAATTATCGTTAGGTACATTAGTCACATTAGGTAAAACTGCTTTAGGCATTGTAAAAGCTAATGCTATAGTTTGTAAGTTTAAACCTGATGTGGTTATTGGTACTGGGGGTTATGTATGTGGTCCTGTTCTCTTGGCTGCAGCATTACATAATATTCCTACTATAATTCAAGAACAGAATGTCATAGCAGGCATTACTAATAAAATTCTGAGTCGTTTTGTTGATGTGGTAGCCCTAGGCTATAAGGATGCAGAAGCATCGTTTTCTAAAGCAAAGCGCGTAGTCTATACAGGGAATCCTGTTCGTCCAGATGTGCTAGTTGATTCGAGAACATCGGGACGTAACTATTTCAACTTAAGTGATGATACCTTTACAGTACTCATAGCTGGAGGTTCTCGAGGGGCGAGAACTATTAACAATGCTATGATAGATGTACATAAACACTTTCAAGGTGTGAAAGGTATTAAATTAATCCATATTACGGGAAACGGAGAATATGAATCTGTTTTATCCCAATTGGGCATTACCGATGGGGATGGTTTAGGTAGTTCATCTTTGATTTTGCCGTATTTACATGATATGCCAAAAGCACTAGCAGCAGCCGATTTAGCAGTATTTAGATCTGGTGCTATAGGTCTTGCAGAATTAGCAGTTCGCGGTATTCCATCCGTATTGATACCGTATCCATACGCAGCGGAAGATCATCAAACCTATAATGCACGTATCTTTGTACAAGAAGGGGCGGCTCATATGATTGTAGATAAAATGTTGAGTGCTCACGATTTGATAGGGGAAATCGAGATGTTTATGGCCAACCGTGATTTGTTGGCACAAATGGGAGACCGAGCATTGCAATTGGGGAAACCGAATGCGGCTCATGATATTGCAAAATTAGCTTTATCTATTGCAAAGTAACAAGGAGAGGTTTTATGTTAGACGGTATTCACAAAATTCACCTTATCGGTATTGGTGGATCTGGTATGCGTGCGATAGCGAATATTTTGATTCAAAAAGGTTATGATGTATCTGGTTCAGATATTGCTGAATCTGCAGTGATTTCTAAGTTTAGAGATATGGGTGCCACGGTGCATATCGGTCATAATAAAGAATATGTAAATGGTGTTGATGCTATAGTTCGTTCTACAGCGATTCGTGAAGACAATCCTGAAATTGTTGCCGCTAAAGAGCAAGGGATTACCATTTTACATCGTTCTGATATTGTAAAGGCTGTATTAGATGTAACAGATGGTATCGCAGTAGCTGGTGCGCATGGTAAAACATCTACAACTTCAATGATTGGACAAATTTTAGTGGAGGCTAATGCGGACCCTACGGTAATTATCGGTGGCGAAGTAGATTATCTCAAAGGTAGCAGTTGCCTTGGGAAAGGCCATTTTTCAGTTGTGGAAGCGGATGAGAGCGATGGTTCATTTTTAAAATTGCATCCACATACTATCGTTATAACTAATATTGAAGATGATCATATGGATCATTATAAGACTATGGATAACTTGTTAAACGCTTTCTGTGAGTTCGTCGAAACGTTACCAGAAGCGGGCAAGGCTATCGTATGTGGTGATAATGAAAATATTCGTTATGTTATGAGCCGCGTAAAACGTACTTTTATTACGTATGGTTTAGAGGATAATAATGATTATGTAGCAAAAAATATTCATTATGTGGACTCTTCCTTGGTATATGATGTATATCATAAAGGTATTAATATAAGCCGTATCAGCTTGCGCGTGCCTGGAGAACATAATGTATTAAACTCATTGGCAGCCTTTATTGTGGCTCATGAATGTTGCGGTGTAGAAAATCGCTTTATTACAAAAGCGTTAGGTAAATTTATCGGTGCAAAACGACGTTTTGAAACAAAAGGTCATGTTGCTGGCGTCTGGGTTGTCGATGATTATGCGCATCATCCAACAGAAATTAAAGCGACCTTAAGAGCAGCAAAAGAACTTGAAAAACATCGCGTTATTTGTGTGTTTCAACCGCATCGGTATACACGTACAAGCTTGTTGAAAGATGAATTTGCCACTGCTTTTACAAGTGCTGATGAAATATATATGACAGATATTTACAGTTCTGGTGAAGATCCGATTGCAGGTATCGATGGACGTACTATTCCTGACGCTGTTGAAGCTGCTACACATAAGGTTGTACATTATGTACCATCTGTTGATGATATACCGGCTGTATTGGCAAAAATTGTGCGACCTAACGATCTGGTTATAACAATGGGGGCTGGTTCTATTAATCAATATGGACCAAAATTATTAGCTATATTGGAGGAAGGCTTACAATGAAAGATAGAAAAATAATCGTATTGATGGGTGGCCCTTCCAAAGAGGCTGAAGTATCTCGCCGTACTGGCGCTGCTATTGCGGAAGCACTCGAAAGTAAAGGGTATAATGCCCAAACATTAGAACTTAATCCTCGTACTGTTTTAAAAGATATTGAATCCTTAGGTGGAGAGATTGTATTTAATGCAATTCACGGTCGTTATGGTGAAGATGGTGCATTACAAGGCTTACTTGAAATGGCAGAAATTCCATATACTGGATCGGGCATCATGGCTCATGCGGTAGGAATGAATAAAAAAGTAAGCAAAGATGTTTTCAAAGGGGCTAATATTCCAACAGCTACTTCTGAATCCTTTAATGGTAATTTAGAATCTGCAGAAGCTATTATAGGACATATTCGTAAACAATTTACAATTCCTGTAGTTGTAAAGTCTGCTACTCAAGGCTCTAGTATTGGCGTTACCATCGTTCGTGATGAGGCGCAATTGGAAGCTGCTGTCACAGAGGCGCTAAAATATGATCCGATTCTTGTAGTAGAGCAATTTCTTGATGGTCGCGAATTTACAGTATCCGTTCTTGACGGTAAAGCATTGTCAGTAATTGAAATTCGTCCACATTCTGGGGAGTATGACTATACCAGTAAATATACTGTAGGTGCTACAGAATATTTAGTACCTGCGCCTATTAGTGAAGAAATGACTGCTGAGATGCAGCGCATAGGGGAACTTGTGTATCGTGAAGTACAAGGCAGTGGGGTTATTCGTGTTGATATTATGACAGACCATGCAGATAATATGTATGTTCTAGAATACAATACTGTGCCAGGTATGACAGCAACGTCTTTAGTACCAAAGGCAGCTAAGGAAATGGGAATTGACTTCCCAACATTATGTGAAAAGATTCTATTAACAGCTAGTATAGGGAAATTTTAAAGGCTGAATAGAATATAAGGAGTTATCTATGGATGATAAGCAATACCATCCATCCAACTCTGGGGAGATGCAGTCTTCTACACCTGTTCAAGATGAACGGGCTGTATTTAGAAAACGAGTGTTAAAAATCGGTGGTGCAGTTACTCTCGTGTTGGTGGGATTGTTTACACTACCTATTCCTTTTGGATCCTTAAAAATTGTAGGATCAGATAAGGTAACTGTACAAGATGTAATGGTAGCAGGGGATATTCATGAACCTGTAAATATATTACAAATTAGTACAGAGAAATTAAAAAATAGATTGGCGAAAGACTTACGGGTTGAAGAGGCTCAAATTAGTTATCAATTGCCATTTACAATGGTCGTACGTGTCATAGAACGCAAAGCTGTTGCAGTTGTACCAGCTCAGTTTGGCTATCTAACACTTGATAGTAAAGGTCAAGTGATTGCATCAGAGCCTGCTATACAAGATACGTCGGTACCAATGATATCAGGAGTTAAGGCGGGAAATATTTTATTAGGTGATACCGTTGTGGATAAACCTATTTTAGCGGCTCTTGAATACTTGAACTCTCTTGATGAAAGCACCTTCAAGAATATTGCAGAAGTCAATATAGGAGACCCTGATGCAATAATGGCGTATACCGTATCGGGGGTGCAAATTCGATTAGGAGATAGTAAAGACTTACCTAAAAAAGCCGAGTTAACTCAGTCTATGTTACAAGATATTAAGACAACACATAGCAATGTACAATATATAGATGTTAATGTTTCATCGCCATACATAAAAACTGATGTAATACTGGAAGTTAAAAAGCATCAGACAGGAACAAAGACTACAGAAAATTCATCTACTAAGAAGGATGATACAAAACAAGATAAACAAGGTCATGTTGAAGATAAAAGGTAGATGATTGTCGTGAGACACGAACGGTGGGCAATAGCCTTAGTCAGTTGTATATTGGGTTTCATGGTTGTCACCCAATATAAGATGACTCAAGATAATATAGAAGAAAATATCCGTTTACAACGAGCTGGTGATTTAGCCGTACAATTGCGAGAGGCTCAAAGTGAACGTGATGCATTGTTAAAACAAATAGAAGAGCTTAAACAGTCTGGTGCCACTGGCAATGTTAAAGCAGATGAACAGTTGATGATGAAAGCAGCTTTAACTAATGTTAAAGGTACGGGTGTTAGTGTATTAATTGAGGATAGCTTAAAGCCAATTCAAAGTGGTGAAAATCCTAATTTATATGTAATTCATGATGAAGATATTTTACGTATTGTTAATGAATTGCGAGCTGGTGGGGCTGAGGCGATAGCTATCAATGACCAACGTCTCATAGGGACTTCTGAAATACGATGCTCTGGTCCGACTATTACTGTGAATGGTAAGGTTTTTGGGGCTCCTTTTACAGTTAAAGCGATTGGTGATCCAAAAACACTAAATTCTGCGCTCACCATGCGAGGTGGTGTGGTGGATTCCTTGAAACACTGGGGCATAAAGGTAACCATAAAGGAAGAAAATGAAATAGCTATTCCAGCTTTTACAGGAACCTTTAGAGAAGAGCATATAAAGCCTAATGAAACAGGAGGTAAAGAATGAATATTTATATCTTTGCCATTGTTGGTTTAATTGTAGGTACTACATTAGGGTGGCTTTCACCATTTCATATACCTATAAGTTATGCAAATTACACATCAGTCGCTGTTCTGGCTGCACTAGATGCTGTATTTGGTGGTAGCCGGGCTGCATTGGAACGAACCTTTGATCTTAGTAATTTTGTGCTTGGGTTCTTTTCAAATGTTGTGTTAGCTGTTATTCTTGTATATGTAGGTGACCTCATAGGAATTAACTTATATTACGTAGCTCTTATTGGCTTTGGATTGCATGTATTTATTAATGTAGGAGCTATACGCAAGATTATTATGACTAAGCGATTCTAATAAATCACATTCTATATAGTGGAAAGTTTTTAAATTTTAGTGTAAAATAAATGTAATTGTTATAAGATAGTCAGTATATAAATCGA
>ERZ1106961.553-NODE-553-length-12827-cov-22.657767_pt1:5000-12827 | contig 12827 bp, 7 predicted proteins | sample MGYA00403680_ERZ1106961 | MGnify/ENA primary metagenome ERZ1106961 (study PRJEB35170, sample SAMEA104062419) | human gut metagenome | biome: human gut; feature: human-associated habitat; material: faeces | place: Denmark | collected 2012-06-08 ... | reverse complement strand
AATACGGGAAAGATAGAATTTCTTTTCTTTCAGCCGAAGCTATTAAGGGAAAAAGAGAAATACCCCTAAAATACGGGAAAGATAGAAAATAATTGATTGAAGCAGCTGCTATTAAGGGAAAAAGCTATGACAAGGTTTTACCCCTATGCTAGATAGAAAAGAATTTCTTTCAGCTCCCGCTATTAAGGGAAAACCGCTTTTAATGTTTTACCCCTATGCTGGATACAAAATCTTTTCTTTCAGCACCTTTCCTTAGGTAAAAAGCTATTACAAGGTTTTACAGTTATATGGAGATAGAAAAGAATTTATTGCCGCTGCTGCTAAGGTGAAGGACAATGAAAAGGTTTAAGGTTTCGGCTTTGTTTACTGTTCAATACGGTAATTGAGTATAAGGGGATAGAGGCTCCGGTTCCAGTTCAGTAGCTAATCTCATTGACTCTACTGTAAAGGTGATTGAGCTTCTCTTTCTTGACTTCCGAATTCAAGGTTGAGTCTCGGAGTGTTTACAGTTCGTGAAAGAAGGTGTGAAGGAGAATGAATCTTCAGTCTTTGTTTGAAGTTCAATCAGGGGAAGGATCTGATCAAGAATCAGAATGAATCTTTCGTTTCGTCTTACAGTTAAAGAATAGGGACAAGGGGTTGAGTTAAGGAGTTTACTGTTCAAGAATCAATAGGGACAAGAAGGCAGAGGTGAACAAGAACTTCCTTATAATAACTCACAATAAGAGAACAAGGAGCTTTGCAATGAAACCCCGAGAGGTTCAGGCAATGGAATTGTTCAACCGACAGGTGAAGGAGCGAAGCGGTGAGCCCGAGGTTACGAGGCGAACGAGTGAAACGGCTCGACCAAGAGGGAGAGGAGCGAAGCAATGAGAAACCCTAAAATAGTTAGTTCAACCCTTGTTTACAGTCGAGTAAATTAATTAGCTGCTTTATGTAAAGAAGTCCAGTCCGTTAGATTTGCATGTGCCTTTTCTGTCTCATCCCTAATCGAATCCCTAACTAAATAAAATGATGATAATTCCTCTTCCTTCCCGCTCGCACCTTCAGTTTGGTTGTGCCGCCTCTTGACTTATATTCCTACCCCCGATTTCAATCGTTAGATTCAAGGGATACACAAGCTTTACGCATCTGCTTCATTCGAAAAACTTTCTATACGAGCGCGAGAGCTTAGAGGAGGAGGACGTTTAACGAAGTCCCGGTTGGTTGTAGGAGAATGAAAAAAACGACTCTTATAGCTGCAGTAAGGAATCATTCCCTCTGGGAATTCAGATAGATCGCAATCAATTCAGCTCGGGCCCCATTGCTCCTTACGAGGAGGTGGCTTACCCTTTCTTTACAGAGCAAGAAAGCGGTGTGTATTCAGGGTGAACAAAAGGAATCGATGGTGAACTCCTGTCTTGACCCACGCCCTGTGAGGAATTCCTTTTTTGAGTCTTCTGTCCAGAACATTGGACAAAAACCATTCCAGGGGTAACGCCTACAATTACTTACTGATAGTTGGATGGCTAGACGATCGCATGCTATTTAAGCCAAGCCATATTTAGGATTTTGCCTATTATTCCCGATCCTACAAAAGCCCTCGAGGGAAATCTCGGGTCTGACCTGTAATCTTAGCGGCTTGAACTTGAAGGAAGACATGGTGAGGTTTGAGCGATCAAATAAATAGGTTTTTCTTTCCCTTATCCAACAATTTCATCCGTAGGAGAATGAAACTAATAGGAGACTGGCCCCTAATAATCGGTAGTTGCACATTGCTCGATAGGTTAAGGGAGTTCTTCGCTCATCTGCGCTCTTGTTTAAATGAGAAAAATGAAAGGAATTCCTCTTTCGATCCTCTCGCTGCGGGAATTCGACATCCGTTGATGGATGTGCTTGGCCGGAAGGGTCCTTCTCTTATTATTATTATTCTATTATCAACTGGAATTCTTAGAAGATAAGAAAAGAAAGACCCGGTTGGCAAGTCAAGTAAAACCCCCAGCCCAGTTGCCATTCTCCCATTTTCAAAGTTGTCCAAGGAAACCCAGGCTTTTGAAATAGTTTTCTTATTTGTTTGGTCCGTGTGAGAAGAAAGAAAGAAGGATGCCTAGTTGCGCAGCTAGTAGCAAGGGGGTGTGAAACGACGACGAGCTAAGATGTCAAGTAGTAGAATGGAAAGAAAAAGATGGTAGCCTACCCAGGACAGCACATAGAGTAAGGTTGGCTCTATGCGAGAGAGAAAAGCTTAATAGGAGGGAAAGGGTTAAGGAGCAATGGAAGCAATCGAAAAAAAGAAAGGGATTTAGTATAGAGGAAATCGGCCGGGGAATCCTTGGGAAATCGTAGTAAAAACGTCGATTACATCTTGTCCCGTAAACTATCCGACTAGTTTTCTTTATTCATCCAGTGGAATAAGTAATGGGCCAGGCCTGGGCTGGAGGGAGTGGTCAGTTGATTATGATTATGGAGTTTACCTCACTCAGTGTGTCTAGTTCCGAATCAAGCTTACCCGAAGAGAGTAAGAAATCCATCCATTGGAAAACAAATGACGGAACCAACTGCTTCATTTTGATAAAGAAGATAGAATAGGAAACGGGACCTTTAGAGCTAGGTAGCATCCATCACCTAGAAGACAAAAGGCGAGCTCTCTTTCATCCGTTTATCCAATACCTCGCTCAGTCACCCTTGCTTAGCCGCATCCGAAGAGTGAACGATAGAGTCACAGGTCTTCCTACCCTATCCCTATAGGGCTTAGGACTAGTTCTTTCCACGAAAAGGATTTTTCTCTCGCTAAACGGATCAAAGGCTTTCCTTTTAATAGTCAGATCAGGTCCATTCGGCGGCTAGAATTCCTAGTTATAATAAGAAAGTGGATTAAAGGAATGCAGTGAAAGTGAATAAGTACCAGTAAGATTTTCGTATGAAGTCACTCGACTCTTTGCTACCTGGTAGTACATTCCTTTTTGAGAGTAGGGTTGTAATGTAAGATAGGAGTTTGATAGCGCGTAATCGCACAACTGCTGTACTCATTCTTCGATCTTTTCAAACCTTCCCTTATCCACGAAAAGGCATTAATTAGTCAACTCAGGTACACACCGATAAAGACCAGGGGAAAGATCATGGAAGGGAAGCGAATACAGGTTCTTTTTTCTTTTTCATACAACCTATATAAAGATAGATAAAGAGAAAGTATAAAGACAAAGCGACGTACCACGTACCTATCGAATTCCAAGACTTCCAATACTTCCGGGCTTCCCTTAGGGGAATGAGGAACTGAACTCGCTCCCAACAAGAAAAGAAAGAAATTCCTTGCTTCCGGTAAAAGAACTCAATATCAATAAAAGGCTAGGACTAAGAAGGTACGGCTAGGATTATTCGCTGACCGATAGGCTAAAAGGAAGGGAAAGATTGCCAAGATGATAGGATTGAGCTTATGTTTTAGAACCCTTCGTGACTCAACAAGGTGAGGAACCGCTGCACCACCGGAAAAAGAAGAAGTCAATTGAACGAACCTTAGACGAAAAGGCGATTCGGAAAGAGAGAGGATCGGGACTGATTACGACGGGCTAGATAGAATAGAATAGAATAGACCCTGATATGATACGACTCAGCAAGACTGCCTTTCCCGCTTACAACCGGAAAAAGAAGCCCCACATAGAATGTGAATAGAAGGAAAGAAAGAAAGAAAGAAAGACTGAAGGGAGACTGACGTCAGATGAAGACGACAGTAAAGACCATTAATAAAGAAATTCTATCTTCTCTCTATTTTTTGGGATAAAAGAGTCCATTTTACCTGATTTTAGATGAATGAGACTTTACAGAGGAGTGAAAGCAAGCAAGGAGTGAAAAAACCGCTCGACCGGAGAGGAGTTCAGGATCTGATCAATCAGCCGAGGGGAAGTAGAAGTAGCTCACTCAGGGAATATCGGAAAAGAAAAGGAGAGAGATAGTTTACGAGGGGAATTAATCGAGAGTTCAGTATTGACTTGAAACACTATTCCTCTTCTCCTGTAAAGTGATTTATAATTCTTCTTGTCTTGCTTTCGTCTTTCTCTTTTTCTTTGACCTTGTTCAATCAGGTTCATGAGCGAGAACTTCCAGAATAAGCGCATGACGCAAGCCTCCCTCTGTCTATGTATCGACTATCGGGCCCATAACAACACTCTCAATCAAAAAAGAGCCCGTGCTGCCTCGCGAACTTTTTGATCAATTAGGTGCGGTAAGGTATTTCACCAAGTTGGACTGGCGACCGGAGTACTACCAAGTGTGGATCTTAGAAGGCTTAGAGGACAAGACGACGTGAGGCTGGAGCATTAGACTTTCTAGTAATGCTGGTATAACCAATGCTTCCTTTTGCACAAAGATGAATGAAGGATTTCGCCCCACCCACATGCATCGTGAATGGGAGAAGTTTCTCGTAGTCTGTGCTATTTGATACTAATTTCTACTAAATAGAGACCCCAGATGAGATTTTGGTGTATACTCTCATTGGAAGAAGACGCGGAGCACCTTTCTCACATGGAGAGAGCAGTGTTCCAGATCATCAGGGTCCGCTCTATGTGAAGTGCTTTGCATAAGGTCTAGTTCCTTGGGCATTGGATTGGCGACGGAGTTGGTTGGATCAAGAGAAGGTGCGTGCAAGCCGTGGTGGACTGGGAGACGCCACGCAAGGTGCAGGAATTACGATTCTTCCTTAGATGAGTCCTACATCTGTCTGTTTTTTGATTGAGAGGATATATTAAACTATAGGCGGTTCATCGAGGGCTTCTTTCTCGGGTGATTGATCGGAAGGGCTTAAGCTTTCCATTAGATTAGTAAAGGGGGAATGAGGGGCGAAGACGAGGAAAAGGGTCAGGCTCAGTCGCTTTACCTTGTGAAAGAGTGAAATCAGTCTAATGATTCGTTTCGGCTTGAAAAGCAGCTAATTCAGAATTTCATATCCCTTAACTGTAAAGGAGAATGAAGAGAGAGTTGAGTCTTTGTTTACTGTCTTTGAATAACTCACAATAACTGCACAAAGAAAGGAGTTAAGGAGAATGAATCAGGAGTCTTTCCTTCCGAACCTCATTACCTTATTCAAGAGTGAAGGGACAAGTGATTGAGCTTTCCCTGATTCTCATACAGCTGCTTTACCTCCTTCCGGTCAAGTAATACAGTATAAGGTTACGTACGGAGTGCAGTCTAATGAATAAGGAGTTGAGTCGCCCTGATAGTTGCTTTCGGCTTGAAAAGCAGCGTCTTCATTTCTTCGAGAACTGTAATCATTCATCTTGAAGCTACCCTCTTTCATTCATAAGGTAAATAGGGTAAGGTCATATAGGTTCATTCAGGGGAAGGCAATGGAATTGTGAAACCGATAGGTGAATGAGTTTACAGTGAAATCAATCAGGGAAAGAGAGTCAATGAATTAGCAGCTTTACCGACAGGGGCAGGGACAGTAGTTCAGTCTCATGAATCAGAAGGTGAAGGTTCAGTAGTGAAGGAGCTACTTTGACCTCTGGAAATCAGGGCAGGTTATAGAGGTGACGGTGTAGGAGTGATTGATAACTCATAAAGAGGAGTGGAGTCTCCCTTCTTTCTTTAACTGTAAACTCTCTTTCTTTCATTCTCTGATTCCTTCTTCTTTCATTTTCTTCTTCAATTCATTCTCTTTGTCTTTTACCCCTTGTTCAATCAGGGGCAGGAAATGAAATGGTGAAACCGAGTTTACGAGGGGCAGGAAATGAAATGGTGAAACCGACCGACAGGGGAGGTGAAGGAGCGAAGGCGAAGCAATGGGACCGACAATGAATAGGCGAATGCACGAAGCAACGAGACCACTGATAGGGGTAGGGGAGTAGTGAAAGAGGGTGACCGGCAAGGCAATGGAATTCTAAGACCCGTAGGGCGAAGGAGCGAAAGCTGCTAGACAAACCAAGAGGTGACGGAGTGAAAGAAGGGTGAAGTAGGTCCATCGGGGGCGCAGGGGAAGGAATAGTGCAAGAAAGATAAGGAAGGGGAAGGTCAGGTAATCTCGGGGAATATCGTAAGCCGGTGATTGAGCTTGGCCTTGTTCAATCAGGGGCAGTAGTTCCATCAGGTGAATGGGACGGAGCTTGCTTCTTTTCTTACTGTTCAATTCAGGGCATATCGGTTCAGGAGCGACGAAGCCACGAGACCTCCTTCAATCAGTCAAAGGTGAAGCGGAGTTAAGTCTCATGAATCAGGAGTATTTCTCTTTACTTACAGTTCAATAAGCTCAGGTCATATATATCGGTGAAGGAGAATGAATCTTGTACCGAATACCCTCTTTAGTCTAAGGAAGAAGTAGTTAAGGATTCACACTTCGGAAAGAAGAAAGAGTTCGACAGACAGACAGGTTACAGAGCAAGCAAAGACTCAGACAAAGACAACTAACTACCTTTTACTTACTTCCTTCAATCAGGAGAGGAGCAGAAGGACATAGTCCAACCAATGTAATTTAATTACTTCAATCAGTTTCACGAGCCAGCTGACAGACAGAGGTAAAGGGGAAAGAATCAATACTACTCACTAATACTACTTCACGAGTGAAAGAAACATTATATGAATTAGGAGTTTACCAGGACAGTATCAGAATTAGGAATAAGAGTTTACCAGTACAGTATCAGAATTAGGAATACGAGTTACAGTTAAAGAAGGGAATAGGAGTTTACCAGTAGAGTAGAATAATTAGGAGTCTTTTACCAGTAGATAGAGTAGAAGTTCAGTAAAGGACTGCAGTTTAGCAGTAGAGTATAAGAATTAATTAGGAGAGGAGTAGTAGGAGTTTAGCAGTAGAGTATAAGTTCAGTAAAGGACTCCTGTTTAGCAGTAGAGTAGAGTATAAGAATTAAGAGTAGGAGTCAGAGTAGGAGTAGGAAGCAGTAGAGTATAAGAATTAGCAGGAGGAGTAGGAGTTTAGCGAGTATAAGTTCAGTAAAGGACAGCAGTTTAACAGTAGAGTAGAGGTAGAGTAGAATAATTAGGAATTAGGAGTTTAGGACAGAGGAGGGAGCCCAGACTCAGACAGAGTTTACAGTTCAAGAGTTAATTCATTAGCAGCAGCTTTCTTTATCAATAGAATAGGTTACGGGCGAGGAGCTTACGCTCAGCTTAGTTACATAACATACAAACAAGGTGAAGTAAATAAAAGAGTTCCTTACAGCAGGCAGTCTCATTATATTAACATTTAGCCTCAAATACCGGTAAAGAAAGTCAGGAGAAAGACTAACTCTCAACAATACACTTTACAAAGAATATAACAAACTAGAAATAAACAGACAGACAGAGACCGTAAACTTAGTTAGTTCAACCTTTCAGTCTGTCAGTCCATTAATTAGCTACTTTAGCAGTCAGTCAAAGAGTGAAAGCAAGAAAGGAGAAAGAGAAAGATCCGTTACAGTATAGGTCAGCTAATAGAATACTATAAGTATAGGTAAGCTAATAGAATAGACTCAGTATCAGAAAGCTCAGAGAATAGAATAAGTATCAGAAAGCTAATAGAATAGAGTAAGTATCAGAAAGCTAATAGAATAGAATAAGTATTACAAAGAAGGAAGAATGGGGAAGTAGTAAAGAAGGAGTGAATTCAATCAGGTGTTCCGGCCTTGTTGGAGAGGTTAAGGAGCAAAGAGACTGACTGATAGTTTACGAGGTGAGGGAAAGGAAGGAGTCTTTCCTTTCAGTTTCAGGATCAAGAACAGAGAAAGAAGGTTCAGGTTCTTCAAATAGCCCTTTATCCAGGGAAATGACAGGCAGAGGTTCATGAGTTTACTGTTCAATCCGGTAATACTGTATAAGATCAAGGTTCGTTCCGGGTCAGGTAATATCCATCGGTTCAGGAAGTAG
>ERZ1106961.552-NODE-552-length-12837-cov-4.560554_pt1 | contig 12837 bp, 6 predicted proteins | sample MGYA00403680_ERZ1106961 | MGnify/ENA primary metagenome ERZ1106961 (study PRJEB35170, sample SAMEA104062419) | human gut metagenome | biome: human gut; feature: human-associated habitat; material: faeces | place: Denmark | collected 2012-06-08 ... | reverse complement strand
GGGAATATTGGTTCAGGTAAAGGAGAAGGAATCTTTCGTCTTGACTTCCTCATTACCGAGTTCAAGAAAAGAGATAGTTCAACCCTCGTTCAAGCAAGAAGTGAATAGAGGTTCAGGATTGAATGAATCTACTCCCCTGTAATTGTCTGATTCTTCTTCTTTCACTGTTCAGTCTCACCTTTTCATCTTTCTTTTCTTTCTTCTCTTTTGCTTGAATTTTCTTCTTCTTCGAGCTTCTCTTTTCCCTCATTCTGTAATTCCCTACGTTCCTACTATTTTTCTTTGTATTCCCTCTGGGTGTATATCTTCTTATTTATTAGAGAAAGGGGGAACTAGTCAAGATAAACTCGCTTCTACCTTACCGTCTTCAATCAACTCTTTCGGCGAAGGTCAGCTTAAGATTAAGACCAAAGGAAGTTTGTTTGTTCCCACGGAGTTCTCTGTTCCCGATCTACTGCTATTGGTGCTTGCTCTTCTATTTGTTCTCTCTCTATATATAGAAGAAGAAAAGAAGAAATGTATTCGCGCACGGTTAGTTGTACTTGTTTGTTTTCACCGGCGTTGAATTTGAAGCCCTCGGCTGAAGGCTTGGTAGAACAGCAACCGGGTCTGGAACTCCGAGACAAAGCTAGAATAGCCACTGGGGTAAAGAGAATTAACCCCATCATGTATTCGTACCCTCTTGCTAGAGCTTTGACAGATCCCCGGCCCTTCATTCACTAATGGTCTGCATGACTTTCTTTAGTAAGGTAAGGGTCTTATCACTGAACGGGATTGGGCAGAAGCACAGGCGAGAGGTAATCTGACCCCTTGTGTTTGATTTTTCGGCAAAACGAACCCAAAGAAAGGGCATAGGCGATCATTGGGATACCTTTTTTTCTTCTATACGCTACGCTCGCTATTTGGCTTGTCTTGTTAGGCCAGCCCGAAAGAAATCCCCGTCTCCAAGTCCTTCCTTTATAACTAATCCCCAGGTGCGAAGCGTGTGGGCAGTGCAGTAAAGGTTGCTAGCCTTCTCGAAGGGGCGTAGCCAATTAACATATTCTTATTCTTTTTCTCGAGAGAGACCGTGTGATGTTGGTTCCACGCGAATTCCATCCGGGAAATATAGCACAAATAAAGATCCGGAAGTTGTTTGGGAGGGAGTCTCTTTTTTCCACGTTATCGGAGAGCTATCATCGGGTAGAGCCCTGTTATCTCATTTTGGCCCTGTAGTAGATACTCTGACTCTCCCCTGCGCCTGCTATTATCAAATTCTCATCTACCTACTTCTCCTTCTTCTCCTTTCAAGAGGTATGGAGGGCTATCTTGTAGTTTAGCGTCAAGAAGCTAGTAGTTTAGCGTCAAGAAGCTAGGGGGCAAGCGTTGTACGGCAAATGACTTATCCATGTATGGTAAAGGTCAAGGGACTGCCTCCTGGAAGTGCTTTCTTCAAATAAATGAGAGTGCCCCTCAACAAGGTGTATGTAAAGTCAAGTACATTTGGTTACCGACCGAGGTGATCAATTGACATTGACCTCTCTTTGAACTAAGTCATTCATTTTCCCACTCAAAGAAAGAGAACAGCAGAAGTCAGGGGTAGGAAATCAAGCAAAGCCATTCTTCAATTGTTGATAACAAGCCGTTCATCACTCCCTAGGTTTCTCGCAGAGCACCTTTGGGACATCCAATCATCGATAAGACCAGTAAGCATGCCTCTTGTTTGTTCAAAGCGGGATAATTCTCTCTCTTTTTGAATGGAAGAACTCCACCTCTGGCTACCGAAGGCCTTATTGTAGCAGCAGCTCCGTGAAAGACAGTCAGTCCTCTTACCTTGTTTAGCTATTTCAGGCATAGTTAGGAGGATGGTCTAAATCGTTGCTCAATCCTGGTCTTTCCCCTTCTAAGTAAGGAGTGCTCGCTTCTCTTTATGTTGTCTTTCTTAGCTTTCCTTTAAGCCCCCCAAGAACCAACTCTCATCATTCTTTACACAATCCATCTTCTTTGATTTCAGGCGTGAGGACAAGGATGGGAATTTGAGTTAGGATGGGCCAATCCCTTTGCTGAAAGGCTAGCTGTAGGCATCCATGGTCTCTCTCTCTGGTTTATATAGCTTGACTGACCTTTGTTTGTTTATTTGAAAGTGGATCAATGTTTAGGGAATTGGGGCGAAAGCGGATTCTTTGCTCTAGCCACTAGACATACGGTTAGAGAAAGAGAATTAGATGGAGGGGGTTCTATTCTAAGGGTTAGGTTCAGAAAGCAATGGTAGTAAGTCAAGCATGCTATCAAAGAAAAAGAGCAGCTATGGCCAGACAAGTGAATAAAGTGTATATTAACAACCTCCTTGCCACTACTTCGTTTACTCAATCATCATCTCTCGCTCGATATTCCCAGTGAGTCAAGCCCCTCTTCAGCCGGTCGGTACTTAGGAAGTCAGGAATGAAAGGGTAGAACCAGCTCTATCAAGAAAGAGAACAAGGAAGATGCTTATAAATCATAGCATATAGAAAGACTCTGTTGGTCCTTGGGGGCCTCCCGGGTGAGTCGAGGTCTTATGGAAAGGTAGCTCGTTCAGTAACTTCCGGATGAGGTTCAAAATCAGTAGCCCTTCCTTCCTTCTGCTCCTAGTTTAGGAGCCAGCCTTATCTGATATGAAAGCATTTCTTTCGAGATAGCCAGCCAGGTGCGGGGCTAGAGCTAACCGTAGCAGTCTAAGGCCAAGGGGAAAAGCCTTGCAAAGAGGGCAAAGGGTACCAAGCAATCTAATCTCGCAAGCTTCAGTTTTCCAGTTCTGAATCCGATGTGAGGAAAAAGAAATACTAATCCTAGGTCAAGGCAGTAGCACGGTACGGGATCAGTCCCTTGTTCTCAGTGCTTAGTGTGAAATGACTTAGTCAAGAGATCTTAGGATACCGGCAAAAGAAAACGAAAAAGAGTCTGACTATACTAGATTCATCTGACTTTCTTTTTCTTCTCTTTAGATGTGCTTTCTGTGACTGAAAGAGAAAGAGAGAGCTGTTGGAAGAAGGTCTGACTTTCGATTGAGATTCTCGGCTAATCGTCTGATCTTTGAGTTCAAAGGGACGGTCTGGTCTAATCTCTTTCTTTACCCTCGGGATGTCTGTGCAAGCCTCTCTCTTTATAGATAGTCATTCCTTTCTGTCCTTTTTTAGAGAATTACCTTGTAGTGTCATGCCATAAAAAAGCGGCTTTCATCCTCCAACCCAACTCGTAAGGGCGTTCAGATCAAGCATGAACTTCTCCGAGCCGGGAGCAATCCGTATACGTAAACTTCGGAATGGAAACTCCACCTTCAAACTGAACTTCAAAAAGAGATTGACCTTGGGAGAGAGAACTGATCTGTATAAAAGGCTTGCTTCTTATGCTGTTGACATTCGCGAGCGAAAGAATTGAAAACATAGCTTACACTACACCGGAGCAGGCAAAGGTCTTGATCAGAGCCTTGCGGAGCATAGAAAGGAGGAGAGGTGGCCAAGAACAGAGTTACCACGTCCACGACCACATCTACGACCATTCATTATTCTGAGAAGTCCGTTCACGAAGATTGCAGATAGATTATTCGCGATGCTTTTTCTTTTTTGGAGATAATCCGTCATTGAGATAGAGCCTTTCTTTCTTTTTGGTCTCTAATAGAAGGCGAAGTTGCATTATTCTTGCTCGTGACTTAGAAGCAAACACCCTCTTCCAGGGAAGTCCATAGAGCATGTGAGGTTGTGCAGCCAAGAACCTAGGCCAACACACTTGAATTCAGGGATGAGAGTAGCCAACTAAGCAAGAAAAAGAGGAAGGAATGAAAAGCGTCCATTGTCTCATGGGGCAAGCTGACTTAGTGGAAAATAGAAGAAAATGGTTTCATTCAGTACTGATTTCCAATGTAACCTAAGCAACATTGTTGTTTCCCAGCCGGATCTAGGTATCGTTTCGCTTGTTCTTCTTTACGAAGGAGCCAAGTCCCAATCCTCAAGACTGGTTCACTAGTGTTCTTACTCTTTTAGTAGATTGTACTTCTATTTAAAGAGTGAGTGGAAATCTTGGAATGATCATTACATTAGAAAACACCTCTACGCATTATCCTCGATCGGCAACTTCTCGGAAAATCAGACTTTTGACAATTCTCTGACAGGCTTTTATTCGAACCGACTTATAAGCTCAGAGTCCACTGGAGTCGACTTAAAGGATAGGAGCGAAGGTGCTTTAGCGCTAAGTCTTTGACTTGATCACACCCCCGTCACTAGCAGAAATATGAACAGTACTCCTTTGGCTGGTGCCAAATCAGGTGACTGAGAAAGGAGCTAAAAAAGCCTATTCTATTTCTCAGCAGATACGAATGTGTAATTGAGTAGGCGAACTGGAGCTTTAAACCTGCAGGAAGGCTCGACGAAGGATTGCTAAACGAATCCTATTATATATAGGCCCGAAGAAGGAGTCTACACTGAATCTTTTGATCTTTCCTACTTCGCTCTTTCTCAGACTCTTAACTAAATGGATTTAGATTCATCTCTGACCGATAAAGAAACTGGCATTAATTCGTGAAACCAAAGCCTGATTCCTATCCCTTACGAAGCAGCTCCATTCTTCGTTAGAGTGGTTCTTCGACTGTTCGCCTACTAAATTCTCATCTTCTTCGTCGCTACGCTACGGGTACTGATCACCTCCTTTTCTTCGCTGCGTAGCTATAACCTGACTTCGCCTTCCGCTTATACCCGTAACTTCGATTCCTTACTCAGTGGTGTATAGTAGTTCCGATCAAAGGAAAGCAAAAACGATTACAGTTTCAAGCCTCTTGGGAAGGCACTTGAGCATCAGCCATCAAGAGAGTATTTCCGCCGGTGGGGAATGGAGAACCTTTCATTCTGACCCAATGTAACAGGGCAAGAAAATCAGCGCAGAAATTTCCTTCTCGGAGAGTGTGATGCAGGGTACAGGACCATTACCTTCTCATAATAGCACGAACATCTTCAATGAGATTCCCATGAGGATGAAACCGTGTATCAGCATCAGCAATCAAATCTACTACCACCTTGGAGTCAACACTACATTGGACATCTCTAAAGCCCAAGCCCCATGCCAATAACAATCCCAATCGTAAAGCTTGCATCTCAGCCACATTATTTGAACAAAACCCCAGGCAAGCTTGAAACCCCATCAACCATTTCCCATCTGCAGCTCGAATAAGGCCACCAGCTCCTGAGATTCCAGGATTTCCATGTGAAGGTCCGTGTTAAGCCTGACTGCGCTTCCATTGGCTGCCAACTTATCAGCCTATCGTCCCGTCTGCCATAGCAGGCTGTGTACCTGATAAAGCACTTACTACCTCCATAGTAGTCAGTCTGATATTTCAGAGAAGTCCCCCGTCTTTCTCTTCATCCACGTCCTCATTGAAGACCACACGACACCTTCTTGTCCAAATACGCCAGCACGTTACAACAAACAAAGTTTTCCAGTAGCCATCTTTAGACTCATATGCTCTTTCAGCCACTCCCTAACTAAGAGGAAGAGAAAAGAAGTGTCCTGTAAATCTGACCTCAATGAGTTCCAGATATCCCTTGATACACGGCAGTCTCTTAGCACATGTATTACAGTTTCCATCTCTCTCGGACACTGCTTGCATGCACCATTTCTTTCTATCCATTCCCCAACTGTGTCTAAGACTATTAGTTGGTAATCTATCCGTCAATGCAAGCCAAATAAAATAGCTGAATTTGTAATCTTCAATTTCCATACCCAAGAGAAGTCATCCGAGCTTTGTCCAGCATCACCATCTTGCAAGGCTAGCTGACCTTGAAGTAAAGATCCCCGAGGATGTATGTCTCCAGAAGACAAACAAAGGGTACCCAAGAACTTTTGCAAGAACGTCAGTGGGCACATACTCCTTAAGCTTTGCCGAATTCCCCACACCTGGTTCAAGAACTCTTGGATTTTTGTTTGTTTGTTGTAAGATCCAAATATTGAGGCAAATTATCAAGCATATCCACTATCGGCACATCAAGCCAGCGATCCGTCCAAAAATGGGCAGAAGCTCCATCCCCCACTGCAAACCGTCCTTTAACCAGGAAAGTGCTTTCACCAGGCACTTGAACGAATAAGACATCATCTTCCCTTTGTAGGAATCCCACTCAACCATAGGAAGGCCAGTATCTAAAACCTTGTTGCTTTCAACACCCTAACCCAAAGACCAACTTTGCCTATCGGCGCCTAGTTCGCAGCTTCGGCAAGCCTAGCAACCCCGCCCCGACCGTTCGCTTCCCCTTAGAACTAGAATTAGAACTCGAAGCAGAGTCAAAAGAGACCAGAGCTAGTATAGTAGGAAGAAAGTAGCAACCCGCTCCTAATGATCCAACTGAAGAGCCCTACATTCCAGAGAGAGTTGATGAATATGCAAATTAAGACCTTTCAAAGCCTAACGGAGAATATAGTAGACCTGAAACAGTTTATAAGAATCGGTCTTGCCTCTCAGTTTTACGCGTAGCCGGAATATATCTACAAGATCGATCAGAAAGAATCTTTATTAGTGAGCTAACGAAAGGCCTCAAAGCCTATGTCGTCGCTCTGATCAAAACGACTCTATCTAATTTCCCTCAATTCCCTTGGGCAGTTAAATGGCCCCGAGAACAAGAAAAATCAATCTTTGAATCCGGGGACCAAGCAAGAAATAAGCGCTAGCAAAGCTTTTAAACGATTTTGGCAGAACACCCACCTCTTTTGTAAGTCCGACTGGCCTATGCCTATTCTTTCAATTTGATTAAGCGCTTTAACAACTTATCTGCAGCGGATACGCGACATCCCATTTCCGACTCAAGTATAGGCCATGCTGAAGAATCAATACTAAAGCTTCTTAAGTCTACCTCAGCAGTATGATAATCTACATGTAGACCTCAGTCCGTGTAAGCGTAGATTTGTCCATTTCCATAACTGAGACTAGGATTGGTCTTTCGCGTTGAAGGCAAGCCTTTCACCCTCACCTCGAAAAGGAATTTAGTTACCTAATCAAAGAGTGAAATCCAAGCCGAAGGCAAGGACCGTTAAGGGTCCGCCCGCCCGTATGGAGGATAAAGTCAAGAAGAACTTCCACACTAACGCTTTAGAGCAATTGAACCCTTTTTGCAAAAGACCTTTCACTCATAGCTCATGTGCAACTCGCTTTCAAATGGTACAGCCTACCATCTCCCCAGTTTACACCAACCCAACTTAATAGAGCTACTGGGAACGGTCGAAAGACATGGCGATGCAACATTGATTCTCGTACTTTTCGCCGAATAGGGGTGGGAGCATGAACTCCAGTTTACGGGTATTAAAACGTTGACTCCTTCCTCTCCAGAATCCGATCCAAAAAAGTAGTCACTCTGACGGGATTCTTTCATTCTTTACTTGAGAAAGGAAGTTAGCCTGTGAATCTTCAATCTCAATCTCGTCAAAAGGATCACTTCGAATTGTTCGCTGCTCACCTATACTCAGTATACCCAGTAAAGCACGCTGGTTCAAGGCGGTCACCTTCTTCGTCGACTGGAGGTTCGTCTGAGGAAAGGCAGGAAGATGACTACGACGGGATTGAACTCTAAGTCAGTCATTATCTTGAGTTCCCAGGGGAAGAAGAACAATTAGTTGCGGGCGCGACCCAAAGACCCTCTTTCATTATTCCCACTTCGGAGGAAAGAAGTCATAGCAGCCTCAAGTCCTCCGTCTTTAAAGAACAGAAGCCGGACGGAGCTAGCTTCAAACTCAGACTACTGCATGACGAAAGAGAAGGCCCATGATCTGACTGAGTAAATTCAGTAGGATCTGAAAGCCATCCATTCTATTCCAATTTACTGGGATTCACTGCCTCATCATTAGTTGACTTCAGTCCTGGCTATTCTCTTGCTTACGGGAAAGCCTATTCTCTGACTCTTCTTCAAAGGCAAGAAAGAAAGCTATATAAGTCCGACCAGATTACAAAGAGAGAGGGCTAAGGCAAATGCCGACCTAATCCAAGGTGTTGATCTATTTGATGTAGAAACTTCTAGACTTTGTGCCAAGAGTTCATTCCTTTACTGCTTAACTTGAGCCTACAGAGCCTTATATTCAATATCTATTCCTTACAGGGTGTAATCAAATCCGGCTTCCGCTTGACTTGCTTATACTTTCTCGTACTGGATGGGAACGGCAATCTCATAATCAGATATTTCGGCTGATGTCCTTGAACTCTATTCTACTGAATTGACTAACGCAGCTCAGGGATCTAATCTATAGCCCGGGGAAGATCTGGAATAGAATGACTGCATTACGCGGCTTATAAATCTAAGGCAGTAGGATCTCTTAACTGCTAAGGGAGTTGATTCCCTACAATGGCTTGACTTGCCTGCCAGAGGTCTTGAAGGAAACGGCCTTCATTCATACAAGAGAAGAACTGGGACATAGCTATCTCTATGGATGGATATTAATCATCATTCTCTTTTGTTTGAGCCCGACCTTCTTAATAGAAGCCACTCAGCCTAGACGAGTAGATGGAGCTCCCAGTAAGACTTTATCTAACTCTCTTCATCCCATGGATCAACAGTTGTCAGATGTGAACCTGCTTTCTCAATCTCTCAAGTTTAGAGTCTTGATTTGTCTACTACAGGATTGAATTATCTTCTACTGCTTGAAGAGCCGGCAGGGAAGGGCCTAACCTTTCTTTTGTCCTGGGGTTACAGAACGGAAAGACAGCTGACAGAGGAATCAACCCATGATTTCCGGATTCTCATTCTGACTTCGTTGCTTGCTACATCCTTTCCTACTTTCTCATCCGAAGGTAAGTGAAAGACTGAACACATCGGAAAGTGGATCGTCCCTGATTTATGGTTTATGTCTTGAGGCTCGACTTTAAGAAAGACTTAGACGACTGACCTCTTGCCTCGTGGCCAACTCTCAGGGGCTGAAGTTCGACACAGAGCTTTTTGGTTCTTCAGTTATAGCAGCACTGAGCAAGATCCAACAGCTCCAGTCCTACAGGTTTCCACTAAAGTGACTTAAGTAGCCCTCGAAGAGTCCGTTTATTCTCTCCTCGCTTTCAAAGAGATACCGCCCGTGGGTATCTTACCATCGGATACCGACAGTCGTCTTCTAACATTACCGACCTTTAAATAAAGGGTTTGAATCCATTTCACATCAAAAACAAGCAAGTGAGAGATTGGACTCAAAAAGAAAAAGAATAAGAAGAGAAGGAACAAACAGAACAGACCTACAGAAAGAAAGAAGGTGAAGGAGAAAGAAAAGAACCAAACAGACTGATAGTTGTAGAGGTGAAGGAGAATGAAGAGTATTGATCTTTTACAGTGATAGAATAGTGAAGGAGGTAAGCGAAGCCGAGGTAAAGGATTTCTTATTCTTCTTTTACAGGGAAGGGAGAGGAAAAGAGTGTTTGAAAGGCTAAGACAGAGAGGAGCGAAGCAAGCAGTGAAAGAAGAAATAGGTGAAGGAGAGAAGCAAGCCTATTTACCTTGTGAAAGAGTGAACAGAGTGAAAGAAGGATCAGAGAAAGAATGAATAAGGAGTGTTTACAGGAGAGGAAAAGAGTGAAAGAATAATCCTCCAGTTTACAGTTCAAGAAAGAAGGGACAGGTTCAGCAGGATCATTCTTGCTTGCTTCTTTCTTACAGCAGGAAGGAGAGGAAAAGAGTGAAAGAATAATCCTCCAGCCTATTTGTGTTTGAGTTCAATGAAAGCAAAAATAGGGAAGTCTTTGGTTTAAGGTTTCGGCTTGACTTAAACATTACCTCGGCCCAAAATCTCCCTCAAAATAGGGAGAGGATAGAATTAATTAATAAATGGTCTTTACAGAATAAGGAGTGAACGAAGTAGGAGTCTTTGTCTTTCTTTCGGCTCCCTTTATTCTTGAACTGTAAAGTCGAATTCATCGATAGTCTTTCCTTCCAGTTCCCTCTCATTCATCTTTCGTCTTTCCTTCCAGTTCAGTCTCATTCATCTTTCGTGTTTACTCCCTTCAAACACACACTTACAACTCTTTCTTGTCTTGCTTTCGTCTTTCAAAGCAGCTAAGGCAATGGAATTGTGAGACCTAAGAATGAGCGAAGCCGTGAGACTGTAAAGGAAAGGAGAGGAGTGAAATCAGGTTCATGAGTTTACAGTTCATTCATAAATAGGTTAAGGGGAAGGATCAGATCAAGAATAGTCTTTCCCTTGTTCCATCAGTCAAAGGTTTAAGGTTTTCTCTTTCTTCTTTCCTTCCTAATTCATTTATTCTTGAACTGTAAAGAGGTTCCGGTTCAGGTTCAGGTTTTCGGTTTCGTCTTACCTACTCCACTAAAAGCTTTTCAGATCCTTCTTCTCTCTTTTGGTATTCTAAGTCAATCAGCTATACATCTTCCTTGCATCTTGGTATGGTACAAATCGATTAGGAATGAGCGTAGCGCAGTAGCTGTTGTTCTTGTGGTCTGTATAGCAGCGTAGAGTAGTAGTGATCTCTTCTCACCAACTGTCTATCCATCTTCTTATTCTTAGTTTAGTTTTCCTCTTGTATGTCTAGCTATCTGTCGCATTATCTATCTTACTGTGTTCTGCGAGGCTCCTTGCTTCCTTAAGCCACCATTCAGGAGTCGAGGTTGAGTTGTCGGAGATCCGTTGAGGCGGAGACTAGTGCCTGAAGAAGAGGGAAAAGAGAGTTCAGTGTTTGCAGCCTTAAAGCCTTAAATCAGGGGGAAGGAAGGCTTTCTTACCGAACGGTCTTCATCCTTTTGGGCTAGACAAGAACTTCGTTGGCAAAATGGACCGGATTTGGCTGAAGCGATCATTGCTGCAGAAAGAATGGTAGATGACATGGAAAAACCTACTCGCACAAACAAAGGGGAAACCTCTTCGAGGCAACAAGACGGGGGGAGTAGAGAGCAAAAGAAAAGAAAGGGGAAGAACATGCTACCATACCAAAGAGCTGGGAACAAGCCTGGTAAACCTAACAAAGAAGAGGGAGGGGGTTGCGGTTGTTTCATTTGTGGAGGACCTCAAAGAGAAGAGCCCGTGACTGCCCAAATCAAGATAAATTGAGTGCATTGATCGCAGATGACAGACAGGGAGTTCCGACCCACTCACACATTCAGTCTTTCTTCTCCCTGACGTGATAGGGCTCGTCAGCCAAGTGCTTGCTTCAGTTACAGCCCTCCATTGAATGGGGTGGGAAAGAAAGGTTCGGAAATCTAGGTTTTTGCACGAGTCCAGTGGCAATGAGGAAAGGAAGGACAGCTACAGAAGCAGGTCAGCCTAAGCTTAAAGTCAAGGAAAGGCCCTGTTCCAGTATTGGAGGAAGCATGGCATAGAAAGCCGGGTATGTATGTCATGGGTTGTAGGGAAGAGGTAAGACGTGTACATGAAAGCAAGCGAGAGCAGAGCCTAGGGGTGTCCACGGATAAACCACTCCAAAGTGATAATGTCTCAAAACGAGGAGGCCATATGGAAACAAGCTGTAAAACTTCCAAGAGAAAGAAGATTGACCCAATCAAAGATCAAATCTCTTGACTCTTGATCTTCTACAAATTTCTCAGCCGAAGGAGCTCTCTTTGTCTAATTCGTAGTCTCCACCCAGTGATCTTTCCCATTTGTGACTCTATAATGCATTCTCCTGCTGTTTGACTCTTCTCCGGAGCCATTTCCTTTTCTTTGTCATCTTCAGTATTCCCACGCTTTGTACACCTTTCTTGCCTGCAAAGAATGTCACCCTGGTGATGCTTACTTCAGAAAGCCATTAGTCTCACTCAATCAGTCCCTCTCTTCTTCTTCTTCCTCTGCTTCAGGCGTGGGCAGAGCTTTTTATGTCTACCCTATTCGGTTTCTTGACGAACTCCACCGCATCTTTCTCATGCCCTTTCTCCTTCTCAAAACTATCTTCCCCACTGACTGTGTCCTTCCGTAGATGGGATTGCCTTGATGATCACCTCTAATGCGGATTCTTTCCCGGGTATGTATATGGGTCTACCAGAACTGTCCTTAGATGGGATTCATTCATCGCTGTGGAATTTGATAACAGTTTGACCCTTCGCTTGTTGACATCAATGGGATCTAGGTATATAAGCGAGTATCTTTGGCTTCCGTTAATGTTCTTTGTTGAAAGGGGGATTGATTTTACCAGTGGTAGACGGATAACGGTTTGGATTGAGTACAGAGATGCAATGAAAATGATCCGGGTGTGAATCGGGTACTCGCCGATTAGGCCTCCAAGTCCTCTTCTTCCCCAATTTACCTCTCCAAGTAATTAAAAGATTGAATGCGTGTTGGTTTCTCTGCCTCTAACGGACAGGGCTCAACAGTTCACATTGTTGATTGGTGGCAATTCCAGACCTTTGGGTTTCTTCTCTCGGTGATTCCTATGGATACCAAGAAAGAAGGGGACTCTTTTTTGTGCTATTCTGAGGATGAAAGCATCAATGCCCTTTCCCTTTGATCCTCATGAAAGAAGAAAAAAGGCAGTAGGTAGAGATGGCTCTTGGATTGGGAGGTTTAGCTGCATTCCTTCATATTTGATCTTGCTGCAATCTCTTCCTGATAAAGAAGAAAAGACTGACGGTCAGAAGAAAGAGAGAAGGCCTCACATGTAGAGTTCAAACGAGTAGAGTACCCTCATCTCACTTGCGGGGATAAGATTAGCCCTTTAACATGTTTACGAAGACCTCCTACTTATTAGAGAAAGGGGGTTCGATCGAAACAGAATTGTTGGTGAAGGTTCAGGATTGAATGAATTTACGAGACTGGAAAGTGAAGGTCAGGGAATATCGGAAAAGAAGAATAAATAGTCGTCCTCTTTACCCTCTTCAATCACAATCAGGTAATATCGTCTAAGGTTCCGGTTCAGGTTACGGAGCGAAGCAA
>ERZ1106961.550-NODE-550-length-12864-cov-3.016707_pt1 | contig 12864 bp, 14 predicted proteins | sample MGYA00403680_ERZ1106961 | MGnify/ENA primary metagenome ERZ1106961 (study PRJEB35170, sample SAMEA104062419) | human gut metagenome | biome: human gut; feature: human-associated habitat; material: faeces | place: Denmark | collected 2012-06-08 ... | reverse complement strand
GTCTCGAATCTCTTTTCTTTCTCTTGATTTTCTAGTGTGAGTTTTTCTTTCCTTGACCTTTGACAGTATTACCTTCCTCTTTTGCTTTCATTTTCTTCTCTGACTGATTAAACTTCTATCTTCAATACCTTTTTTTCACCTGTAGAGATTGGGTTGGCGTGAAGTGAGCGACTTCCCCTGTATTCCCTTCCCTTAACCTATTTACTACCTTATTCATTTGAACTACTGAACCTATTGCTATTTCTTCTTTCTCCTATGGATTCTATCACAGTAAACTCGGGGTAAAGAGTAGGCTGATTGAACTCACTCTTTTACTCGACTGTAAGAAGGATGAATGAGACTCAAGCTTAACCCTTTTGATTGAACGAGGTAAACAACTGGAGGAAAAGAAGAAGAAGAAGAAGAAACCGACACCCTGAACCTGCCTGATGTCCCTGGACTATTTATTCCTTCCAAAGGCAAGGTAAGGTCAAGCTGCTAACTCATTCATTTATTCAAACAAAGACTGTAAACTCTCTTGAATCTTTCATCTACCTTCTTTCTCTATCGGTTACGGTTCAGGATCATTAATATTTCTCTTTCTTACTCTTTCCCTTCTGGCATTCTCTAACTAAAGGTGAAGTAGCGAAGTAATGAGACTGACAATGAATAGGTTCTGGTTCATGAGCTAATCCTTCTTTTGAAGTTCAATATGGTGAAGGAAATGGAGTTCATTTATTAAATAGGTTCCCCGCCCGGGACGGGAATAGAGGTTCTGGTTCAGGAGCTGATCATTAATCTTGTCGGGCTTCACTGCAGTCTCCCTGATTTCATTCTCTTATCTTTTCTTCTCCGGTAAACAAGGGTTGGTTGAACTACTTCTCTTTCATTTTCTTCTGATTCTTGCATGAATTTACTCGACTCTCAAGTGAGGGGAATAGGGGGGCAGGCAGGAGTAAGTAGAGAAGCAGATAGTTTACGAGGGTCGAAGACGCGAGACAAAGGAGCGAAGCGATGAGACACGAATAGTTAGGCGAATGAGCGAAGCGGCTCGACCAATAAATAAATAGAGGAGCGAAGACATGAAACAGACAGTGAAAGAAGGGGGAGCCGAAAGAGCAGAGGTTCAGCAGAATGAATAGGAAAGGTGCGAAGCAGCTCCACGAGAAGACGAGAGGAGTCAAGTAAGTAGGCAGAGGAGTTCAATCGAATTAAAGGTTCAGGTAATATCAGGGAAGGAAGAAGCCACGAGAACGAGTTACATCACCTAAAAAATAGGGAGAGGTTAGGTAGTTCAGTCGAATAACTCACACAGAAAGGAATAGAGGTTAATGAGTTTACTGTTCCAGAAGCGAAGGTAGTAATAATCTAATATAGAAGGGGCTGGCAGCTGATCTTTCTTTTTCAGTTCAATCTGGTACTGGATTTCATGAATTGACTCTACTGTAATCTTCAATCAATTCCTTCTCTGAGGTGAGGGAAGGAATAGAGGTGAAGAAGAATACATAGTCCAGTTTACCCTGTTCATTCTCTTTCAGTAGCTAATCCATTATAAGGTTAAGGTTCGTTCCCGTACTCTCCCTCCTGGCAAGTCGAATTAATCTTTCATTTCTCCCCTCCCTTCAATCAATTCTCTTGTAAAGCAACTAATTCATTGACTCGACAGTAAAGAAAGGAATATCTGATTCTTTCATTCTGTTCAGGTTCTGGTCAGGTAATAGCGGTTCAGGTTCATGAGCTAGCTTCTCTTTCTTGACTTACTCTTCCGGATCATTAATAAGTAGGTTCAGTAGTTCAGTAGGTTCCGGAGTTCAGTCTCATTCTTGTTTCGTTGCTTCTTTTCTTACAGTTCCAGTCTAATTAATCTTGAGTTCAGTCTCGTATCGGTCGTAGTAGCGTTAGCGTGCCAAGCCCTACCGTGTTCGATGAGTGAAGATTCATCTTTTTTAAGCAGAAAGAATATGTATGAATGCAATCAATCTATTCTTTGATTAGCCTCTTGCCGGTGCCCTCTTCAAAAGCGGAGATCCTCTATCAATCTCTTTCCCGAAAAAGCAGTTAAGAGACCTATGGAAGTTTGGATTCAGCCCTGTAGGAACCATACCATATAAACCATAACCATATCATAGATGAATAAATATCCCAGTTTTCGTTGACCGTGAAAAGCCTGACGGAGAATATGGTCTATTCTCTAGGGCATCCGACAAGAGAGCAGCTATTGAATGAAGACCTTGGAAGAAATAGCTGAAAGGTGGAATCCCGCTCTAAGAAAAACTCTCATTCAGATAAATGGCTAAGCCTTATAACTACACTAATCGATCTCTTCCCAAAAGGAGCGAGTCATAAAAGCCAATTCATGCTGCTAGTACGGGGGAAGCGCGGGCCGAGAGAGTTTAGGCCTTAGCAGCTAAACGAAAGAAAGGGTTCCACATCGAAGGATGAAGACCTATAGCATCTTACTCAGAACCAACAAGAGACCTCTGAAAGATATAACGACTATTGAGTCCGCTGATTCCGCTTTGGTCGTAGATTAACTACAAGGAAGGTAGAGTCTAAAAAAGCACAAAATTGAACCGATGCAACAACGAGATAGGATTCCACATCTGCTTCTGCTCGACCTTCAGATTCGAAAGAAAATAGGTAGGTTAGGAAACCCATCCTTGCCAGTCAGGATGAAGGGGCTTACTAAATGAATGATTCACACTGTCTATTTGCTACTCAGACTAAATTAGTTGCGAACCGCTCGCTTACTCTTTTAGTAAGGGATGCTAGAACCCCTGCTTGGAAGCAGCACCTCGCCTTTCTGGACTTAGCCTTAGGCCTTAGAACTGGACCGAGTCTTGCTTCTTGAACCAGTGATAGGGGCGAAGAAGCGAGACGAGAAAAGAAAAGGGAGGAGAGGGGAGAGACCGAGTTTACCTCCTTCAAGCAAGCAGTCAGTCTCATTCTTCTTTCTTACAGGAGAGGAAATTAATTAGCAGCAGCTTTACCAATAGAATAGGTTCAATCAGGGACAGAAGTAATAGTACAGAGCCAGGAGGTTACAGTGAATGAGAGAAGGTTAATGAGCGAGCAAGCCAATCCTTTCTTTCATTAGTTTGGTCTTTCAAAGCAGCTAAGGAGTGAAACCGAGAGGTTCAGGAGCGGAGTTCAACCGCGAGACCTTACGGGAGAGGAGTGAAAGAAGGTTCGTTCAGTAGTTCATGAGTTTCCAGTTCATAAATAGGTTCAGATTCATGAGTAAGTTAAGTAGCTCGAGTAAAAGAAGAAGGGACAAGTTTAGTTCACTCTCTCTCATTCTTCTCTGGATTAATCTCATCTATCCTAAGCTCTAGAGCTTCTAAAGAAGATGTTTATTGTTTCATCATGCTCTTCTTTCTTTCTTATTTATAGCTTGTTCTGGGAATTTTCTGTCTTGTCTTTCGATACCTTTTGAAAAGAATGTCAGCCCATTTTGTATTTGCCGTTTGAAACTCTTCACAAAAGTCCTTTGTTTTCTAAGAACATCGAAGTCTAGTTCAGCAACAACCTTTTTTTGCAGGTCTTTTCTAAACTCAATCTTTTTCTTTCTTTCGTTTTTTAACATGATTTCCTTCAGAATTATGCTCAGCTTCTGTGATGGTCATAAGTTTTTCCTTATATTTTCTTATCAGGCTTTCTTGCTTTATTTGTCTATTTTGCTTTTTTATTTGACTTCCCCTTCTGTTCTTTTATCCACTCATTGCTTTTCAAGTGTACACCTCTGCCGTAGTAAACGTATCCATACCCTTTCGGAGCTTTTTCCATATAAAAGACTTTTCTGGTTTTTCCTGCTATTACTGCTGTTCGTTTTTGCTGTTTACCCATTCCCAAAATCCTTCAAAATAGCTGATGGCTAAATCACGTACGAATTCTGATTTTTGCGCTACTTCTTTCACTAGATCTACAAGTTCAATTGCGGAACAGTTGATGGTGATATAAGTGGCCCTTCCCTAGAAAATGAAACTTCAATCGCAGCCCCATCGTATAAAGTGCTGATTTCTACCCCTTTTCTTTCTCTGGGTCAACCGCTTTTGATATATGCGCCATCTGGAGCACCTTTTCCGTACACACCAAAATACATAGTGATTATTGAATTTCCTTTAATAATTGTTTTTGACTCCTTTATAAAAAAGAAAAAGGTACAGATTCTCGTGTAAAGAAAAAAGACAGACATTTTTTAGTTGACTAAGGTCTGTTTATATCACATACTACCTCATCTCATCTCAAGTCGCAAGACGGAAAACCTGATCTACCTGAGATTGAACAAGCACCTGAGTAAGCCTCCCGGGATTGATGTCTTTCCAGAGGCGATTAGGCTCAATGAGGATTTGAATAGGAAAGAAAGACGAGTGCCGTTAGTTGGGGAAGTGGGAAGGAAGAACACCGCATCTGAGCTTTGAAGGACATAGAGAAAGCCGATGTAAATAAAGGTGATATTGGCGGATACATTGAGAAAATCTTTCCCACGAAGAGAATTGCTGAGCCTATTTCTTCTCTTCTCTATTCTTTTGGAGATTTGGGCGTAGATTTCTTAAAGAACGAAGGCTTGGAGTTGGGAATCAGAATTGATGGAGGGCTATATGATAGAAGGTATTGATTACGAATTATATAATTATATGAAGTTGACTATTTCTATGAAGGAACTTTGGAAAATGTTAAGCCTCTATGAGAGGTATGAGAGGCTACGAGGTAAAAAGGAAATGGGTACTGTTTGGGAATTGGAGACTGAAGACAAAGTTGACAGGGTTATTAAGAGGAAAGGGGGATAATCAAGCTGATTGATTAGGACGTAATAGCGGGAATAGACTTTATTCAGCGATGAAAATGGCGGCTGAGAACGAACAACAGGCTGCCTAGTAAGGATAATGGTTATGGAAAGACTATATGTTTTGTTTGATTTTGATGGAGAACCTTATCTTGTTTCTAGCCAACATCTTCTTTTGGTTTGGATTTGTGCATGGTCTTTCTTTTCTGGATAGAGAGAAAGTCCAGAAATCGTAGACCATTTATTCTGTTTAACCTCATAAACATCTAATAGATAAGCCAATGTGAAATTGACCGAGACTATAGGAATGCTATCATCATGAGATTGTTCCTTGGTGTGTATCAACACTGGAAAGGAGATGCCCACGATGCTAGATCGCATTCCCTGAAAAGAGAAAGTTGAGCTACTTTGGTCTGCACGCAAAAAAGCGGAAAGTGACTGGACAGAATAAGTGACGGGGTATAAGCCAGGTCCGTTGATCTCCGTAAATACCACGGCTCAAGCATACAGATGGGAATTTGCACAGTTTACGGCAAAGATCATTAAAGTCTCACCCCAAAAAACTGAGATGAAAGGTATAGAAGGGAAGAAAGAGAAAGTTCTGAAGAAAGAAATGTAATACCATTCGATTTTGAAAGTCAATCTCTTCGTACCGTTATCGATGATGATGGAGCTTAAGCGCTTATATGGGTTGTGGCAAAAGATGTTGCTGAGGCTTTCTTTTGGGTATGACTGGAATAAGAGAATTCTAGATAAGGTTCCTGATGAATGGAAGGTTTTCTCCGGGTATCCAAATGTATACGTTCTATCAGAGCAAGGGCTATATTTCTTCCTCGCTCGTTCGGATAAGCCTCGCTTCCGTTTTCGAAATGGATTGCAGGAGAGAAGGTTCTTCCATCCATCATAAAGACTGGTTGTATATTTAACAAAGAAAAAAATACCTAAAACATGGGATTGAAGATAGCGGGTGATCTTGGGCTTGATATTAATCAAAACCCCCTTTCCGCAAATAGATTTGTAAGAACTCTTAAAGGTGTGAGTCTTCTAGGATCCTTAGGAAGATTCCTGAACCGAATAATTATGTCTCTTTGTTATTGCCTAAAAGATATTGGAAGAAAATGAAACCCTCCTCTTAGCGCACGGACAGTGATTGATTGATTACCTTGTTCTTACGGGGCATTTATTGAAGGGATGCAAAGGGACGCATTATATATATGAGCTGACCTTTCTCGGTAAGCGCACAATGGAGGAAGACTTTTTGATACAGGAAAGAAGGAAACCTCACCCCTCTCCCTTTGGTCTCGTGGTTGAACCTCTTCGCCCTCCGGGTCTCACAATTCCTTCACCTCTCCCCTTGGTCTCGCGGTTTCACCTCTTCGCCCTACGGGTCTCACAATTCCTGAACCTCCTCTTAAGGTTTCACAGCTTCGCTCCTGCCCCTCTCCCTTTCTTTGGTCTCGCGGTTTCACCCCTGTCCAGCAAATCAAGTGGGAAAGACGCATATACTAATACTAAAGAGCTGTAGGAGGAATTATGACAAATGCTATGCTCCGGTGGTAAACGGTTCACCAGGATAAAAAAAGAGTATGATTTGACTCTTCCCCCTTATAATTTGTTATATTCACCGTATGGCTGTTCCTGTAGAAAAAGAAAAGATAAAACACATAAAACGTCTTTCTTCTCCTTTCCTCACGGAATATAGATTCAGCCTCCTTGAGAAGCATTTTGAGAGGTTAGAAGATAAACTTGATCGTCTATCTGACAAAGTAGATTTTCAAGATCAAGGATCTTTCAGATAAAGTCAAGTGGATGCTAGGTTTTAAGCTTAAGAAGATGGACGCTGAATCCAAAAGATTAGATGCGATGAGAGGGATTTCCGCATTCTCTTTCTTTCTTTCTCTTATTACTACTACCCTTGCATTGGGAGTATTGATGGCTAAAGGGTTCCATTGGTTTTCATTCTGGTCACAATCACAACATATCACCTATCATCCTTTCAACGGAAAGCTTCCCTTCAAAAAGAAAGGCATAAGGGCTTTTTTGAATCTCATTTAAATACCTTAGTTAGAAAGACTTTATCTCATTCAATCCTGTTAGGATACATCCAAAGGTGAATATCGGAGATATCTTTTATGATAAGATCAAAGCGTTATACGATCTTCAGGATAAGACCTGCCATGTTATTGAGTGGAATTTGCCTTTCCAACTTGCAGCAAGAAGCACTGGTGATGATGAGCTACCATTTCATTCTAAATTGGAATTCCAAATTAACACCATAAGAAATGCCGGGAATATTGATTGTTTCAAGTGAGAGTGAAGTTAAGTTGTTTCCTCCATTACCGGATATAGCGGCCGATGACAGAGCTAACTAAATGTATTATTTGGTAATAAGAACTTTCAGGTTTCACATATGCAAGCTGGAGTCCGTCAGGCATTTTGAAATGCATTCCCAAACTCAATCTCCTCATATGAGATCGCGCGCAATCAATATATATCAACGTAACTTCCTTCTTTTACTAAGCTCGAGATTCCTCAGAAGAAGATTGTTAGTGTCATATACTCTTAACGAGGCAAAGACTAACTTGGAAATCACTCAATCACTACGGACAGCAAAAAAACGTCTTGGCGTAAAACGAAGTGGTCTCCTGAAGCATCTACTGCTGGCTCCACTCTAGCGCTCTGGCTTTCAGAAACGTAAACACAGCTACAACCAAAGCTTCTACCCTTTCATTCAATAAAGTCTTCTTTTCTTCTCGCGAGATCTGGCAGTCTTTTTTCCCACCAGCATGTACCCATTTGTTTCTTTCTGTAGCTGCATTCTTCCTGTTCATCAACATTGAGTTTTTCAAGGTGCTTTTTCTTTCTATAATTCCCTATACCAAGATGAAAGAGAAAATCAGCAATAGCTACCAATCGGTTTTCTTCATCAGTCTTGAGAATGGGGGAGGACTCTTTGGCTCCTTCAAGAGCTTTGCCGGCATCTTGTGTAAGTAGATTTTCAGCTGCTTGTAGTGTAATTTCCATCCCCTCATGCACATCAGAGCCAGTATGGCCATAGCCGATTGTCCATACGCCACGCCGCCACTATCTTTATACTTTTATAGGGGATAGGCAAAGGAGACGACGCAAAGCCTCAAATTTCTCATATCTATAAGTCTTTCTTTGCGGTATCATCCTGACCGAACGACAAAATCAAAGGCTAGTTCTTTATTCTCTTTATTCGTGATATAGTCATAAGGCAGATATTGATACCCTTTGGCTCCGACAGCATCTCCCCATGAATTACGGAATTTGAACAATTTAGTAGAATCATCCATAACCAACAACAGCATGACCACCTAGTTCTTTATCCCGTTTAGATGGCATAGGCACTTAACCTGCCCCTTTTTCATTGCATCTATCCAGCTTTGATGAACTAGAAAGAAAAATAGAAATCTATGGCTATAAAACCTATCCATACTTCTTATTATGCTCATATTCGTTCTTCGAGAAATGAACCTATCTCTAGATTATATAAGATGGATATGAACCCTTCCCTTTTTGTGATACCAAAATCATGTCTTTTGAGTAGTGAGTAGGCTCGAACCTTTAATACAGAATGTAGATATAATGATATTAATCAGTTCATACCTATATACATAATACATATACCAATACAATATGATGGTACAGATCTTTTATCTCTGATTGTATTCCCCCGATTTTGGAGTATTATTCTACTTGACTTAATAGAATTGGATAGTCAATTTCATCTGATATTTCCTGACTTTTCGGATTCTCTTATAATGGTCTTTGATCGTTTGCATTTGGCTGGTAAAAGAATTTCGATTGGACCTGGGAACCAATCACTTCTAGTCAGGGGTGGTCTTGTTTTGGTCAGTTATGATGGTATAATCCATATTCAGATTAAGGAGGATCATAATCTAAATCAAGGTGATCCACCCTAGAATACCGGACTGATACGTGGGGGCTGCTAGATGAAGGGAACGGACTCTGATGGTATTATATGCAGGATGATTTGTATTGGTGGTTGAAATGCCTGGTCCTGGTAGGAGGGAGGGCGGCACCTCTTACCAATCAGTTGTAGTAGAAGAAGCGTTAAGGGATTTAGGCACTCGACAGGGTGGAGAGGATTGAAGCTTAGTAGTAGTGCTTGCGTAAGTCGATAAAAGAGAAGGTGTAAATCCTTCTTATTGAACCTTAGGAGAGTGATGTGAGCCCTGAGAGGGCGCAGGAACGATAAGAATAGTCACTTCTTTATCTCTTCCAAGCTGAAACTACTCAAAAAAGAAAGAGAGTTCCGCTACGGGATTCTTCGACACCAGATCTTGATCCTGCTCTGGCTTTTTCCTTTCTTACCGTAAGAAAATGTGATAATCCACTCTTTTTCGAAAGGGGAGCGTAAGGCAGCAAAGCACTAAACTAGCTCCTGGCCTTATTTCTTTCATTCACATGTTGACTGAATTGCTTAATTCATACCGTCACGGACATTCAGTCGATTTCCTCAACATCGTCTTCCCTGTGACGAGTAACCAAGGTAGACGAAACCAACACCGTAGACTGCCATCACCCCGCAGATCTACGGCTACCAGCCCCGGGGTTCAATCCCTCTCCCCTGCCCAGAAGCCCCCCTTCCTGAAACTAATTCAAGCAGTTCAGTCAGTAGGAAAGAAAGTCATCTTCTCTCTTCCTATCCGATATCAGCCATAAAACCCTGTCGGATAGAAGCCTACCTACTATAACCGGCTCATATCTTTAATTGAGTTAGACCGCAAGCTACCTTAGATCAATAGTCCCTACCCCCATCTTTATCCATCCCGTCCGTTACGAGCAATCGAATGAGTTTTGGGAAATGTGAAAGAAAAGAGATGCAGATGAGAAAGTGATCTAAAGTAAGTAGCCCGGACTTCTGATCCTAGTGGCTATGGCTAAGGAGCGGGATAACAAAAAGTCAGGATTCGACTAGCTTTGAGCTCTCACGTAGTTCAGGTTTCACTTTGCTTCGGTGCTATCCTGTATATATATAGGGTCAAGGCAGATTAAAGGAAGGAATTGATAGAGCAAGAGCTTAAAGGTGTATATGACATGAAAAGCTTTCTCTTAAAAGTAGCCCTCGACCCCCGCAACTAACCCTTTTCTATACGACCTACCGAGCACTGAGGCCTTGAGCCGAAAGCTTGCTTGAAAGACTGAACCTGCGAAAAAGAGTTTCCTCACGAAACTAGCTATGGTAACTGCACTCCCGCTTTAGTCTTTATGATCCCCTTCCCCGTAAGCTGTTCCTCGAGTCAGTATTCGGATCTGTCTCCTGGCTCTAGTTTAAGGTCCGTTTAGTACTTCTCGCTTTAAAGGAGAAGAGATAGATCGCTTATGGGAGCTAGAAGCGAGATAAACTGAGGGCGCGCTTCACTGAGTTAGTGACTGAACGAAGGGTGAAGGAAGTCTCTCCCACTGACTGATGGCACTCAACTAAAGGTCGGGCCCGAAAAAAGAAATGTTTACTGACAGGACTAAGTAAGGGACGAGACAAAATCTATCTTTGGCTTGAGTGAGAGTATGAACTTCCCTTGTCAGGCCTTTTCGTCGAAATAGTCCGGTCTTATTCGAGTTCCTGCTGTAAGCCTAATAAGGTTCTTTATTCCTCCGCATTTACCCAAAAGTCTCTCTTTCTTGTGACTGGCAAACTGCTTCAGCCTTTGTTTGGAAATATAGGCTTTTCTGTAAGGAAGAGGAAATCCAACAAAAAGAAGATAAAGCACCTTAGAAAAAAGAAAAAAGGAACCTACTAGAAAGAAGAAAGAGGAGTTAGCAGCATTCGGATGAAGTAGAGAGAGTTTTATTGCGTGTTGTTAGAGAGAACAAGGGAGCAGATCAACTATTAAGGTATGAAGTCAGTCAGAGGTACGTAGTAGCTCAACTAAAAGGGGAGGCTATGTAGTATAGTAGCTCTCCCGATAGGGAGGGGGAGGATTGAAGACGCTTAGTGCTAAGGAATAATAGTTGCAAGCGTAAGCTCAGTGAGCGAAGCAAATCGAATATATAAGCTTAATCATCGTATAATTCTGACAGCTTTTGAATCGCATTGCAAATATTGAACAGGGCTGGTTGATCAACTGCTCAACGAAAGGCTCAACCCAACTAACTAGATAAGAATGTACCAAACCAAGGCGAAACCAGTACCCGGCAGTTGGTCTCCAATCGAAGTCCCAATTCAAGTGTGCCAAACCTCTCCTTTTGATTGGGAAGGGGATATGAATGAAATAAGCTTCTCAAAACCTAAGCACGACGAAGAAAGCTTCTGCCATTTCATTGATTGAGTTGAAGCGATAAAAGAAAAGTCTCAAAGAATTAACAAAAAGCCAGGATCTAGCCCTGATCTAAGGTGAAAAGCGAGTCGATCTGGTTGGTATCCAATATCAAATGGAAGTCGTATCACCCTTGACATAACAGGGTTTCGGTCCCATTTCTTCTTGCCATAGAGGTCGAAGCTTCTTTTCCTGTTCCCAGGAGTGAACATAGGTGGGCCTTAGCTAGTGGCTTCAACCCGCTCTGAAGAAACTAAGAAAGAAGAAAGAATATGTATGTATGATTTGCCTTCCTGCAGACATGGACTTTGACAGTCACTATTGGGTTCCATTCCATCCTGGGGCTTTTTCAGGGGGATTACGGGGCTCTTTGGGAAAGAAAGTCTTGTGATCTTCGTATCCTCCTCCCCTTTTGTTTACTTTACCGGTAACAAGGATTGCACCTCGTCAAGGCTTTCTTCTCAACTAAATGTTTAAACGTCCTCGAGCCGCTCTATTAGAAAGGAATTCCAGGGCGCTTAGAGAACGTCTTAGAATACCTTTGAACATTCATTTTGTACCCGACTAATTAATTACTTTATTAGCTTCTCACGTTGAGTTCTAATCGATAGAAAGGACGGAGGGAGACAAGCAAATTCAGAACCTTGGCTCCGGGTTCTTACTCATTGCAATCCGAGCCAACCATCAGCAATGGGGCTAGCTTCTCTTTTCGATCTTCTCTGAGGCTATTCTATGGATAGCATTGTCTACTCTTCAGCTGACATGGAACCTAATTATTAAACTAAACTGGTCTCTGTCTTCTTTTGACTGTTAAAGAGCGCTAACGACTAAGAATGGTTTTCTTAACTAGTAAGCGCTGTAACGACTACAACCGATGTTAGGAATCGATTCTATCCGACTGGGGCCAAGCATCAGATGGGCGACGGGCACAGGCACACTGGACTTTGAAGCTTTTCCACTAATGGTTGATTTGAGGTGAGGGGTAGATTGAATCTAGTCAGAAAATCAGTTTCAGATGGCATGTAAGACAGACAGATAGATTAGGCTCACTGGCCTAAAAGAGGCAACTTCGTCCATTGATCTGAATTCACCCACCAAAGAAAGCCTATTTCTCCGGAACAGATACACTCTTGGATCAGTCTGAGTCGCTTGATGAGCTCAATCAGTCGAAAAGAAAGATAATAGCTGACCTTTGCCTTCGGTTACCTCCAAGGTGAGTAAGAAATAGTCATTCCCAACCTCCATTGTTATAGCTTTGAAGCCTATAGCTCTAGTACCAGTACCAGACCGTTTTTTCTAATTACGTCCGTATAAAGTCTCTGTCTCGTCTTTCTTGCTCTCGGCCTAGCCCCTTTTCCCCTTAGAATGATCATTTATTCGATATTGAATACCTTTTTGACTTTGAGACAGACTACTACTAGCAACGAAGCTCAACCTTACTCGATCAGTCTACGAAAGCAGGGGAGCGGAGCGGAGATCCTTCTTTAAATCATTCCGAAGTAGCCTTTGCTGAATCGAAGTTATTCATTTCATTCGCTACTGGAGCCCCTTTACTATTACTATTCAAGACGAAAACAGGATTGAATCGAGGAAAGGTCATGGAACCCATAGGGCACCGGACTGAGGTATGAAATGAAGGACGAATTAAACTCGCTTCGGGCTCAAGCTTAGATAGAAGAGTTACAATGAGTCCACTAGTCCAGAAATGGAAATTTGATAGAAAGCTCAAGCTGAGAAAGTAACAATCCTTTGAATAAGATCGGCTCAAGGGGAAAAAAGAAAGAACCTCTCCGA
>ERZ1106961.548-NODE-548-length-13020-cov-13.938450_pt1 | contig 13020 bp, 15 predicted proteins | sample MGYA00403680_ERZ1106961 | MGnify/ENA primary metagenome ERZ1106961 (study PRJEB35170, sample SAMEA104062419) | human gut metagenome | biome: human gut; feature: human-associated habitat; material: faeces | place: Denmark | collected 2012-06-08 ... | reverse complement strand
CTCGCTGTTACAGTGGCGTGACCGCTTTGGCTTGTACCAAATTCTCTATTAAGTCAATAGACACCTAACCCAATCATATGTGATTTTCCTCATCGTAGCATGAGGGGCATACCATGTCAATAAACACATAGGGGTACTGCTATATACGCATAAAGCTCTACATAATATAAAAAAAGTGCTGCACTGCTAACTTTTAGCTTCTTATCATAACAATCATTTAAGACTATCACATATTCTATAATTTCTTTTTATGGATTAATTAAACACAGAATTATCATAATCCTTTTTCTAGATATGAGATATACTCTAATACATACTAGAAAAAATAACATAAATTCCATTACCATTGAGAATACTTTTCTCACTAAGAACTCATCTAATCGTAAAACTAATATATACATTGAAATGCTTTAATTTAGATATTTACAAGCACTTTATATCATATCGTAATTACAGCCTATCAACTCGAATGCGTTTCCAGCTCAACATCTATTTAATCTTCTATTTTCAATAAATACTTTGGTATTATTTTTTATATTAAAATAATCGTTACTAGTAGAAAATATTTTCCCTATTATGATTATTAATTTATGCATTTAATTTGTTCATAATCGATTTGCCTAAATTAGTTAATCTTATATATTCAATATTATCATCTCCTACATAACATTCTATAAGTTTCAAGTGCTCAAATTTATTTTTAACAATTAGTGCATCTTGTTCTTCAACTTCATACCCAGGTTTAAAAGCACTTATTGCATTTTCAAACGCTAATACTGTTTTAACACCTGTTAACCTTAATGAAACAAATTTAAACAGTTCAGATAAATTAACTTTAATGTTATCCGTGTCAACTCTAGTACTATCAGTAAAAATATATACCTTTTCTACAAAATGTAATTCTATCAACTTATTATAAAAATTACTTTCTAATTCAGTATTTTCAGCCTCTAAACAACAATTTTTCTCACTTAAAGTTTTTAGGCTATCATTTGAGCCTCTATGCCACCCTGGTCTCTTTATCTCAGTTTTTGCACGCATAATTGAAATTGCAACCTTTGCAATTAAATCAGACATATCCTGCCACACACTTGCTAAGCGATTATTCATAGCTCTCTTTTTGAATTCTGCTAATTTACCATTTTTTATAGGATCTTTCTCTATCTTTTCAGGATCAATTTCTGCCGAATCATCTATAGAAAATACCAAAACAGGAATACCTCTCTCTATTGCATAGTTATACTCCATTTCAGTATAACTAATTCCCGTTCTTGCATTTATTGAACCATAACGACGTCCTAGAATCAAAATGTAGTAATCACAAAGATCTATAACATTTTTAATAACATTAAATTGTTCATCATCTGTAGCAACAAAGTTTTCCATACCAGCTGGAATACAATCTGCCTTTAACAATACTTGTAATACTTGTTTTCTTTCTTCGATTAAATCTTTGTACGTCGAACTTATAAAAACCTGATATTTGATACAATTCATCTTATTATCTCCTTTTTATAAAAAATAAAACCGTCAATTTAACCGCTTAAAACTAAAGTACCTTTCGCATTTGATACCATTTAGCACCGCCATGATCAGATTCCGATTCACCTTCATTTACAATGCCAAACTTGGCATAATAGGGAATCTTTTCTTTTTTACAAGTTAAAATTACGCCCTTTCGCTTTTCTTCTCTCGCCAGCTCTATGAAAGCCTCAATCAGTCTGCCCCCTACGCCATGGTTCCGATACTCAGGCATTGTATTCAGACCAAATATCATCTGCCAAGCACCATTGGGATTATGTAAGGAAGCATCTGCGAACATCTCATCCGTTAAGATTTCATCATCAGACACAAAACCATCTATAAAACCAATAGGTGTGTCTCCATCAAAGGCAATCAAAAAATGACCTGCGTAATACTTTAACCGTTCCTTAAAAGCCTCACGAGGTGCAGCCTCGGCAGGAGGAAAGCATGTTGCTTCGATATGTGTAACTACATCTAAATCTGCGGTTGTCGCTTTTCGTATTAACATATTAATATCCTTCTTTATATACTTATGTACTTATTTGCTTATATACTTATGTATTTATATATTTGTATAGAACACATTTTAAAATGAGTCGGCTAAAATAAATCATTTTTAGTATAAACGCTTTACGCCATAAAGGCTACACGTAGAGATATTACATGTAGCCTTTTTCTGCTGAACCTTATATTTACTATATTTACTTTTTCGTATACTTAGGCACATTACGATATTGCATTGGTAAGGAGTTATCTTTTATCTTAAACCCATGCTTCTCGTAAAATGGTGCATTCTTGCTATCACCAATCATAACATTGATATACAAATAAGACTTGTAAGCCTCTTTCACCATTTCAAGCAAATGACCAGCAATACCTTGGCCCCGATAATCAGGATGAACCAGCACATAATTGATGAAACACACAAGTTCACTATCGTCCATAAGGCGAATAAGACCTATTAAACGATCTCCATTCCAAGCTGTAATCACACGAGATGAATTCATTAAAGCCTTATGTAATCGATCTGGATATTTACCTACCACCCAACGAACAGACAGAAACAACTCTGCTACTTGCTGGGGCGTAAAATTCTTTTCTTCGGTATACGTAATCGCCATAAAAGCTCCTTCAAATGATTACTTTAACTTTCGCATCTCACGGATAAACGCCTCTGCCTCTTGTAGATTCTTAGGGAACTCAAAATAAATACATTCTTCATATCCACAATAAGGATTACGGAAATCATAGCCACTCAACAACAAATACTCGATAATCTTCCATTCTTTATCATTAGATTTTTTAGGAGCCTTAAACTTCTCGTTCACAAGATACATTTTACCTTTGCACGTAGGGCAGGTTTTATTTCTGTTAAACAACTCGTAGTTTGTGCCCTCCGACAAGGAGATCCTACAGTTTACACATACATTTTTATAACCCATAGTTATTTACTCCCATACGGTTTATGTTGAAAGATTTCTTTTACAATCCCTTCACCAACAATATTGCCGCCTTCCATGATAAAGAACTCAGTACCTGCTTGTATAGCAGAATAATCTACGGTTTCATATACTGGTAAAGCGTTAGCTTGAATTGGTTTATCAAAGATGACATCTTCACCATCAATAAAGTTGATACCAAGATATTCCTCAGTACCTTTTATAACAAAATGAGGATAATACATTCCTTTATTTAAATTCGGTGGAATTCTCCTCTTCTTGCTGAAGAAAGTAACTGTACAGCAAATAGTAAAATCTAAATTACTCATTTCGGGCCTCATTCAACTACATATACCATATCACCTTTAAAGTATATCCGAGGAAAAACTAAATTGCTCTATGTTAAGATTATCTAATCAATCTATAACCTTTTTAAAAATTTCCTTATCTTCTAAAACTATATTATATATTTTAACCCAAAAGACTTTTATAAAGCCCTTTAATTTCTCGTGCGTATTTCACTGCACTAGGAAGATGCATTCGTTTATAGTAATCTCCCAATATTTCTGTATGATTTTTCAAAATATCAAATTCAATCATATACATAGCAATACTCGTTATAGAATATTTTCCTATCTCAAGTATAGTTGATTTATCTTCTATATCTAATTCCTCGCCTTTTGGAAATTCACCATCAGAATATTCTTCCCAAGTTTCATCACTGTATTGCCAAAAGGCCTTACTCCAAAGAATCAGTTCTTTACGATTGTATTCTATTAATTGCTCGAAAAACTGCACTAACTCTTTCTCAGAATATAACTTGCAATTAAACCCTTCTAATAAGAATTGCCTTTGATTCAATCGATTTCTTAGTTCTTGAATTTCTATACTTTGTAGTTCTTTATTAAAGTTATCAGGCCCTAATTCCTCTATAATATCTAAATATATAGGGCTATCTAAAAATTCTTTTAAAGTTTTCATATTCTTACGTCCTTACAGAATTAACACCTTCCATAATAAAGAACTCCGTACCTGCTTTTAGAACAAAATAATTTACAATTTCAAAAACTAACAACATATTACCTCATATTTGTTTATCAAAGATGACATCTTCACCATCAATAAACTTAATATCAAGATATTCCTCGGTACCTTTTATAACAAAATGAGGATAGTACATTCCATTATTTAAATTCGGTAGAGTTCTCCTCTTCTTGCTGAAGAAAGTAACTGTACAGCCAATAGTAAGATCTAAATTACTCATTTCGGGCCTCATTCAACTACATATACCATATCACCTTTAAAGTATATGTTCATTATACAGTGTACGGGATTTCCTTCGGTCCATAACCAACCCTAGAATACAGCGTGTCCCCAATTATAGGTCTCCGTAATGACCTCAAATTCGCTTTCACTATAATCCTGTTGATACTGAGGCAACTCAATTCTTTTACCTGTGAAAGTATCTAGTATTGTGTTATTAAACACGAGAATTTCAAAAAAATCTATATCGCACGTCTCAAATACAACCTTGGCTTTATGAGTCTGTTCAACACCGTTCTCATAAGAAAAAATATATTCAAAGGTAAGGATCAAATTATCATTAGCGTATTCTATTTTCTGTACCCTTGCATCATGGAGAGAATACTTGGAATACTCGCCAAAAGATTTTGTTGTTTTCATATGACCTTATTACACAATTAATAACACCAGAAAATAAGACTCAATAAGTACAAGCTTATTTCATTAATTAATAATACATTTCTTTTATTGCATCTTATAAGATAAGAGGGCTAAGTATATAGTGAATCTAAACGTTATTATCTATATAGCACTTAAATACTTTTCCTCTCTCTTCTTAAATGCAGATTTCCCACCTTCCATAATTTCACAAATCCCTTCCTTAATGACTTTTTCCTCTATGCATCCAGCCTTTTTATTTTTTCTAAATATTACTTTACCATCTGAATTTCTATCTAAAATAAAAATCCCTTCTGCATCACCCAATACAGGAATATTAGGATTATGAGTAACGATTATAATCTGCCGCTTGCTTTTCATTCTCCTAATTGATCTAACAATTAAACTATAAATCAAACTATTATCTAAATCATCTTCTGGTTGATCAATTATTAATGGATTATCTCCACTATTAAGAATAAATGCGAGAATAGCAGCACTTTTTTGTCCAGGAGAGCTTTCATTAATATCTATTTCCCCAGAAGGCTCAACAATTTTAATATTTACTTTATCTTCTGGAACAATTCTAACAAGTGAACTTAAAGTATCATTTTTTTGTTTATCAATCCACAACTTTATAAAACGGTGATCAAAGGTTATATTACAATAATTATTTAAATCTCCACTTTTATCAATGAGTACAAACTTAATAAACTTCTTATAATTTGCAAAATCATTATCAGGCAACAAAACCCACTTACTTAACTTACTAAAATCACTATCAAAAATCCCTTCTTTCCCAAACTCTTTTTGTAGATTCGCTTTCCAACGTGAAATATGTCCAAAAATATCAAGATTTATTTTAATTCCCTCAAGATCCAGCCCTCTTACGACCTCACATCGCTTCAAAGATAACTCGATTCTTTTAGCTATAAACGTTTCGATAGCATCATCAATTCCAGATTCCAATCCTTCTTGCATTATTTGTAGTTTACTTAATTCCACATAACGCTCCTGATAGTTTTGTAACTGATTTTGTATCTTATTAATATCCTCCCCTCCCGTATTCTGAATCGTACTTAGTGCTGTATTATATTTATCTCTTTTATTTATTAAGTCAGCATATAAATCTGAAGAGATAAATCTTTGCTCTATACTTTCTATTTCTTTTAATTTTTCAGCTAAAAACTCAATAGTTTTATCATTTAAATTTTTTAATTGTAAAATAGTATTATCATTATATGCCCCATTATTAAACAGCTCTGATGAAAGAGCGTTTTCTTTTTCAAAATAATGATTTATATCATTAATTTTAGTAAGAAAAGTAATAAGCATATTCTTCTCAATATTTACATTCTGTTCAATTGAATAAACTAATCTATTAGTCACCTCATACGCAGAACGAGCTTCATTAAATCCACTTGTTTTAAAATTTTTAAGAATAGCTCCAGCTTTTTCAATCTGAGCCTTAACCTCAGGTATCTCTTGTATTCTTCTTATGTTACTTACATATGTATTTGATAAAAGATTTAAATTAGATAACGCTTTATTAACCTCATCATTATATGAAAATAATTCAGGTCCAATTTTATTATCAATCATTTTTATAAGCGGACTTATATCTTGACGGTCTATATCACTATCATTATCAATTAACCCAAAGATTTCCTTTTGTCCATAAAAGTCAATTTTAAATTGTGGATAATCATTTACAAGTCCACTATCATCTTCAACTCTTAAGTTTGTACTTTTTCCATTTCTACAAAGATTAATTTGATAAGATTTTAATTTACCAAAGTTAAAAAATGTCGTAATAGAACCATCACGTTCCAATGTCTTATCTAAAAGAGTATACTTTCCTAAGTCTATTTCATTTCCAACACCGTAATTAATCGCATCAACGATAGTGGACTTTCCAGTTCCACGTCCACCAACTATACAATTTAAATGAGGCGAAAATCTCATATCTAAATCAGTCATATGAGATATCCCCTTAAACTTCATACCAGATATATAATTATAAGATATCTCATTAGGGTTATAATCTTCACCAAAATCTTGTAATTGTAACCAATTAATACATCTATATTCATGATCAATAAATACTTGTCTTAGCCCCTCAAAGGATAGATTTGATACTTTTACCCATGTAAAAGCCTTGCCAAAACCTTCCACTGAGTGTTTTGTCATATCACGAGATGAGGGATTATCTGATCCAGTGATAAGAGTTGCTTGATTGATAACGCCCGCACTAACCTTATTGTTATATTCTCTGACATCCTCATCATTTCTAACTTCGATAGCAGAAAACTTGATAAACTCTTGATATTTTTTTATCGCATGGATATTAGATTTTCCAAGGCCTTTATTAGATGCAAAATGTGCAGGAATTACAAAAATACTATTTCCATAGTTATTACATAATTTTTTTAAGTCATCTTCAGTAACATATTGCTCTGTATTTCCCCATTTATCACGTGTCAAGCCTAAGCAGCCAATTACTGCATCCTCTATAGCTTTTACACCCATTACATCATCAAAAATTATAAGAATATGAGTGAAATCTGCAGAAATACAGGCCTCAATACCATAAAAAACTTTAAATTTATTTTTCTCTTCATAATCATGTTTTATCGATTCTATTTTTTCAATAAAACCAACAGAGTTATGATCACTTACCACCACAGCATTAAGACCACTATCTTTTGCTGCTTCCAACCACATCGCCGGAGTAATAGATTTATCAGGAAAACACTTACTTTCAGGTGTATGTGTATGAAAATCAATTTTATACCACTTTGCTAAAGCCACTTTATATCTCCCCAATCAAAAATAAGTATCGCAATGCTCTTTATATATAGACTGCGATACTTATTTGACAGTAATACAATTTCTACTAAATTATATTTCAAACAAATGATCAAAGTCATATTCTGAAATATAATATATGTCTCTAATAACCTTCTGTTTATCTTACATGTATAGCAGATATACAAATTAATTATTCAAAAGCCCTTTTGGATATATTTAAGTATATCCACTAAACAATACTTTAAGTTGAAATAGATCTAATCATTTTACTAATTATATAAAGTTAATTTTTATTCCCACTCAATAATTACCGTAACATATTTATTTCTCATTTTTATAAAACAGTATCTATTTATTTCTATTTTTAAGTGTTTTATACCTATTTTTTATAGTTTTTAAGTTTTTTAGTATCAAAACAGTATCAAGAGTGATACTGCAGTAAAAGTGCTTTTCTATTGGCACACATTATTCATATTTTTCTAATCTTACTTATTATCTATCTCTTTATAATATTCTTCTATTACAATATCCTCTACTTTTCTTTTAATACTACGTAAATTATTATATTTGATTAGCAAATTCAACTTGCAACTAATATTATCGATTTTTACCTTTATTGATGTATTTTCATATATCTTTGTACTCAGTGCCTTTGCACTTTCATTGATAAATCTTATTTTCTCTTCGCTCGATAATTCTACAAAACGATACACCATATCAAACCTTGATTTAAGTGGATCTGGAAGTAATTTTAAATATCTCTCCTTAGAAATATTTGATGTAAATACAATTATATATCCATTCAAATTATGTTCTGTGCCATGTCGATCAGTAAATTTTCCATCTTCAAGCAATTCATAAAAAAAATGAAATACACTTGGTGTGGCTTTTTCAAATTCATCAATCAAAATTACTTTTGACTTTGACAGCTTCATTTTATTAATAAGTTCTCCACCTTCCTCACTTCCAATATAACCGAGCGGTGAACCAATCAAACTGTTTAAAACACCTTCATTAGAATAGTTTCCAAAATTTATTTTTATAAGTGCTTGATTTGGATACATAATATCTGACAAGATTTTTGCAAATTCTGTTTTTCCAATGCCTGATTCTCCAGTTAAAAAAATAGAAAAAATCTTACGTTGCTTCATTTTATTTAATAACGCAAATTTTTTAAGATTAAAGCTAAAATCTTTTTTAAAATCCTCATGTCCCTTTAATTGAAATGTAAGATTTTTGATTATTTTTGATACTATACTGTCCAAAGATAGCTCTGTTTCACAACCATAAGTTTCTTCTTCACCATTTAAATTGAAAACCTCATTATTTTTCTTAAATGTAAATGGTAAATATTTTTTTAGTTCTCCCTCCATATCCTCGCTAATCAAAAATTGGATATCCTGTTTTTTGTTTTGGATTTGTCTTAAAATAATTTCAAATGCTAAAATTAAGTCTTTCCTCAATGCAAATGTATGCACCATTTGAGTGATATCTATATAATGAACATCTTTCTCCGAAAGAATGTCCTCAATTACTTCACCATTAAACTTATAATTGATACTATCCGTATACGCAAAAAAGCTTCCGATAGACACAATTTGATACTTTTCAAAAAGTTCCTCTATCAAAGATTGTCTATATATTAATATAGAAATAGGTGCAATATTTATTTTATCCATAGGGATAATATCTTCTTTGCCTTTATTATCCTCATCTATTAGTAAATATTCTTCATTTGTTCCATCAAACATATAAGGAAATTTTTCCCAAAATGCATCTCTTGTTTTATTATTGATTGAAAACTCAACACTTTCAAAAGTTTCAATTAAAGTATACAAATACCGCTCAATAAACAATTTATAATATCCATTTTCAAAACCCAGTGCCGTAATATCAATTATACAATTATTAATAAAATCATCATCTAAATCATTTATATCGTCTATATTCGGAGCTAAGTTAAATATTAACGCAATGCTAACAAAATTCCGAGAAGTAAATTGAAATTTAAAATCATCCATTTTTTTTAAGTCAAATACATATAAAACTTTATTCATCAACTCACTCCTTATTAATATTTAATTCTTGAATAATTGCAATAACATCAATCAAATGCATTTCTTCACTTAGTTTATTAGGTCTGAAATCCAATGGGAATTCTTTCTGTTCTTTTGTAACAGAACTTTCTTTCATTATGTCATCATCATTTTGATCTGTTTCACTTTTATAAGACTCAAATATCAAATCTAAAAATCTCGACGAAACACTTTCTCGTTTTGAAAAATCTATTTTCCCCCTATATATTCCAACTATACTTAGTTTTCCCAGTTGCAAATCATTGTGTTGGTACCCATTCTCAAAATTTTCATTTGATTTATATGGCAGTTGAATAAGACATTTCATCTTGTCACAATCACCCAAAATACTTTGTTCAAATTGATAGTCAATAGTAAAGTCATCCAACATCTTCTCCATCATTTTATTCATATTTATTTCTATGCTATCATTCTCTTGATTTTTCAATTTACTATCCCGTAGCACATTTAAAATCATAACCGTATCATCAATATTTCTTCTTTTTAATTCAACATCTTTAAAAAGAATTAATTGCCCTGGTAATATATTTTGAATGGTTTTGTTATTATTTTTTGCGACTTCATACAATTTTCTTAACATTATTGATTTTGTTGTTTTAACATCAAAATTTTCATAAACACGCTTTTTGTAATTATCTTCTTTTTCCGCAGAAGTCTCTCCTGATAAAGTACTTGTTTTAGCAGAAAAAGTAGAGGTTATTCTTAATAATTCCTCCGAAATCTGTTCTCTCTCAACTGTTTTCATTATTTTATTATCAATAAGCATCGCAATTTCGTGCACTTTAGATGTATTTATATAAAAAAGATTAAATAGATCTTCATGGGTGGAATTCTTTGAAGATACTGAATTTTCTTTTATATGAGCATCATTTTTCAATATCAACACACTTATAAAGAAAATACCTGTGAGTATAGTTAGTATTGTAAAACGATTTCTCGCATAAACTTGATTTACAATATTCAAATTTTCAACTATACACAAAACAAAAAATGTAATTATTGTAGCAGTAATATTCCACTGTTCCGATATATTATATCTGAATATCTTATTCCCCAACGTAACCAATATCCATAGTAAAATAGGAATAAAGAAAAAGAAATTGCTCTTACCATAAAAAACGGATATTTCATAAATACATAAATCTATAAATAAATATATGCTTGATAAACATATAATACGTATTATTTTCATATAAGATAAATTCTTCACTCTTGTCATTTATAACTACACCAATCCACTCTAAAATCCTTTGTAACTGCCAAATCCAAGCATATATGCTGCCATTGCAATTGCCATATCTTCGGACTCAATATCCTGTTTAGCTGCCATTTCTCTTAATTCATCAATAACTGTGTCATGAGAAACAATTGTTCCTTCAAAATCTTTTACCGCTTTTTCTATTACTGTTGGAAGAGCCATACACATTTGATAAAAAGCATCTTCCTGCCCCGTTACAAGTGCATAAAATTGATCAAGGCTTACTCTACGAATCAATTTATGCCCAACTTTTTTCTTATCTACAGTAGTTTCCCACTTGATATTTTGAGAACGCTGTGCAATCGCTTCAACCAAAAAACAAGCACAATCATCATTCAAAAGCTGATTTTGCATTTTAATAAACATCTCACCGGCTGAAGCTGAATTCATCGTATTATGTTTGTTCTTCATCTCAACATACACAGCATGAACACTACCAGCATCAGGGATTTCAATTCCATTAGCATCTTCATATATGACATCCCAACCGCCCTCTTCTCCATTGGGCGGAACATGACACTTTGTTATATACTGAAAAAATTCTTCGATGGAAATACCCTATATCGTTATTATTTGATTTATCTCTTTAACAAAATATTTCATTACTTACAATTTCTTCCCATGATGATTGATACACCATCTTATCAAAAATAAGTTTTATCGGATCGATAATATTTTTGTTGAAACGTTTTAAATCGAAAGATTCCGCCGATTGTAAAATCAAGTTGAACAAGTAACACAAAAAGTCCATAAGGCTCTCTCCCTTTGGTAGAATGTAAGTGCCTAAACTTCATTCACAAGGAGAAAATCCCTATGGACCACTTACATTATACTGCAAATGAGCACAGAAAAGGACAACATCTTACATTTGAATGCCGTGTTTTGATTCAGACTCGACTCAAAGACGGATGGAGCCCTAACAGTATTGCCAAAGAAATCGGCTGCGCACCGAACACCGTTAGAAATGAGATCAAACGCGGAACTGTGTCACTATACAAAGGAAATATCCTCCGTTACAAAGCCACTGCCGGACAAGATGCTTATGAGCGAAATCGCCAGTCATGCTGCCGGCACTATGACTTTTTCGAGAAATCTAACTTCATCTCTTTTGTAGAGCAGAAGTTCTTCGAAGAAAGATGGTCACTTGATACTTGTATTGGCCGTGCCTTAGAGGATGAATTATTCACCAGAGATCAGATTGTCTGTACAAAAACACGTTATGGTTACATTAATCTCGGACTTCTTGGAATCAAGAACATTGATTTTCCGGAAAAACTTCACAGATCACCTAAAAAGTCGCAGATCCATAAAAACAAGCGGATCTCGTTATCGGCTCAAAAAATAATAACGATGATGCCCTACTAACCATGATTGAGCAAAAGACCAGGGAGTACTGGATGATTCGTGTCCCCGGTCGTGATTTGAACGGCGTCATGAATACTCTGTCAACAGTTCGTTCTCAGTTTGAGGAACACTGGGATGATGTCTTTAAGCAATCACCACAGACAACGGTTCCGAGTTTTCGACACTGTCTAACTTGGAGACTCTGAGTAAAACACTGGTCTATTTTGCCCATCCCTACACATCCTGTGAGAAAGGATCTGTGGAGCGTCATAACGGATTAATTCGCAGGTTTATTCCGAAAGGAAAACGGATTGATAGCTATTCAGATGAGCAGATAGCTCAGGTCGAACTCTGGTGTAACGAGTTGCCAAGGAAACTTCTCGGATACCGAACACCGGATGAACTCTTCGAGGCCGAACTGAACAGGATTTACTCTTATGCGACCTGATGGACTATTTAGCTGATAATGTTCAACTTGTTATTGCAATTTTCAAACTTTTTTTATTTCTTGTCTTCCTCATTAATTCAACAACAAATTCAAATTTGTCACTCGCTATTTTCTACAAAAGCCTCCCACCAAAAAAAGATGGAAGGCTTTCTAAACTGTTTACCTAAATACAACAACTCCCTTTTAGACCTGCCTTTTCTTGTTTTTAGTATCAAAACAGTATCATTTAGAGAATTTTGCTACTCCAAAATCGCTAAACCCCTGTATTTTTAAGCGTTTCGCAACAGTATCATATTAGTTTTTGTTATTCCCACTCAATTGTAGCAGGTGGTTTAGATGTAATATCGTACACGATACGGTTGATGTGTTGTACTTCGTTTACGATACGACGGGAGATTGTGTCCAATACGTCGTAAGGGA
>ERZ1106961.547-NODE-547-length-13055-cov-15.398769_pt1 | contig 13055 bp, 9 predicted proteins | sample MGYA00403680_ERZ1106961 | MGnify/ENA primary metagenome ERZ1106961 (study PRJEB35170, sample SAMEA104062419) | human gut metagenome | biome: human gut; feature: human-associated habitat; material: faeces | place: Denmark | collected 2012-06-08 ... | reverse complement strand
CTACCCCTAGTCCAATCAGTACCATTACCACTGCAATTAGACTATACTCTAAAATTTCTTTCACCTCCTTTTTATTTCTCAAAATTGAGCTTTCATGCTCCTTTTTATGCCCTTTATGCATTAAATTATCAATTAGCCATATCATCATATAAATAAATAAGGCTATTATTAATTTTAGACTTCAAAGCCCTTTCTGTCAAGATTTTACAAGCCTACCAAGGCCTCTCAAAAAGCAGAATTTATTCATAAAAATCATTGCATACAACTTGAATTGTGCTTGTTGAGAACCCCCTGTATTTGAGAAAACTAAAAACTTTTACCCGAGGAGTCTTCTCTTCATTGAGAATAGATCCAAATTTTTTTTCTACCACCCGATAAGCAGCTTTTACCTCATCATAAGCAGAAATTTCTTGAGGAATCGCAAGTCCTCGAAGTTTCATTTTTTGCTTAATCATATAAGCACCGTATTTCTGTTCTTTCATCAAATAGGCTAATACCTGCTCAGATAAACGTTCATCATTAATGTAATCATAATCTTTAAGGCGCTCAAGAACCCTCTCAATGATAGGGTCCTCGAATTGTTTACGTCTCATTTTTTGCGTCAGCTCATAAGAACTAAGGAAGCGCTGAGCTAGGAAGCGATACGCTTGATCCATAGCAGCTTGCATCGTTTCGTCACTCATGATTATACTTCTTCAGTTACTTCTTCACCAATTACATCGATTTCTTCAGTGCCAACAGCCAATGTATCACGAATAATGCGATCGATTTCATCAGCTATTTGTGGATTCTCTAACAAGTATTGTTTAGCCGCTTCCTTACCTTGCCCCATACGTTCCCCATTATAGGAGTACCAAGCACCAGATTTATTAATAATTTCCATATTTGTACCAATATCAATAAGTGTGCCAGTTTTAGAGATACCTTCGCCATACATCAAATCAAATTCAGCTGTCTTAAATGGAGGTGCCACCTTATTTTTGACAACTTTGACTTTTGTTCGAGCGCCAACATTTTCGTTGTTTGCTTTAATTAATTCCCCTTTACGAACATCAAGTCGTACGGAAGAATAGAATTTCAACGCACGACCACCAGTCGTTGTTTCAGGATTACCGAACATAACACCTACTTTTTCACGCAATTGGTTGATGAAGATAACAACTGTTTTGGATTTACTGATGATACCAGTCAATTTGCGCAAAGCTTTACTCATCAAACGAGCTTGTAAGCCTACGTGAGCGTCACCCATTTCACCATCGATTTCCGCTTTAGGAACCAAAGCCGCTACGGAGTCAACTACAACAATATCTACTGCACCACTGCGAACAAGAGCTTCTGTAATTTCTAAAGCTTGTTCTCCATTATCTGGTTGAGAAATCAACAAATTATTGATGTCTACCCCCAAGTTGCGAGCATATACAGGATCCATCGCATGTTCCGCATCAATAAATGCTGCAATACCACCTTGTTTTTGAGCTTCTGCTACAGCGTGAAGAGCCACTGTTGTTTTACCAGAAGATTCTGGACCGTAAATTTCAATTACACGGCCACGAGGGAAGCCACCTACACCAACAGCAATATCGATAGCAAGAGAACCAGAGGAAATCACCTCTACATTCATGCGATCTGCCGCTTCACCAAGACGCATAATAGCACCTTTACCAAAATCTTTTTCAATTTGTTTTAACGCGTTATCCAACGCTGCTTGTCTGCCATCTACAGCCATTATTTTATTTCCCCTTTTCTGTTATATAAGTATAAACATAGTATAGTGCTAGCTCTGCCGCACTTTGTCTAATATCTTCTCGATTGCCAATTAAATTAGCTTTATGGGCCACTGTGCCATATGGACCAGCAACACCAAACCATACAAGACCAACAGGCTTTTCTCGAGTACCACCTCCAGGACCAGCTATGCCTGTCGTAGAAACAGCATATGTTGTTTGGACAACAGTTCGTGCCCCCTCTGCCATAGCCTTAGCCACTTGTTCACTAACAGCGCCATACGCATCTAGCATATCTTGTGGTACACCTAAAACACGATGTTTCACATCATTACTATACGAAATGACACCACCCATATAGTACTCACTACTGCCACTGACATTAGTCAGTAATTTACCAACCAATCCTGATGTACATGATTCAGCAGTACTAATAGTACTATGTTCCTCTAACAAGGTTCGACCTAATGTTTCCTCCATAGAAATTGTTAAGTTGCGCCCTATGCGAGAGCCTAAGCGTTCTCGTATGATTGCATCCCAAGGATTAAGCAGGTCTTGTGCCGCTTCTAATGTTTCAGCCTTAGCAGTGATGCGAACCTCAATGTAGCCCTTTTTAATGAGCAAAGCTATGGTCGGATTAGATTGCTTCTTAATTAGATCCATCAAGGTGCTTTCTAAATCAATTTCACGAATATCATATACGCCATAACGATAGGATGTAACAACACCTTGAGAACCAAATCGGCCATTTAAATAAGGAACTACGCTCTCTTGGAACATGCCCTTCATTTCTCCAGGAGGTCCAGGTAAAAGTATGTACGTAGTGTCGCCATCTTCAACGACTACACCTGGAGCAACTCCAACAGGGTTATATAATACCTTTGCCCCTTTTGGTAATTGTGCTTCTCGCCGACTCGCATCAGGTATAGTACGGTTTACACTTTTAAAGAATCTTTCAAGCTCATTCATGGCCTCTTGATTAAACACAATAGGTCTGCCAATTGAATCGGCAAGTACATTACGTGTAATGTCGCCCTGCGTAGGTCCTAGTCCACCAGTACTAATAACGATATCAGCCCTTGTACTAGCGAGCTGAAAAACTTCAGCCATTCGTTTCGGATTATCACCTACCACCGATTGATGGGCAATGGTATATCCTAGTTTATTCAACTCTTGTGCTAGCCATGATACATTCGTATTTACTGTATCACCTAGCAATAATTCTGAACCTGTAGAAATAAGTTCTACAATCATCAGATCACCTCCACAATCGAATGTATCGAACTGTGCATTATTCTACAACTGTAGCTACTACATCATAAGCAAAGCCTTGCTCTACTTGTACCTTAAGAATATCACCAGGTTGAATGTCTTCACCGCAGTCTTCAATGTACATATTACCATCTACATCAGGTGCTTGAGATTTCAATCGACCTTTTGCAAGCAATGTGTTATTCTCGCCTTCTTCGATTTCCTCTACCATAGCATAATCAATGGTACCTTCTAAATTGCGATTGTTCTCTTCAGAGATAGCAGCTTGGATGGACATAAGAACGTGATAACGCTCTTCTTTGATCTCTTCTGGTATTTGGTCTTCACGAGCACCAGCTGGTGTACCATCTTCTTGAGAATACGTAAATACGCCCATATTATCGAATTTGATTTCTTTTACAAAGTCACAAAGTTCCTCAAATTGTTCATCTGTTTCACCAGGAAATCCAACGATGATAGAAGTGCGCAATGTAATATGAGTCGGTGCATTTCTAATTTTCTTAAGCAAGCGCTCAATATCATTGCGATCGTCTCGGCGATTCATTTGTTTCAAAATATCGTTATTAACATGTTGCAATGGAATATCTACATATTTACAAAGCTTTGGCTCATTAACGATAATATCTAACAATTCATCAGAGAAGAATGTCGGATATAGGTATAGCATGCGAATCCATTCTATACCCTCTACAGATATTAATTCCTTTAACAATGTCGTCAACAATGGTTTTCCATCATTAAGGTCAATACCATAACTTGTTGTATCCTGAGCGATAAGAACAATTTCCTTAACCCCTGTCGCAGCCAATCGTTCCACTTCAGCCTTAATAGACTCGATAGTACGACTACGGAATGCACCACGCACCTTAGGAATAATACAGAATGTACACCCGTTATTACAGCCTTCTGCAATTTTAACATATGCACTATAACGAGGTGTTGTTTGAATACGAGGCATGCGCTCATCATAGATATTCGTAATATTTTCCATGATACAACTGCGATTGCCGTGCTCAATAGCATCAACGGCTACCATAACTTGATCCCATGCACCGGTACCGATTAATGCATCAATTTCAGGAATTTCTTGGAATAATTCATCCTGATATTGTTGGCTAAGACAACCTGCTACGATAAGGCCCTTACAAGCACCATCTTCCTTATATTGAGCAACCTCAAGGATGGTATTAATAGACTCAGCCTTAGCTTTTTCAATAAAAGTACAGGTATTTACAACGATAAGATCTGCTTCGCTTAAGTCTTCTGTAATCGAATAGCCATTATCTCTCAATAAGCCTAACATTACCTCTGTATCTACTAAATTTTTAGCACAACCTAGGCTAACATATCCTAATTTTTTCCCCATTCCATATCCTTTCGTCACTAGATTCTTTTTATTTATTTCTTGGATTTATACAACTGACTTAGTCCTTACGGAATCGTACCTGGCTAACCCAATGATTTAACAATAACTTTTTACCTTCTAGGGTATAACCACCATTCACAGGCCATAACACTAAATCATGCCCCATAGAATCTTTTGGCTCATCCATCTCAGGATTAGTAAATATATAGGTAAAATTCTTTTCTACCATATATTTCGCCGTTTTAGAAGATAGTAACCAATTAATAAACTCTACACTATCTGCTTTATGTTTTGAATTTTTTAAAACGGCAGCACCAGTCACATAATAAGACGTACCATCTTTAGGATAAATGATCTTAATTGGATACCCATGATGACTATATTGTGCCGCATCAGACAAGTTACCAATACCAATATTTGTCTCCCCTAGCGCAGTTAAGCGTATTGGAGTAGACAAAAATTTAGCATGTTGAACCACATGAGGCTTCAAACTATACAAGTATTCAAGAGCCTCTGGTTCCCCTTTGTACTCTACCATATTGTATAGCAAATTGGCCGCATTCTGAGATGCTACAAAATCAGTCATAACGATAGACCAATCACCTTGTTTTCCCAATGTTTCCCATGTAGTAATATATTTACCAATGCCATTATGGAAGGTATCATTCTGAACAAATACGATTGGATCGTACCAGAGACCAACCCAATAGCCATTTGGATCCTTTAGATTATCACGTACCTCGTCAATACGTTCATTGACGATGGGCATATATTTACCTGCATTGGCACCAACTACGAGATTATCTTCAGAAGTTAGCACCAAATCACCAGAAGTATCAGCCACGGTAGAAGCCGACCGTAGCGACATTTGTTCCTCTGTAAGAGGCATTACAGTAACTTTTACCTTTTGTTCCTCTTCATAACGCTCAGCAAGCATAGCTGTCAAAGTATTAGGTAAGTCCGTATAGACTATAATTTCACCACGAATAGGCTCTTTGGCCTGTTCTATTTGTTCTTGTTGGTAAAAGTTTATACCATAAATCAACATTCCTACCACAAATAATGCTAAGATGCTCGGAGCAATCCATCGTTTCATATATGCCTCCCATAAGACATAAAGTATCTTAAAATGAGAGTAGCTAGAGCTACTCTCTAGGTTTAACGACCACCAAAACTTTTATTAGATGTACGAACTTTAGTCACATCTCTACTACGCCTTTTGGCAGTACGGCATTGATTCCTAGGTTCGCAATCTCGTTTGCCATTACGGAATTTACTAGATTGGCTAATACGCTTAGAATTTCCACTAATTGGGCGCGGTGGAATTAAGCATTCCGCGCCAAAGCCAATTAAATCACGTCGATTGGCTTCTATGAGAGCCTCTTTAACAAGATCATAGTTTTCAATATTTTTAAACTGCATCAAAGCGCGTTGTTTTGCTTTATCTCGCCCCTTTTTAGCAACATATACAGGCTTTCCATCTAGTGGATTAATGCCCGTATAATACATGCAAGTAGAAAGACTCCCCGGTGTAGGGATAAAATCCTGTACTTGCTCAGGGTACATATGGTGGTCTCGTAAAAATTCCGCCAATTCAATAGCATCCTCTAACGCACAACCTGGATGAGAGCTCATAAAGTACGGAACTAAATATTGCTTCTTACCAAGCTTTTTATTCGCCTCTTCAAACCAAGACTTAAAGGTTAGAAATTCTTCCTTACCAGCTTTTCCCATCATATTGGTAACGCGTTTAGATACATGTTCTGGGGCTACCTTTAACTGACCACTTACGTGAAACTCACAAAGTTCCCGCACAAAGTCTTTATTGTTATCGGCCAATACATAGTCATAGCGCAAACCGGAACGAACAAATACCTTTTTTACACCTTTTAGCTTACGTAGTTTACGCAGTAAAGCAATATAATCATCGTGATTTGTATTCAAGTTTTCACAAGGCTCTGGAGCCGCACAGGTACGCGCTTTACAAGCACCATAAACAGCCTGTTTATCACAAGCCAGATGGCGGAAATTTGCCGTAGGACACCCTACATCATGAATATACCCCTTAAAGTTGTCCATCTTGATCATCTTATGTGCTTCGTCAATCAAAGACTCATGACTACGATTTTGGATAATACGACCTTGGTGATTCGTGATGGCACAGAAAGAACAACTGCCAAAACAGCCGCGTTGGCTTACAAGGCTAAACTGAACTTCGCTTAACGCTGGTACACCACCCTTATCATCGTATTTAGGATGCCACTTTCGGGTATATGGCAGGTTATAGACACCATCCATTTCATCCTGCGTCAATGGTAAAGCAGGTGTGTTCTGAATGAGATATCGATCACCATGTTTTTGGACTACAATACGACCATAGAACGGATCTTGTTCATCGTATTGAATGCGGAATGCATCGGCAAAGTCCATCTTATCCGCCTTAATAGCTTCATAGGATGGGCACTCTACATAGTCGATGGTTGGAATTTCCTTTGCCATGTAGCAAATACCGCGTATAGACGGCAAGGACTCTTTAAATCGACCTTGATCTAAGGCATCGGCTAGTTCAACGATTTGAAGTTCTCCCATACCATAGACAAGTACATCTGCCTTGGAATCTACTAAGATGGAACGACGTACCGTATCTGACCAATAATCATAATGACCAAAGCGGCGCAAAGACGCTTCTATACCACCGATAATAAGAGGTACATCATTGTAAGCCTCCTTCATGCGGTTAGCATATACCAAGGTAGCACGATCTGGACGATGACCTGATTCACCACCTGGAGAATAATCATCTTGACGACGAATTTTCTTTGCTGCCGTAAATTTATTGAGCATTGAGTCTAGATTCCCTGCCGTAACAAGGGATGCTAGACGCGGTTTACCTAGTTTTTTGAAAGCCTCTACATCATTCCAATCTGGTTGATCTATAATGCCTACACGATAGCCTTTGGATTCTAAGTATCTACCAATAACCGCAGGAGCAAAGGACGGATGGTCCACATAAGCATCCCCACTGATGAGAACGAAATCTAATTCGGCCCAGCCACGTTCCTTCATATCCGAAGGTTCTGTTACTAAAAATCTATCCATTGACTGTGTAAATGCCTTTCTATCCTTTCTAATCAATCATTAGAAAAGGAATAACCATAGTAAAAATAATGCCATACAAAATAGAATAATCCCCAAAATAATGCGTTCTTGTACAATAGAGCGTTGACGTTTTCGTTGACGCGTTTCTAAAGACATACGCTTTTTAGATGTTTGGTATTCAACGAACTCACTTTGTACCAAATTAGGAGTCGCTTGAGCCTTCCGTCTCGTAACAGAACGCAAGGAAAAAGTATCTATGTCACCTACTTGTCCTTGATATACTTTTACCAAGCGATCCCCATCAAGATCTAAGTAGTTGCCATAGTTTCGAATAAAGCCCTTTACGTAGACTTGACCAGGAATGATATCATAGTTGCCATCTTCGATAGCTTCTAAATAGGTTGTTTTAATGTGTAGCACTTGCTCCACATCTTTAAAGGTTAGATTACGTCTTACCCGTTCACGTCGTAATTCTTCGCCTAATTCAGCCATTTTCGTTCCTTTCTAAATCTACGTAATATTCATATAGTAATTAGCTCATTATTGCTCATCATTAGAATCGGAGAAATATCTAGCCTTAGCTTGTTCAGGGCTCATTAAAATTTCTCGAGCCTTACTGCCCATGCTAGGGCCAACGATTTTAAGGTCTTCCATTGTATCTACAAGACGTGCCGCACGGGTATAACCTATACGGAAACGACGTTGCAACATCGATACGGAAGCTTGACCAGATTCCATAACGAGATTAACAGCTCGCTCTAATAATTCATCGCGGTAAACATCATTAGCATCAGAAGATTCTTTTTCAGCTTCCTTTTCCACATCTTGAGTTACCGTATTATCATATTCTGGTTCTCGTTGAGCTTTTACAAACTCTACAAGTTTTTCTACCTCATCATCAGAAATGAAGGCCCCTTGTACACGAATAGGTTTATTCGCGCCAATTGGAGCAAATAACATATCACCTTTCCCCAATAGTTTCTCTGCCCCTGCCATATCAAGAATAGTACGGGAATCAATTTGAGAACCTACAGCAAAGGAAATACGGCTCGGTACATTGGCCTTAATAGAACCAGTAATAACATTAACAGATGGCCGCTGTGTAGCAAGAACCATGTGAATACCTGCGGCACGAGCCATTTGTGCTAAACGACTAATAGATTCTTCAATATCATCAGGAGCCGTCATCATAAGGTCAGCTAACTCGTCGATAATCAACACGATTAACGGCATAGCAGTCTTAGGATGCGCTTCATTATAGCTCTTGATATCGCGTTTACCAGATGCAGCAAACGCCTTATAGCGAGCCTCCATTTCACGAACGGCCCAGCGCAATACAGCTGCCGCTTTTTTCATATCCGTTACAACTGGAGCCATCAAGTGAGGAATTCCATTGTAAATAGACAATTCAACCATCTTAGGATCGATTAATAATAACTTAACCTCTTCCGGTTTGCGACTAAAGAGAATACTAGAAATCAATGTATTTACACATACGGATTTACCAGAGCCAGTCGTACCAGCTACGAGCAAGTGAGGCATCTTAGCAAGATCCGTAATAACAGGTTTACCTGCAATATCCTTACCAAGACCGACAGGAATACCACCACGAGCATCTTTAAAGTCACTGCAATCAAGTACATCACGTAAATGAACGGCTTCTGTCGTTTTATTAGGAACCTCAATACCGATGGCAGATTTACCTGGAATTGGAGCCTCCATACGAATATGTTGTGCTGCTAAATTGAGGGCAATATCGTCTGTTAAGTTAACGATACGACTCACTTTTACGCCTGGTGCGGGTTCAATTTCATAACGTGTAACAGTTGGACCTTGTGTAGCATTAACAACCTTAGCAGTAATACCAAAGTCACTCAATACATGTTCAAGCATCATCGCATTTTGCGCTACTTCTTCACCATTGTTTTGACTCCCCTTCCCTTTCGCTAAAATATCTAGGCTTGGGAAGTGGTAAGGTCTATCATAGGAACGATGAATTTGGCCATCTTTAGATACAGCTACTTGCGCCGTATCTTCAGTAGTACTAATAATAGACAGTACGTGTAAACCCATACCTGCCATGCCGGCCCCAGCACTTACGGAGCTTGCAGCCGCACCCGTTCCTGGCACAGTAGAAGCGATAGCACCGTGATTAGTTTCTAATGGCCCCATCGTTGTATTTTGATACGAGAATTCTGTTTCTTCGTCATCAGAGTTTGCTGCAGTTCCAAACTCATCTGAATACTCTTCATCTGGGGTATATGCATAGTCCTCATCTGGAACATATACATAATCATCACTCGTAGATCTATGCGTATCAGAGAATTGTGCAAAATCATCAGCTTCATAAGACTTAGCATCATCAGATGCTTCAGAAATATTAGCCAATTGCTCAGCCGCACGATTACGTGCTTCTATCTCAGCCAATTCCTTCCAAGATGTAGGAGGTTTTGGCGACTCCACAGTAGTAACTGTATCTTCAGGAGTATCAACATCTACAGTCGTGCTAGAGTCAAAGAGATCTCTTCCAGTAGCGATGCTTTGTTTTTCCAATGTATCTAATGCTTGATCTGCTGCGTCAGCAAAGCGTGTGTCTTTTTCCCTGTTATAAGCTTTACGCTGTTCTGCCGCTTCTTTACGCTGTTCATTCCAGTCATCAAAAACTTCTTTTGCAACAGCGACCTTCTCAGCAGCTACCTCTTTAGCTACATCTAGACCAACTTGCGTTTTGTCCGCAGCCTTTTGTAATCCACTGCGCAAAGACAAACGTGTCACAAGAAGACCAAAAGCTATGAGTAAGAATACATCAAGAATAATAGCCCCTAAGTTGCCTAATAGTGTACGAAGAAATGTAGCAATTGCCCCACCTACGACACCACCTTGATTAACCAGTTGTGTAGTAATGAGTTCCTGCCCCTCAGGAACGCGCCACAAAGGAACAAGAGCTAACAAAAATAGGAAAAACAAGGTCATTACAACGCCTCGTTTTGTAATGGAAATAAATGTATCCTTATATAATAATCTCCAACCTAACCAGAAAACGCATAAACAAGGAATGATACCGCCTAGCCCAAAGCCATAACGGAATACACCTGTTAAAATCTGCCCTACAAGGCCGAGTTCAAAGCCGAAAAAGCCGAGAAAAGAAATCACAGCAAAGGCAATGACAATAAGACCTTTCACTTCGCTGCGCAAAGAAAAGCTTTGAGACTTTGATTGCTGTTTTGTACTTGTTCGCTTACGGCGTGTGGTGCGTCTTTTGGTGGAAGTATTTTCTTCTGCCATAAATCTATACAAACCCCTTACTTATATAACATTACAGTAAATTAACTTATCATTATATTATAGCATATATCGTAATATTAAGTTAATTTTTACTACGTTTCTCCCAGTCGTGAAGTAACTGTTCCTCAGTCCCTCTCTTTATACCCTTATAGTAAGTTGCATCGATTAGAGGCGTTGGTAAATACTGCTGTTTTACATACCCATTAGGATAGTTATGAGCATACTTATAAGCTTTTCCATGACCTAATTTACTAGCCCCGCTATAGTGACTATCTTTCAAATGATCAGGTACTTGTCCACAATCCTTATGTCGCACATCAGATATAGCTGCATCAATAGCTACATAAGCAGAATTACTTTTAGGTGCAAGAGCAACATAACACGCAGCTTCGGATAATATAATACGCGCCTCAGGAAAGCCTACCATATGAGCCGCTTGAGCCGCTGCATTGGCGAGTATAAGAGCTTGTGGATCCGCAAGGCCAACATCCTCTGCTGCACAAATAACAATACGACGAGCAATGAAATTAGGATCCTCTCCAGCTTCAATCATACGCGCTAAATAATGTACCGTTGCTTGCACATCAGAACCACGCATACTTTTAATAAAAGCTGAAATTGTATCGTAATGACTATCGCCTTTTTTATCATATGTATATATGCGACGACCTACGACCTTTTCGAGAACCTCAATAGTAATCGTTCCCTCATCGGGAACCATAGCTGCGGCTTGTTCAAGAATATTAAGGGCCATACGTCCATCACCATTGACGAAAATCCCCACATCTTCCAAAACTTCATCGGTTACCTGCAGATGACGCTTGCCAAGGCCTACCGCTTCATCAGTAATGGCGCGACGTAAAATTTGACCAATAGCCTTTGGAGTAAGTGCTTCTAATGTAATAAGACGCAAACGAGACAAAAGTGGTCTATTAACTTCAAAGAACGGATTCTCTGTAGTAGCACCAATAAGGATGATAGTTCCATCCTCTACACAGGGTAACAACACATCTTGTTGGCTTTTATTAAAGCGATGAATTTCATCAAGGAATAGAATTGTTCGTTGCTGTAAAGAACGAACCCGTTTACGAGCGTCTTCAATGATGGTTCTCAACTCACCAATACCAGCGTTAGTAGCATTCAGGTTTACAAAATGACTATTGCTCACCTTAGCTATGATTCCGGCTAACGTCGTCTTACCTGTTCCACAAGGCCCATAAAAAAGCATAGATGGTATTGTATCCTTCTCTACCATAGCACGCAAGAAAGTCCCCTTCCCTATGGCCTTCTCTTGACCATATAAATGATCCAGTTTAGTAGGACGCATTCGTACAGGAAGTGGCTCGTATGTATTTGTAGGTGTCATATCAAATAAACTATCCATTCTATCACCTCAATTCGCACCCAGTTTAACTATCGTATTTTAATATCTATAACTATTCAATCAAAAAACAATGTCTTACTCGTCATAAAAGCCCAATGATATCAGTAACTTGGTATCACTAATAATATTTATAAGACATTTATGACATTTAGGACTTTTAAGACTTTAAAAAATTTTAGTTCTTACAAAAGATATATTTATAGTATATGATATTTCAAGCTATTTTTACACGCAAAAAAGCCCCACCATGCCGTAATGTACCGCGTTTTGATCCTGCTTAGGGCAGGTGGGTGTCCTCCTCATCCTGCGGTTGTCCCGTAAGGGCGTAACGTTCAGACGAGAGTCCGGACTCCCGAAGTAAATGTGTTGGCTCAAAACTGCGATATCACACGCACATGGCAGGGATATCTTATACATAAATAGTATCAGAAAGATTAGCAATTAACAAGTCTTGACATTTCAAATTTAATCAATTCTTGCCTATGTTTTTACACTAAAGATTGCTCTTGTTCTTCTTCTACATCTGGTTTAATATGCAACTCTTTTAATTGCTTAGGTTCTACTTCAGATGGAGCTTGGCTCATGATATCAGAAGCAGATTGAGTTTTAGGGAATGCGATTACGTCGCGGATAGATTGACGTTTTGCCATCAACATAACAAGACGATCAAGGCCAAATGCACAGCCTGCATGAGGAGGTGCACCGTATTGGAATGCATCAAGCATGAAGCCGAATTTAGATCTTGCTTCTTCAATAGACAAACCAATTGCTTTGAATACTTTTTCTTGTACGTCAGCTTGGTAGATACGCAAGGAACCGCCACCGATTTCTACGCCATTCAATACCATGTCGTAAGCAATCGCTTTTACACTGCCAGGATCGGATTCTAATTTATCAAGATCCGCATGGCGTGGCATTGTGAACG
>ERZ1106961.519-NODE-519-length-14064-cov-4.220144_pt1:7500-14064 | contig 14064 bp, 9 predicted proteins | sample MGYA00403680_ERZ1106961 | MGnify/ENA primary metagenome ERZ1106961 (study PRJEB35170, sample SAMEA104062419) | human gut metagenome | biome: human gut; feature: human-associated habitat; material: faeces | place: Denmark | collected 2012-06-08 ... | reverse complement strand
GATGCTTTCCTTAGGGAAAAAGCGATTACGAACTTTGACCCCTATGCTAGATAGAAAAGGTTTTATTGACGCTGCTGCTAAGGTGAAGGAGAAAGATCAGTTAAAGAATGACTCTTGAGGATTTACTGACAGTTCACTCTCATTGATTCTTCTTTCGTCTTTCCTTCCTGTTCCGGAGAATGCAGCTTTAAAAAGAAACTAATAAAGATCAAACTAATTCCATGAATTAGGAGACCTAATCCCCAAACCCATCTCTCATTAGCGAAAGCTACCTATACCTACCTCGTTTTGCAGAAGCTCTGCCAGTATAGCACGGTGCTCTTTTCTTTTCTTTTGTCTTTCTCTCGATTCGTTGAACACTTCCAATCCAATACCTCACCACAGCGATTTCACAGCTCTACTTTTTTCGCAGCTTTCGAGCTCCTGCGCGATACGCCTGAAAAGCCTGATCTTGCTTGCTCCTCTTCTTTTTCAATTTGAAAGAAATTGAGTGAAAATCTGACCTTTAGCAACGGCAGGAGTCTTTCTTAGTGCAATACCTGAAACTGCCCTTAAAGCGTGCGAGCGCCTAGCTACTAAAGTTGCGAGATTGAAAGGTCCGAAGGACTAAGCTTCACCCAGCCCAGTATGCAACTCGGTTTTACGCCCGAACGACCCTAACGTACGGAAAAGAAAGAAGAAAGGCAAACAAGCGTACGGAAAAGAAAGAAGAAAGGCAAACAAGCTGTCCCTGACTATAAAGCTTCTTGCGAGGAAGCCCTCCGTTACACTAGCCTTAAGCTAATGGCGGACATAAGGAAGCATTAGTCCAGGCCTAGAAAGAAGAGAAGGATGAGTAAGACAATCATCATTTGTCTCGACCACGACATGTGTTCTCCTCTCGTCAATCTTATTAGTCGGTGTCTCCACTAGCTGTAGGGCGAAGCAAGGCATTCAGCTAAGAGCTGCCAGCAGCAACTAGAGCATACCGTCTTCAGGCCGAAGGCAGGAAAGCAAGCCCGTCAGTAAGGTAGTCCGAAAGGGCGGGCAAGGCGGCTAGGCTGAAGGCAAGGAAGTCCCGTCCGGCAACTGCTGGCTGTCGACGAGGAGGAGTCCACTAGCGATGCCAGCTTCTGAAAGATTATATGATTTGAATAAAGATTTCCTTCCAAGGCCAGTTCTGAAAGTGATTGAGTTCCATTGCATTAATGAGGCTGGAAAGACCTACACCTACTACCCTTTATCAAACCTTCCCCTTTGTTGAATAATAATAAGGTCAGCTTGGGTTCCAAACCTTTTTATATGCGGTCTCGCTATTCTTTGTTTGCATTCAAAGGTCTTGTGCCTGCGCTATCGAGTCAGGTTCCTAACTAACTAAGAATGAATCCATGGGGTAACGAGATTCAATTGGATGGTCACGCTTCGAACGGTTGGTTTTTCCCTCAATTTGAAAGCTGGTTCCCTGAGTCCAAAGACGCCTAAGGCAAGCCCAAAAGAAGATTTTCCTCTTCCCCTCACATGTTCTGGTGGACAAGACCGCTGGACATGGGATGCTGTCCTTTATGGATGCTTTCTCTTGATATAACCGGATCAAGCAAGATGGCCGAGGAAGACAGAGAGAAAACAGCGTTTATCACCATATCAGATAGAAGGGTACGTTCTGTTACAAGGTGATGCCTCCTTTGGTCTAAAGAATGCCGGGGCGACCTACCTGCGAGCCATGACTGTGCTCTTTCATGATATGATGAACAAGGGGAAATGTGGGTCTATGTCGATGACATGATCGACAAGTCTTGGGCAAGACCCCGCCTTCTTGAAGAAAAGATAGACACAGGGAAGGAGCATTGCCAAAGGTGAACAAAGTGCAGAAATCTCTATTCAATCCTCCCATCCTGGTACCGCCAACGCCTGGTCGACCTCTCCTGATGCATCTGTAAGTAATGAAAGGATCCATGAGTTGTGTCTGTCCTTGGTCACCACGATGAAACAGGTAGGAAAGAAAGAGCAATATACTCGATCTGCAAGAAGTTCACTGATTATGAGAGACAAGGTATACGGTTCTAGAAAAAAGCGGTTGTGCTCAACCATGAGCCTCGCAACGCCTACGCCACTACATCTTGAACTATACGACCATGCTGATTGCAAGGATGGACCCGCTTCAGTATCTCTTTGAAAAGCCAGCCTTCATGGGCAAGGTGGCAGATGTGACTCTCAGAGTTCGATATTGTGTACGTCACCCAGAAGCCCTAAATGAGTAAAGCAAAGGGGCAGGAGCAGACCACGCCCGTGACTATGAGCTTGATTTGATTAGTAAGGGGACGCATTTCCCGGACGAAGCTATTCTATTAGTGGTAGGCGAAGAATCAGACTCAACTCCTCATGATTGGCAAATCTTCTTGGTTCTAAAAAAGAGGATAAGTCAGAAGGGACTTGAAGCTTACAGTCCTTACTCAACTACAAGTACATAGAGAAGAGCTTCCACCTATTATACTCTGCATTGACGCTTCTGATGTTATCTTGCAGTTGGCATTAGGATCTCGAGAGCAAAAGGAATGAATGACGTGTACTTTGTAAAGGCAATCACAAAGAAGAAAGCGGGAGTAGCAAGCAGACGCAGGAAGGACAAACCTCTTTCTTTCATTATTGGTAGAGATGGAGCACAGACAAATGAAGGAAGGAAGCATGGAAGGGGCACCCCAATCAAGAAATTCATTCTTGTTACGCTAACACTCATGCGGATAGAAGACCTACCACAAAGAAGGAGTTGGTGAGAGACTTAGGCAACTATTCGACAGCCGGGCCGTTCTAGTGGCAAAGGAACCACATAGTGAAGGTGGGTATCACCTGAATGCGGGGGTATTCAACAGGAATGCCTCCAAGCATACTACCACTAAGAAGATAAGAGAGTGCTTTACCGAGTGGGAGGGCAGAGCACTCGATGTGCAATTTCACCCTGGGCTCCCATATGGTTGTATCTCTTCAAAGAAGATAAGGAGCTGTCTGGGGGGAATACACAGACGAAGAAATAATTAACAAATTGTAGACACTAGTAAAAAGCGCAATCAGTCTCATCAGAGTCAGCCAGAGCAAGTCATAGACAAGCTTCTCAAATGTCACGATTGGTACCAAATCTATAATGATCCGGTCTTAAGGAAGCTTTCCGTGCAGCCCTATGAGAGCATTCGGAATCTATACGAGGATCCACAGGTAGTTCGAGATATGCAAACTACTTTGGGGGAGATCTTTCTATATTCTTTTTAGAGACATGGACAACCGTGAGAGTATGAGTTAGAAGAGCTAGAAGAGATCGAGATTCACTCACTTATTTATCACCCCAGCCAAACTATTAAAGAAAATTCAAGCACTGTGATTATTACATTTTGTTTTGGTCTTGACGTGCTTTGAAAAAGATAGAGATATGATTTGTACTAGAACACTGACGATAGCCGCCCCACCGGGAACACATTCACTACTGGGCATTGACATCTTAATGCGTTGCAATCTGGACATGGATCGATCTTTATGCTTCCCAGCAGCTATACAATCTGAATCGGCTACCACTATAAAGACCGCTCGAGTTCTTGAGACCGGGTAGGGGCCCCCCGAGTGCTGGGCCAATTTCTATGCCGGTTGGAGACCAGGTTCGAGATGCATATCGTCGAAAGAGAGCCATCACCTCACCTCCTTTTCAATAGTCAATTCGAGAGCCAAATCCAATTAATCAGCTGTTGATCTTGATCCAATTCACGATGCATGTGGCGAAATGCTGGTTTCAGCCCCCGAATGGGAAGGGAACCTATCGAACGGGAATTAGTAGTAGTGCTGCTTGCTAACAATCTCTTTTTGAGGACAGCGGACGTAATAAATTAATGTGAATTATGAATCTTCTTCTATTCTATTTTTGGCTAACAACAAGAAAGTGGGAAAAGAATTGAAAAAGATGCTTGGAGAAGTGAAAGTGAATTATATCAGATTCCCGCTACTCTGAAAAAGAAATGGCGTGATTTGCCTACCTATATTCATAGCATGACGAAGATGAGGATTAAAGATTCTCGAAGGATGATATTTCAATCTTACTAGAAAAAGAAGGAAAAACAAATGCAATTTTGCAGTGAAGCGGATCTATTCGCCCCCCTCTCCCAACTCAGTCACATGCAACCAGGCTTGAAACCCGGCACACTCTCCCTTCTGTGCCCCCTGACCAAAAGGTATGTATGGTCTTTCTGAGAAGAAGAGCATATCTACCTTGAAGACCTTCTGGAAAGTGGCCTATGGAAGGAGCATACCCACACCCAATATGAGCCTGTACGAAACTTGCCATTCCCATCATGGGAGAGAGAGAGTTTCCCTGCGTATTGATTCATTACCGACTGAACGGGAAATGCTTGCTTCTATTCTTTCTCTCCGAGCGATGAACCGTGGTTGTCTAGCTGTAGGAAATCCCTGGGGAGTGAAGGGATAGGTGGAACAAGAGGGGATGGAAGAACTACTGAAAGTCATCCATAAGATGGAATACCTTTCTGGCTATACGGAAGGGGGGAATGGCTCATCAATCAGAGGGTGGAAATTGACTCCAATCGGAAGACTTTCTTTTCCATAGGGATTGCATACCCGGATTAATCACTTCACGGTAGAGAACACGAGGGCTGAGCGATGATCGACCTACCTCAGTTTTTCATCGGTTTACCCGCTTGCTGAAACCTCCCTCCATAGCCGATTGAATGGTTGGTTGGATAGCCACTTAACTGTTATGAATAATGAAAGATGAGGAAGGAAGAGTAACCCCTGTAGTCACATATTACTAGACTTCCTCTAGCCCACTCCCCTCCCTATCTCTCTCGACCCATTCACCGGAGTATGTTGGGCTGGAATGCCTCTATTCCTATCCCATCCTTGATTTATGATCTCTGGGCCTTCCCGCTATCAGTCCCAGTGCAAAAGCATATGACTGCGGAAGACTGACTTCTTTCCCCCCTCAAATTGATAGGGGTAGGAATTCCTATCAGAGTCTCGAAGGTCATTTTGTCATCAGTGGAGAAGCATGCGTGATAGGGATACTCCTGTCTGTATGCTCATGTTCTGGCTTTCAAAAGACGAGTAAGTGCCGTGGGTGGAGGTGTAAGGGAGTTTCGGTAACAAAGCCCCCGGATTTCAAAGTGCAGCCCTACCCTCTCGTATCTTTTCCCTATCTAAGCTATATCAACAAAGCCAACTAGAAAATCTGCTTGTCAATTCATTCTTGGTGTAATACTAACTCTACAATGATTTGTGTCAGAATTTTGCACTGATTAGGTGTGAGCTTACAGGGCTAGGGCTCATCTGTGTAAGAATTAGGGATTCCTCTTCCAACTCGTCCCGGAATAGGCGTTATGGCAAAGAACAAGAAGAAAACAAAAGGAGAAATTTGTCCAATAGTAACAAATGGTGCCTCCACAGGTTGACATCCGATCCAACCTAGTAGTAAGCAATCTGCCAAAAGCAACCAAAATAGTCCTTGGTGAATAGGGCGAAAACTTGAACTACGCACATACATACTTTTAAAAAAAGGTAAAGCCAACAGACATATAAAAACTGGTGCTATTGCGGCTACACCTCCCGCTTTGTCAGGTATACTACGAAGAATGGCATGGATCGGTAGGAAATACCATTCCGGCACAATATGAGGCGGGGTGGGCATCGGATTAGCAGGTATATAATTGTCGGGATGCCCCAAAACATTAGGAGCATAAAAAATCCAAATGGAAAAAAAGATAGCAAAAGCTACCCAACCTACTAGATCCTTTACATAAAAATAAGGGTAAAAAGAGATTTTATCCATCTCAGAATGTACACCCAATGGATTATTGGATCCATATTGATGCAATGCGGCCAGATGAAGAAGACTGGCGCCTGCTAAAAGAAAAGGGAGTAAATGATGAAGACTAAAAAAACGATTTAAGGTGGCATTGTCCACGGAGAAACCACCCCAAAGCCAAGTCACTATGGTATCTCCTACTACGGGTATGGCGCTAGCTAAGCTTGTAATTACAGTTGCTCCCCAAAAGCTCATCTGACCCCAAGGTAGTACGTATCCTGTAAAAGCTGTCACAATCATTAATAGGAAGATTACAACTCCGAGACACCGAACAAATTCCCTAGGACTGCTATAACTCGCATGATATAGACCACGAAAAATATGAAGGTGAACCACAATGAGAAACATACTAGCCCCATTCGCATGCATATAACGGAGCAACCAGCCCCCTTCAACATCTCTCATAACGTGTTCTACGCTGTTGAAAGCTAGATCCACATGAGGGGTGTAATGCATAGCTAAAAAAACGCCAGTAACTATCTGAATGACTAAACAAAGACCTGCTAACGGACCGAACCCCCACCAATAACTAAGATTACTCGGGGTTGGATAATCTATCAAATGCTGATTCAGTGTGGAGGATATAGGTTGTTTAAGAAGAGAGAATCGTTGGTTTCTTTTAGTCATTTCTCTTTCCTATCGTGACAACTCTTGTTCCCCCACCTTTTTAGCGTTCTGGGGGGGCCGCCTTTCGCTGCTTTAGAAAGGAGAGAATTTCATAAAGTCACTCT
>ERZ1106961.519-NODE-519-length-14064-cov-4.220144_pt1:0-2500 | contig 14064 bp, 9 predicted proteins | sample MGYA00403680_ERZ1106961 | MGnify/ENA primary metagenome ERZ1106961 (study PRJEB35170, sample SAMEA104062419) | human gut metagenome | biome: human gut; feature: human-associated habitat; material: faeces | place: Denmark | collected 2012-06-08 ... | reverse complement strand
TCAACTCACTCTTTCGGATAGGATTGGTGGGATGCCGTAGCTTCAAGCAGACAAGAAATATGAAAAAGAAAGTCGCTAGCTTTTGCTCTGTCGTATTGCCCGCTGCTTCACTCAAATCCCTAAGAGTTACGCAGAGAGATTAAAGGGAAAAGAAAAGAAAAGAGACCGGAGAGGAAGCAGGTGATCCTTCGAAAGAGTAAGTACAACGAGGATAATCCAAACAAATTGCAATTCGGAGAGAGGAAGATCCACTAGCCAACCAAAGTGGAGGACCTCCTTGAGATGGGGATCTCCTTTGACCACTTATATATAGGTATAGGAATCTTATTCAATAGCGCACCAAATGCGTGCAATAAAGTCAAGCTGTGCCCTAGGAAAGAAAGAAAGAGGAGCAGAGGGGGTTGATTCCCAATTAAAAAGCGGAAAAACAAAGAAAGAAAAAGAAAGAGGGTCTTGTCTGAAAAGGGGACCAGGTCAGTCATAGCTTCTTTGATCATGCCGGAATGAGGAAGAAAAGAAGATCGTTAGCGAGAAGAAAAAACGAGAGCGGAGGCTCTCTCCACAATATCCTTAAGGACCTCTCTCGTCAGGTGGCTATCGGCCCTATCTATCAACAAATGATATAGGATTGTAATCAATAAACTCTTCCTTCTGAAGATTGTAATAAGATTCAAATAGGAAGAGGGGAGAAGGCTAAGTAAGCTCTGCCCCCTTACTCTTTACTCTCTCTCTATAAAAAAGCCTGCAAGCGAGGGAGAAAGGAATGCTTCTCGCTCCAGAAATACGAGGGTTGAACCTGCGGACGATACCATTCTTCTGGGCGAAGTCTCCTCCAACCAAAAAAGCCAGATGCTGAAAGGTAATCCTTGATCATTTTAGCTGCAGGGGAGGCTAATATGAAAGAAAGAAAGAATCGGGTATGGTATTCTTTGTTCAATATGATTTTCCCGACGAAAGGGTTCAGTCAGTTAGCTCATCATAAATGGATTAACCGACGAGTGATCTAGGCAGAAAATTCTCCACGGAAGGAAGACATAGCAAATAAGATCCTAGCCTTAGAGCGGCCCCTTTCGAACCAGAGTGCCCTCACTGGGTGGGGGAATTTGTTTGCTTCTTCTATTCGGTATTTGGTTAGTCAAGCTTTGCTTACCTTGAAGAGCCCTTCAGTGAGAAGCCCTTCTTTCTTTCTTTCTTTCTTGGGAAAGGTTTCCGATCAGCGAGCACCCCGCACACAGGATCGTAGGCAGCAGTGGCCGACCAGTAGGTCTTTTCTTTTGGGCATTCGGATTCGGAAGTTATAGGTTCTTTGCCTGTGACTGGCTTATTGCTCTTATGGTAGGGCAGTAGCAATCAGCCTCCATAGGTGAATGCGGCTCCTATGACTACTCAATCGATTAGCATAAACTAAGGGAAGAGGATTTCTCCCGGTAACTTAGCTCGCTTCGTCGCATTCGGAAGGAGAAAGGTGTGTTCTTTAAATGTGATGAGTTATTCTTGCTTGAAACCCTCGTTATTACAGAGCGGTGGTTCTGGATGGAACATTTTACAGGGATAAGATAACAGTCTGAGTACTGCTTTAAGTGGTAGTATCCTATGCAACTCTCCCCATGCTTAATCTCTTCAATAATGACGGACACCCTATCTTGCTTGACTTTAGGTTTCAGTTTCATTAGAAGCTCTTGGCTTTTTCCTTGTTTTTTCCATCTGCTTCTGCTCAAAACCATTTGGTTGTTTGTCAAACCCATTAGATTCGGGCTGTTATCGCTCTTGGGAAGTAGATTTAGGTAGGTATGGGAATTGATCTAAGTTAGGGTCTTGATGTAAAGCTCATCCCTCCTAATTAAGACTTAGTCGTTTCGCTACGCTACGAGACCTCTGTTCGGTAAAAGGTGATACCATCTGAGCCTGACTCCTTTCGGATCCTTGCCTATCGGTGAATATGTATACTTTATAAGGTTGAGATGATCTCTTGTATACAATTAGGGATGGAGAGTACAAAATGCCAGCTTGAATGAGCTGCTGATACCCTGACTCCTCTTTGGTTTATGCCCCAGCTCTATAGAAATTGGTAACTCACTTCGTTCAGTCTTACTGTTGCTGTGATTCTGCGGGTTCGGAAAGTCTCTTCCCTGTTCGCCTATGGTCCCTTGACTTGATTTGCCGCTGGAATGGGATGGGGATGTTTCAAAGAAAGAAAGGAAGAAAAGAAGAAGAAACCGAAAACAACCTTTACAGGAAAGAAAAGAATAAGTCAGAGAGTCAGTCATCATGTATTTGTCTCGAGCTTCTTGAACGAGGTAAAGCATGAATTGACTCTCCCTGAACAGTAAAGACTATCGATGAATGAGAGTGAACTGGAAGGAAAGAAGAAAGATGCATTCTCCGGAACTGTCAGTCAATCCTCAACTCCTTATTCATGAGAGTGAACTGTCAGTAAATCCTCAAGAGAAAACCGTCACCTTTATTCCCTTCCCTTATTGAAGGAGGTAAACTCGGCGAG
>ERZ1106961.503-NODE-503-length-14505-cov-4.441799_pt1 | contig 14505 bp, 9 predicted proteins | sample MGYA00403680_ERZ1106961 | MGnify/ENA primary metagenome ERZ1106961 (study PRJEB35170, sample SAMEA104062419) | human gut metagenome | biome: human gut; feature: human-associated habitat; material: faeces | place: Denmark | collected 2012-06-08 ... | reverse complement strand
GCTCTTCAAGCCTATGATATTCCAGGTAAGGAAGATAAAGACTGAATATTAGGATTCTCCGATTCCGATCTCCTTTTCTTTGAAAGTCCCGGTGGGATAGTAAGTAGTTAGATAGTCAAGTAAGGAAGTCCTATTCTCTTTACCCAGAATCGAGGGATGAAATTCCACTATTCAAGGTTAGCTTCCAGGAAGGTCAGTCAGTAGGTAACCACCAAGTTCTTCGTTCCAGAGTGAGTTTCGTAGGGCTTGCTTTGATATGAAAGAGGAGGTGGGAAAGGTGGTCTATAAGGAAAGCTATAACTCAGAGTTCCCGCTCACTGAACTAGTCTATCGGAAAGCAAGAAGTAGTTCTATTTACAGCCTGATATTTCTTTCTATTATGATTGACTTTCTGTCCTTCGACTTGATATTGAGGATTTCTTTCATTATTGCTCACACACAATAGATAGAAGACTTGATGTTTTACCCAGCAAACGAAAGATCATGACTTCTTTCATTTTCTTACTGACTTGTGACTCTCTTTGTTTTTTGCATTAAGGTCAATAGATCGAGGAAGCTTGCATGCAGGTAACCTCCTTCTCTTTCTCTGTCTTCTCTTTCTGGCTTATAACTCTTCTCGTTCGAGCTATTGTCTCAGGCTTCTGCCTTACTTGCCTTTCTGTCAAGGGGAATGAAAGAGCTACTTCCTCAATGACTTTCTTTCCATGGAAGAGCCCAGAGCATTTGATTCAATAGTATTCGGATGTTCCAGGGAATTGATTAACAGGGGGAATAGTCAGAGGAGAGAGAGCCTACCTACTTCCTTGCTTACCTTTTCAAAGTCAGGTCGTGTAAAAGATGAATCCAGTACTGCTTTTATCAACGAAAAAGTCTAACTAAGTGTTACCTCCTGCTTAAGGGATATCAAAGGATAAGAAATCTTAGCTCTCCGGCTTATAAGTATCAGGAAGGGCTCGTCTCAAAAGAGAAAGAGTAAGCTCAGCCTTACGAAAAGGATTGCAACTAAGTAAAGACAAGATTCCGTAAGAGCCAGCACTGACTTCCTTCTTGGATTTCAAGAACAATAGTAATATTCAATCGAAGGACGGGAGAGTCTTGGGAGAGTATTCTAATAGTACTAGATCGGCTTTCTCTCTTTCAATAGGGAACTGAAAGGAATTAGCTCTTATCACACATTATCAATCTATTTACCGGACGGAAGGGAAGGGATTGTATAGACCAGCAAGCATCCTCAAGATAATCTGACTTTCTTGCCTAGCTTTCAAGATGCAGGAAGGGATTTCACGAAGGCCTCAAGAGTGGTTGCATTCGAACTTCTCCTGCTTTCTTATAATTCCAAGTAATGGGATTGCTACAAGTCCTTGCTAGCTGCAAATTCTGATTTCGTAGTGCTTCTCCGTAACTAAATATCAGTCTTTATCTCCGCATATAAATAGGAATGGAATCACCAGGTGTAGGATGAAAAGCCCGGAACGAACCGGTTAAGATTCTATTTTACAGCTTATCTTTAGCTTGAGTATGCTCCCAACCAAGGAGCTGAGAATAGATTCAATGGTATGTTCCCAGGGAAGATCTAAGAATAGGGCTGCTCTTTCCTCTATAGTTATAGTAGTTCAGTGAGCGGGGGAAGGCTAGGAAGAGTTGATGCCTTGCAACATTTCTGTCTTTAGTGGGCATTAGAATATCCATACTTATTTCTCAAGACTGATTTACGGTATATCCATACTTATTTCACTCGGTTAAGAGGCGGGAATTTGCAGTGATTAGGAAGTGAATCAGACTGAGTAGTAACTGAATCTAAGGCATTAGGCAGACTTCCTGGCTCTTTATGCTCCACTGCGAAAGAAATGAGTCCGGATCTTAGCGCTAACTTAACACTTGACCCGACTATGCTTTGACCATCTATAGCTGAAAGATAACCTGAAAGAGTGGGATGGAATGTTAGGGTTTGCCTATAGCTACTATCGGATTGAGATTCTTTTCTCTCTGTTAGATAGACGGTGAATAAATCCTGACTTCTGTCTCTGCTCTAGTTTTCTCATTCTTCCTTCTTGATCTTGATCTGATCCTCTCGATTCATTCTTTCTTTTCTCTGATCCTTCTTTCACGGTAAACTCCTGCCTCTTCCTATTCTCTCGTGAACCTTCTTGAACTGAAAAAGAAGATGATCGTAATCAAATCATCATTTGTCTCTCGTAACCTCAAAGGCATAAATGGTTCGCTTCCTTCTCCTTTACATACAGTCTCGCATCATATTCAATCAATCCTCTCCGGTTGGAAATGTGGAGTGTAGATACCTTGACCGTCACCTGTTAGCTCTTGTCTTATTCTAAGCTGTTAGATTTGTAATAGTAAGAAAAGCAGAATTTGGAGAGAGTAACCCAAAGGCATGCATAAATAGTTCGTTCGCTTCTCGGGGAATGGAGTCAAAGGTAAAGCAGCTGATCGATCTGACCTCATTCCCTTCTTTCTTTCTTTCACCTATTGATTCTATCACAGTAAACTCCTGTACTATTCTATTACTTACTGATGAACCTGATTTCACTCATGAACCTCTTTTACCTGAAGTGATTGTTCTTTCCCTTCAAACACAGTAAACTGGGAATCAATCTTAGCTCTGGCTCTGATCTTTCTCCGGCATTCTTTGTTCTGTTATTGTGAGTTATGAGAAGGAAGTGATTGTGAACAGTCAGTCTTAACTCCTTATTCATTCGAGGTCATTCCGGACCCTATTTATTCAGGAACTGATCTTTCTCCTTATTCTTCAAGTGTTGAAAGGAAAGACTTCTTATGACTGAGAGCATATTCTCTCCTGTCCCTGATTGAACGAGGTCTCTTCTCTTTGCTCCTTTTCTTTTCCGATATTCCGGTCAGTGATTGTGAACAGTCAGTCTCGACTCAACTCTCGATTCATGAGCCAGAACAGGACTATTACTTCTTTCTCTTTCCCCTATTTCTTCTTTCACGGTAAACTCCTTAACCTATTCTTCTTTCTCCTTTCTTTCTTGCTTGCTTTCACTCTTTCACTTGGGTGGAACTATTCTTGAACTTGGTAAAGTGTATTCTACTCTTCCCCCTATTGGTTACTTAATCAGGCTATTGGCGTTTTCTCTCTAACGGACTGAACTCGGGAACCTATCCTGACGAGACTGAAATCAGGGACAAGATATGAATTGAAAGAATAAATGAATTAGCTGCTTGACAGGAGGGAGAGTACATTCATGCGGAATCTGATTGAACTGAAAAAGAAGGATTTGATCCTCTTACTCATGAACCGTAACCGATAGAGAAAGAATGGAGAGAGACGAAAGAAAGATTCCTTCTCCTGATTTCCCTCTTGAACAAGGAAGGTAAGTCAAGCGGCTGGCTGTATGAGAAGAAGAAGAACCCGAAAACCAACCTTTTCCTTCAAACACTCTTTTTTTTACTCGACTGCCTGCCTGTAAGTAAGAAAGAAAGAGGTAAACTCATGAACCTATCGGTCTCACAATTCCATTTCCTGAACCGTACGGTTTCACAGCTTCGCTCCTGAACTACTGAACCGGAACCTACCTTATCCATTCTCCTTAACTACTAAACCTATTGATTGATTCTTTCTCCGGAACATGATTTAACTGATCTTGATCCTGAACCTGTATTACAATTAGTTATTGTGTGTGAGTTATTCTTGAACTGTAACCAAGGGAAAGCCTCAAGCGTAATTATCCTTTCCTCAATCACTTGTCCCTATTTTTTCTTTCATTTCACTCAAACACAAGGTAAATAGGTGGGTGAATTCAGTAGCTCTTCTCTTTCACTCGGTAAAGCTATTTGAATTGAAGAACCTGAACCTGTATTCCCTTCGCTACTTCACCTTCTTTCACTCCGTCACCTATTGATGGATGGATTCTTCTTCTTCTTCTTCTTTCACTCTTTATACTCGGTAAGATAATCGCTTGGAATTCCAAGTTGAGACAGACACTATGTTTAACCCGCCCTCCTTCCTTTTCTCCACTTCCCTTCTTTCTCGCGCCATTAGCCCTCTCCCTTCCGTTCGATCGACTTCGTACCTTGCCCACAGTAGTTTTTCCCAACTTAACCAACCTTATCCTTATGGTTACTCCTTTTGGTATGGATATCGGTGGTATTGGTTTAGCTGTCGTAATGCACTAACTCTATATATCTATTCGAGATGTCACAATCCATCTGCACAAGACATTCGAGAGCTTTGAGTCAAGTCCCTTTTCAGTTTCTTTATTGGGTGGGCCGATTCAAGCTTTCAAAGATGGAAGACAGGCAAGGCTGATTATTAATTTCTTAATGACCTGACAAAATTCCAACCGTTTTCATTCCCGTTCTTAATCAGGGGGTTAGTCTGGGTCTAAAGAGTCAGATGTTGCCAGCTGTCTCCCTTTAGCCTTCGGGCATCAATGTCCCCAGTATAGATGTCAAAGCTATACACTTCTTTTATTTGAGAGTCAATCAATTCCTTATACTACAGTATTGCCAAAGGAAGGTAGTATGACTCTTCACTTAAAGGAGAACGCCACTTTGAAGGTCGGTCTTTTAAGCCTCGGGCGGAATCACCCGTCTCTTTTAAATCAGCTTGCTCTAATCAAAAAGGAATTCTTCCAACTATATGCTATTCCCAAAAATCAGAGCTGGTCGGATGTATTCGTGGCCCTATTATCCCGATTCTAAGGTATAAGGGAGCCTCGAGACTCTTTCAATGAAGTTTATCCTCCCATCTATCTCGGTGAATGAAGAAGGCTGAGAGTGTGTAGCGAAGGATATTGGGATAGGTCAAGTTCCAGTGGGGATCGGATCCTTGTATCCTGCTAGCGAGTCCTTCCACCTGAGAATCAAATAAAGTCTTTTCTGTTAAAGCTCAGTAAACCTTTGTACGATATATCTTGCTCTTGTTTTGTTCGATCAAATCAAACCTGCTACCGAAAGAACTTACCCTTTAGTAATGAGGGTATACCTTTCGTCATCTTTTTTGCGCCAGGAGTGCCCCACAGTGAGTGGTCGAGAGCCCAGATGTACAATAGAAATGGTCGTCCTTTGAAAAGACTATGTTGGCGGCCGGGAACTCTCTGGTTGCCATACATTCCTCATTAACTTGACTCTTTTTCCCTTTAGCTTCAACCCGATTTCATTTAAGTGACTGTCTTCTAGACTTCGAGAGAGCTTTGACTACTGCCTTATGGTTGAAGGAGGGAGAAAGACGTAGCAGGTCGTACATCGAAATTCTGGCAGGAATAGTGGCCAATTGAGTCACCAGGTCACAGTCGAACGGTTGGTTCGTTCAGACCAGGTGGATTGCTCCCTCTGGCGAGCTCTTTTATTTGTAGGGGCTTTAGAGGTTCTGCCAACCTCCTTAACACTGAAGTGCAATCACGGTGGTAATTGATTCCCGACCGCCTTCCCTTACCGGGGGAGAGAAAGTCCGCCCTCCTCATTAGGAGCCGACTCGGAATCCCTGACTGCATTTGCTTCCTCTTTTGTGACGAGGACGGGTCCGACCCCCTCTTGTTCTACCCTGCCTGAATCTTTCTCAGCAACAACCATGTGGCAGATCCCCATAGCACCAGGGGACCTGTGGTCTGGCCCTGGGCCGTGGTATTTGAAGAAAGGCCGGCTTCCCTATTCTACGAGGATGGATTCCCAGACACGCCTTCCACTACGTCACGGAAGACTAAGAAGAAAGCAAAGTCAACCTAAATTCAAGGCTTCGGGGATGGCGCTAGACCCGCAACCGCATTCACTCGATCTACGACTTCTCAGACATCAACTGAGGAAAGAACGAAAAGGGATTCCTTCCTTCTTTTCTTTTACTGAGGGGAGTTAAAGAGTCTCAAGACTAAGCCAATGCCCCTTCCACGACTAAGACACAAACGAACCGGGCCACTAGGGGTTCTTACACGAGAATTGATTACCTTCAGGCCGACTAGTTGCATTAGTCAAACCTACACGCTACCTCTCTGCTTCCTCATGGAAGAAAAGAAGGAATAGCAAATTAGGCAATTACCGATTCGACTGCTTGAACTGCTAATATCAGGCTTGCACGAGGAGAGAGCTAGACGGACTAGGGGAATGTGGCAAAGGCTGAAGCGGCCCCCTTTTCTTTTGGGACGGAAACCTTCGTAAGCTAGACCTTCAGTTCCCTACGTCTGAATCAAGTGGATTGGAGAGAAAGCTCGTTACGATCCTATGATTCCGGACCCTTTCATGCTCTAAACGGGAAGTCTAGTGGTGAACGATCATCTACTTCTAATAAAGAGTGGTTTCTTCTCCTGGACGATGAGCTTCTCTTAGTCATAGTAGGGGTGCTACTCACTAGTGGCATTTCTTTCAGAGCTGCGCATTCCTCCACTTCTCAGCTTTTTTCTTTCACAACTCCCCTTCCTGTAAGACTATTTGCCGGTTTGGCGCTTCGTCGGAAGCCAGAAGACAGAAGCCAAACGAGTCGGGTCGACAAGAGGTTTAATCACTGGCCGTTTTGATCCTTTGGAACAACTCTTTGAATTTCTAAGGAATTATTGTCGGAAGAAGGCAAGCTAAGGCTGGAAGTAGTGTTCTCACTGTTGGCTCTTTAATCAATCAGTCATTTTTTGTCAAATATTCCCCTCTCTTGAGGAGAAGAAGCAAAAGTGATTAACTATACCAACCAACCTTCAAAAATTATACCAGCACAAAGAGGTAACTTACCAAGCAAGGGCGTTCCGAGACCAATGCTATCAAGAAGAGGGAATGGTATTAGGTATAACCTATAAGCTTACAATCTTTGTCGTCCAGCAAAATCCCTTCCGCTAAGCAATCCTGGGCGCTTGCTAAGGCCTTATTATGAATCACTGACTAGACACAGAACGTGCGATTTGGCTCAAGGAGGGTGGTGATCCTCACTCTTCATGCTGTGAACCATTTCTAGTACTTGCTTGGCTCAGCTAACCTGGTCACTACTTCATCTCCTATTCGAGTTTGCAATCGGCTCAACAGATCTCATTGAATTCGAATATCACTGCAGAGGTAGCTGGGAAGAGGGATGGTACTTTTTTCAGGCACATTTTTTGGAGCAGATGTTACCCAAGCATGCCTTATTAAGTTATTCAGGAGTAAGAAGATGTTTCACTCAACTTTCTTATGCCTTATTCCCGGAATTGAGAATTAGAGGCTTATATAATTCTATAAGATTTGTGAATAAATCCCTGCTAACTGACTGAGAGCTGAGAGGGATCTTTGACTCTCTTGTTGGAACCTCATCAGACAGCATTTGTTAAGGGCAGGAGCGTCGATTGAGAATGTTATTTTGTGCATTTATTTGCGCATTCACTGGTTCTTTATTTCCATAGAGACAGAAAGAAAGAAAGCCTATGACTCACTGTCTTGGGATATGGTGATGTGGGTTTTGAGAGATGAATTTTCATGAGAGGTGGTTGGCTGCTTGCATCTTCTTTGAGATCTTGATTAATTACCTTAGATTTGTCAAAGTCTGAGGAAGGGTCCCATACCTTTTGACTTGAGGCCCAGAGCTACAACCTTGGGTGTGCTGGCAGCATTGAAAAACCAGATAAGCATCCTCCTCCGATATCTTTCAAACTTTTGTTAGACTGATGTCTTGTTATTTGCGAGAAGCGGCTAGTGCACTAAAAAAAAGTAATAGGGAAGGGAGCAGCTTTAGCTGGTAAAAAGTGGTTAGCCCCAGTCGTAAGGGGAATTAGGTCCCGTTGTGACAATGACCTTTAATCCTATGGATTCTTTTGCCTATCATAGAGGCCAAACATACAGCATACGAGTCGTTGTGTACGAATGCCCAGAAAATCTTGTCTGTGGAATATTCGGAAAAGAAGAGAGAAATTCTTTCTCGTTCACCGCAAGCTCTATATAAAAATCTCTCTCTGCGTCCTACCAGTTCGCTAAGTGGACTTGCAACAAAAAAGCCGGCCATTAGCACCTCACTTATTGTTGTCTTCCAGAAAAGAAAATGATGGATTCTTATTCAAAACTTAGTGGGAACCTTGATCCTTGATCTTTGCTACGGAGGAATCAGTCCATAATGAAATACGCTTTTTCACCTAACAGAAAAGATAGTCCGAAAGTCATCGGATAAGGTTTCATCATCCTAGTGCCAAGCTTTTAGGCAAAGGCGAAAAAAGGCGGTAATAAAGAACCTCTCGTCAGTCTATTAGCATAAGGAGCGGCCGAAGCTATATCATCATATATCATCAGTGGTCAATATATTCTAATACAACCGGACTCAAGGAATGGTCTTCATTCGGAATTCGGAGATCCATTCTATAGTCACCCGCCAGCCTAATCTCTTTTTTGAGTTTTTTAGCTTCAGGCCATTTCCAAATCATCGGTCCAGCCAGGAGTCTGTAACTAAGATTCAAATGATTCAAATCCTGGACTATTCTTAATAGTTGAGTAGTAAGTAGTAAATAATAATTAATACTAGTTCCTGGTGTATAACCAGTCCCTATCCTTGTTGAGGAGCCTTTGCTTGCATTTCTCTATCTGCTATCATTCCCCATACCTGCAAGTTTTCTTAGAACAAGACTGAAGAATATCAGACTGATATTTAATTGGATTAGCCCGCAAGCCAGCCTATTGAGATTTAGTTACCTGAGAGTAGGATTTACTACCGGTTGATTGAGTTCGTGCCCCATGCCCATGGCTCACTCCCTTTCGAGAACTGAGAAGAGTTAATGCTGAAGGTGAATGTTAGGAATGATTTTCTGTTTTATGTATTGAGATTATGTAAAGCTGCCCATAAGGGTGGTCTTACATGGTGCTAATTCTTCCTAGTATGACTTACTTACTGACCTGCCGTATTGATTAGACTTCCTCACTCCTTGAAATCCCTGTAAGCATCTAAAAAGAGAAGCAAGGAAATTGAGAGAATTAAATAAAGACTTGCAAATATCGGACATCGATCTCACTAATATCAAACTCATTTTTCAAGCATCGGGTGATTCTCCGGCATAATTGGCATTTTGCTTTCCTATAGCTTACAAAAGAAAGTTAGCTATTTTGAGCTATTCCAGTCTATGAATCCTAACTCCCAAAAAATCCAATAAGCCTAGCCTGCTAAGTTCCTAATACCATTGATTCTCTGCCCTCTCACCGTGGTAACTGACTATTGAATCTTATCCGCGCAAGTTAGTTGCAGTGGAATTACCATTGGAAGTCTTTTACGGGAGGTAGTTGGAAGAAATGCCACTAACAAGGCAGCTGACGCAAATTACTCTAAGTCACTCTTTGCACGACGGTAAGAAAGACTATAAATTACAAAGAAAGCCGCCTAAACAAGGAAGGTTGTGAAGCATTGGAAAAACCTTACGCCTAACAGCAAGAAGTCAAGCAAGAGCAATGACTGGAGATTCTCCTACTTCGACAACTAGGAATAGGAAGAGGAAGGAGCCCACATAGATCTCATTACGGGAAAGTCACGTCAAATGGAGAAAGAATCACCCGCAGGCAGGACCAGAAAGGGCAATAGAATGGCCCGCTCAATCAAGAACGATCACTAAGATGGCTATTTCACTTTTCCAGCCTGACGCGCTCCTGGTTCAGATACGGAGGAAAGCTAAGCCATATCCCCCAGGGAATCCCTTCCTTTGCCCAAACAAAAAGCAAGTACTGGATAAGCAAGCAACTAGTAGGCTTAGTTGAATAAAAGCCCTATTAGCTACAGCAAGACAGTAACGTAAGTTAGAATCTGTCTATTGTTGTACACGTCCGACTAAGATAACTGAAAGTAGAGTATAAAGCATTGGCATAAAGTCAGGATAGTTTCAAGTCAGCGGAAAGATCAATCCTCTACCTGGGCGCTAGAGTCGAAGCCATATATCCATATATTCAGTATGGGATAGACTTCGTCTCTTTATTGACTTCTAAATGTCCTCTTTATCTTCCCACTTCCTATAACTTATAACTAGTGCAAGCCCTGAGGCTAGGAAGTAGAAGTAGTAGTCTGTCTTACTACACCGCCCGAGTTTTAAGCATCAACTCTTAACTGATCACGTGGGAACACAGGAAGGAAAGAAAAGTTTAGAAAGCCAAATCACTTCCCCATTGGATTCAATGCCAAATCCTTACCCGGTCTTTACCTCTGGTAAATCTATTCCAAAACCGGGGATTCCATATCTCTGACTTCCATAGGCTGAATTTCCTACACCGAAATGGGAGACAAAGAGTTCCCCATCTCTCCAGCATCATCTAAGGCAGGCCTGGAAGCAGCTGTTGAATTAACTGAAGTGGGATCCGGTCTGTAAGGAAGTTAGTTAGTCTAATTGACACAAGCCTATTTTGAGTCTTCGTGACCGGCTTCAGTCCTCTATCAGACAGTTAAGAGGCAATGGTTGAGGTGACTGTTCTATTGTATGATTTAGATTTATGGCTTTGACTTTGAATGAGAAGGGAGGAATGAATCTCTTTCAAATAGCAGGCCTACTGGATTCGTCTTGTTTTCTATTCTCCCGTCCTTTCTTTCCCCCTGGCTATCTCCTGAGGTAAGTAAGGACTATAGTCAGAGTCAGGGGCGTACCGATGAGTTAATTGATGAGCTAAGGCTGCTTAGACTTTTAGAGTTTCTCACTGACTAAGATATTGATGTTGCTGATTTCATCCCGAGTTGAAGAGTGAAGTAGCCACGGGCTAATTAACATTTCATATTTCAGGCTGTTCGCAACTGAGCTAACGCCCAACATCCCTAGTAAGAAAGATTGAATCATGGTATAGGCTGCTTGAGAAGAGGCTCCATATCTATATCATTCTAAGTATATGAAGATGAAGTAAAGGTAGTCGATCACCAACCCAACTCTTCGCCCCCAACCGGGCATGGCAAAAGGCTCTCTTAACTAGATGAAAGTGCCAGCAAATTACTTATATTCTATTTCTAGTATTTAGTAGTAGTATATAGTATTAGTCAGAATACCCCCAATAAATGGCGGATAAACTGTGTGTATCAAATTAGCTTTCTCGGGATGCGGGCTCCAGACTTCGGTCTTGGAAAAGAACCTTGCATCGGGCTTTAGCCACATCAAAGGAACGAAGGTTAGAGGCCAAAAAAAAGAAGGGTATTTACTCTTTCTATAGCAAAGGTAGCTCGTAGGACAGGTTACAGCAAATAAAAGAAAATATCCATGCAAACGGGAACGATCACGTTTTGCACTTTCTATCATTACTTATATTTGATATTATAGGGCAGAAAAGAGTGAATTTACCAAATTGTGAGTTCACCGATTCTGGGACTTAGTGACTCTACTTTGAATCCTTTGATTGAATCCAAGGCAACAGAAGCTCTTTAAATGGGGGCATGGCGTACAAGGAGCGAGAGTCCTTTTCCCATCCTCTTCCAATAAATAGAAATAGTGAAATGCAAATTGACACAAGATTCGTATCTTCTTTCCATTCCAACGGAGAGGGCTTTATCGGAAGCTTTGGTAGCTCTAGCTAGGTTTCTACCTACATGTGGTAGCTCCACTTAGGACTGAAAGTCGAGTGATACGTGGAGGAAGTGGGATCGAATGACAAGGAGAGGAAAGTAGTGGAGCGATAGGATTTCTTTGATACGGGCTGCTCTTTCTTTATTGCTGTCTAACGCCTTTTCTGATCATTAGATGGAAGATGAAATTCTCATCATTAAACGTTGTTGGTTTATCAGTCAGAATCTCGCTATTGGGATCTAGTCCATGAAAGACCTCTCTCCCTACCTCTCCTCTGCTTCTCCAGTTTCCGCTTACGCTGCTTTTCGTGCAACTGTAAGAGCTTAGTTCTCCTCCAATGCTTTTCTAAGACTGCCTCCACGGGGGATTTGTTAAGAGCTCAAATTGGTTCATTACTATCTATAAATTCTCCCTCACTAAAGAGCATAGAAGAAAGATATTAAACAACCATTCTTCTATTAATATTCTAAACTCTTTTGCATGAAAACAAATAAGTGGTCAATACTCCCCTCTGTCCTAAAAGGAGGATTTCAGGGCAAGAAAGTGCCTATTTAGCCGCCTACTTACTGCTTGACCTACTTACTGAATGCTGAATGCCAAAGCAAGGAAAGACTCTATTCCATAGCTTCTGCTTATCCTCGCTTGCCCACCGCTTAGCACGCATACATGTTCTTCTTCTTCTATCGGATTAGTAAGCCAAAACAAACCGATGAATCTTTTGTATCGAACGAAAGCCTCATATCCCCTAGCGGAAGCCTTATCCCGTGGAGTCGGCTCTTCCATAAAAGCAGAGTTTACAATATGTATATGTATAGTATACTAAGAGAAAAGAGGAGCGAAGCTGAGAAGACCGAGAGGGAGAGGGGCAGGAGCGAAGCTGTGAAACCGACGGAGGAGGTGAAGGAAATGAAATTGTGAAACCGACGGAGGAGGTGAAGGAATTGTGAGACATATAATGGGCGAACGAGCGAAGCTGCGAAGACGAGAAGGGGAGAGGAGCGAAGCCAAGCAGAGGTAAGTCAACTACTTAACTAGTCCGGAGCAATGTCCCTATGCTATGTTCCTGTATCGAGGCAAGTCTGCTATCTTCGCCTCGTTGTCTGCTTAGTCTTTCTTTTCTTGACAAGAGAAAATCAATCCTTACCGACGGTATTCCACAATTTCTTTTGTGGCTGGCTCTAGGTTATCAAGTTCAAAAAGAAAGAAAAAAAAGAGAGTGAAAGGGTCGACCGTTAGTTAAGGGATCTCTTTGACATTATAATGAAGAGAAGATTCTTCTATACCTCGCGACATACATCTAATATGTAGAAGTATCTTTGTATAGTGTAAGGGATCTCTTTTTCTTATAACTGCTGTTGTAATTCCTGTATTATATATTCTAACTAAGTCAGAGGCAATAGAAGATTCCATTTTATAACCCTATTAAATCAAGCCCTCACTTGTGTGACGGAATGTAGTAATTCGCCACAAAAGTCTTGATATATATAGCTAATCTAAGTGGATGACTTTCAGGTTGTTCTTCGGCAGGGAGAGAACGAATTCTTTGTTTGAAGCATGTGACCTTTGGGTGACTTGTATCAGAAGACGAGTTAGCCTTCCTTCAGATAAAGATATTAGGCAGGATGAAATTCCCCTTACCATGTCTTCCTCAGAAGAACTCTGAATTTAGATATTACTAGTGTATAGCATTAGCATTCATTAAGCTATATATGTTTTGAAAAGCCAGCGCCAGTTGATTAAAGTCAATGTTTGGCTAAGATCGTTTCTGAAAGCTCGAGAGTACACTAAGGGAGATTTCCTTAGAACTTAGAAGCAGCTAATTCAATTGACAAAAATAGAAGCTTACATGGAAAGCACCTCTCACTCTTTTTGATGAGCCAGTTATCCTCGACTCTGATTAGGTATATTCTAGTATATTGAGAATCTGAAAGCAGGAGATCCTTATTTAGAGTTCAGTCTTTACAGCTTACAGAAGAAAAACAAGTGAGAATTCCCTAGCTAAGCAAGGCCTGGTATCGGTATCCTAAATTAGGATAAATAGCTTATTATTGGGGAAGGGAAAGAGAATTAGGCAGTCAAATGCAAAAATGAAAAGAACTCTCAGCTAATTAACTGGTACAAAAGAGAAAGATAGGGATAGAATCCATTCGCTTAGCTCGTATTCTTTTATTTCACTTGCATGGAAAGCTACTATTCAATTATAGATGTAGATAAAGGATATAATTCTTGGTTTACCTTGGTACTAGCAGCTCGACGAGAAGAGGAAAGAAAGAGAGAGCCGGTTCGTTAGGAGCAGGTTTTGTTTTAAATACCCGAAAGAGGATGAATGCCTAATGCTAATTCGGAACTGGTTGGTATCGTTAATAGTTGATAGTTGCTGGATAGGGATAGGAAGGAACTCCACTCTTTTATCCGAAAATAGAAAAAGAAAACCTGGAAAGAAGAGAAAGTGCTAGCATCAATGGCCTGCCAGTTTATCCGACTTGCTTTGAAATTCCTTTCACTTTTCTAGCTGCTAATTTAGCCAAGGTTCTATCTATTTAAAGCTAGTTACGTATGTACGAAAGTTGAAGCTGAACGATGGACTGTAAAGTGTTTAAGTAATGCTTTCAAGCGAAGGCTATCATTGATAGATAAGGGAAGATCCGACACCGAAGAGGAATTAACAGAAACAGATATTCTCAGATGCGCGTTAGCGGCTTAATAACCGTGGACTGCATTAAAGGGGACTTGGTAGGACAGCATGGGATGGCCCTTCTTGAACTAACCGGAAAGAAGTAAAGAAGTACAGGTTTTCTTGCTAGGTTCGATGAAGTTTGAGATGATGCACAATTTCAACATTGACAAAAAAGAAAGACTATCGAGAAAATCTCTGTGGTTGTTTATAAACGCTGCACGCTCCTTAAAGAAAAGTCGTTGCTTGCCTATCTCAGTAGGAAATTGGAACAGTCTCCGATTTCAAAGGCGAAGCAGCTACGTAGTTCGGTTCGAAAGCCGAGGTCGCCCCTCTCCTTTCCAGTCGAGCTGCTTCTTCGCCCCTCTCCTTTCCTTTCCAGTCGAGCTGCTTCTTCGCCCC
>ERZ1106961.490-NODE-490-length-14905-cov-340.477306_pt1 | contig 14905 bp, 14 predicted proteins | sample MGYA00403680_ERZ1106961 | MGnify/ENA primary metagenome ERZ1106961 (study PRJEB35170, sample SAMEA104062419) | human gut metagenome | biome: human gut; feature: human-associated habitat; material: faeces | place: Denmark | collected 2012-06-08 ... | reverse complement strand
AACTGAGCCGTGCATTACTCTCCAACTGGGTTGACGCGTGCTGCCAGTTAATGACGCCGCTGAATGATGCCCTGTACCGTTATGTGATGAATACCCGCAAGCTTCACACTGACGACACACCGGTAAAGGTACTGGCACCGGGCCTGAAAAAGACGAAAACAGGGCGCATCTGGACGTATGTCCGGGATGATCGCAATGCGGGTTCGTCATCTCCTCCGGCGGTCTGGTTCGCGTACTCATCGAACCGGCAGGGGAAACACCCGGAGCAACACCTCCGCCCCTTCCGGGGTATCCTGCAGGCGGATGCGTTCACAGGTTATGACAGGCTGTTCAGTGCAGAACGTGAAGGTAGTGCGCTGACAGAAGTTGCGTGCTGGGCTCATGCCCGGAGAAAAATCCACGATGTATACATCAGCAGCAAAAGTGCGACGGCAGAAGAAGCCCTGAAGCGAATCAGTGAACTGTACGCCATCGAGGATGAAATACGGGGATTACCAGAGTCAGAGCGTCTTGCAGCCAGGCAGCAGCGAAGCAAAGCGTTACTGACGTCGCTGCATGAATGGATGGTGGAGAAGAATGGCACGCTGTCGAAAAAATCCAGACTGGGTGAAGCGTTCAGCTATGTACTGAATCAGTGGGACGCCCTCTGTTATTACAGTGATGACGGTCTGGCGGAGGTGGACAATAACACAACGGAAAGAGCGCTTCGTGCAGTCTGTCTCGGAAAGAAAAATTACGTGTTCTTCGGTAGCGATCACGGCGGCGAGCGTGGAGCACTGCTGTACGGGCTGATCGGCACCTGCCGTCTGAACGGTATCGATCCGGAAGCGTATCTGCGCCATATTCTGAGCGTACTGCCGGAATGGCCCTCCAACCGTGTTGACGAACTCCTGCCATGGAACGTAGTACTCACCAATAAATAAGCGTCAATACGGTGCTCCGTTGACGCTTACTTAATACTAACATTTACCTCCACAAAAAATATTTAAAAAACTATCTTTTTAGTGTTAAATAATATTGCTTCGGTGTTACCCCATAATAACATTTGAATAGTTTTATAAAATAAGACGTGCTTGCTATTCCTATAGCACTCGAAACAGAGTTTACATTACAATCTGTGCTTAATATTAGTTTTGAAGCATGATTCATTCTTATATCAAGCATTATTTGATTAAATGTCATCATCTCTTTTTCTAGCTTTTTCCTAACTGTTATTTCTGAACAATGAAATGCCTCTGCAATATCTGATATTTTCCATTTTTTCTCTAATTTTTTTTCGACTATCTCCTTAACCTTATCGCTGAAAGATTTTGATGCAGATACTGATAATGAAAATAGTAAGCCTTCTCTATTACTCATCTTGGATAACAGATAGGCTAACTTAAAGACCAACAAAGTCTCATCTTCTTTTGACTCTATAATTTTATAAAAATAAGAATCTTCAAGTTCGCATTCATCTATTACAAAAACTCTATTTTCTATTTTCCTGGTCAACACAGGAAAAGCTCGTTTATCTGGAGCACAAGTAGTTTCAAAGACCTTTAAAACTTTCGCTATGATTTTATCTTCAATAAGAAATGTGTCATATGATTCCCCCTCTCCATTTCTTATTAGCTTCAGATTAAACAACATTCCTTTCTCTAACAGAGCTATCGTATGAGATGGGATACGAATACTGCCATTATCATCAAACAATGTCATTTCACAGCGCTTTGTTACTAATAGCACTGCATGATAATTTTTTACACGATTTATTATAAAATCATTATCTTTATATATTGTTGTATTTAACATGACATCCTGCCTTGATATCCTACTTATGGCAATTTAAATGACTATGAAATATAGGGAGCTTTTCCCTTATAGAAATATAGTACATTTTTCACTTCTTAATATAAGAATTTTATTATTTCACATGAAGATTGAATAATCCGATAAAAAAAAGACAATGGTTGCCATGGTGTTATAACAAAGTTAACTAACAAGGTTAGATTAAACGGTGATTTAGATATAGAAAATAATTATACAGGTAATCCTGTTTTGAACAGAATCACATATTTTATAAGTGAATACCTCCAATTCGTTGAAAGTTCTTAAATGGTTTACCTTAATTGATTCTTCAGAAGCAATAATACTGGTAGAAAATTAATCTGTTACACATCTTTATGGATTGAAATTTCTAGAGATTAATCCATATAAGAACTCCTACACAAAATGACTGATATCATAATATGTCACAAAAACTAAAATAAATTAGCTAATTATGCATAAAAAACACATCAACGAACAACAATGATTGATATACTTTACACATTCATTGCGTATTTAGAAAAAACATATGTTAAAATTATTAACAATTAATGCCATAACCAAATATATAGAAGAGAATCTTGAAGTACACCCAATAAAAATAGATGAAATAGTGACCTTTACTGGTTTCAGCCGGCGATATCTACAACAACACTTCAAAAAAATCGTTGGAATTTCTATAGGTAAATATATACAGTTACGTAGAATAAGTCGTGCAGCAGTATTGTTGAAACTAACAAATATGAGCATAATAAATATTGCAGATAGACTTTTTTATGATTCACAGCAAACATTTACACGTGAGTTTCGTAAAAATACCGGATACACACCATTACAATATAGAAAACATAAAACATGGACCTTCAGTAACCTCATAGGGCATAGATATATAGGAATGGATTTTCCTACTCCAGATATTCGTTACATTGAAAAAATATCAATAAATGCCACAAAGAAAATATATAACGAAAAGATACCTTACTTGGGTATCTTTTCAGAAATGAGATGGGGTGACATTAACAGCTTGCTTACAAATGGAAATACACATATATGTATGTCTAACAAAGTACTTGCAACAAAAAACACAAATGAAGAAATAGAAATACATACATATTTTTGGTCAACAGAGAAAAGAGCAAATCAACAGATATTCTTACCTGATGGGTTTTATACCTATTTTTCATTCAGAGGTGATAGACGCGATTACATACATTATATAAATAATGTTTATATGAATATATTACCATTTTATGGCCTTCAAAAACGTAATGATTATGACGTGAAAATAATATCAAAAAACAATGATCATTGTTTTCTGTTTGAATATTATCTCCCTGTAACCCAACCATTATGAAATAACTCCACATCAAACCGCCGATGGCTCTTCGACTGTATTCGCTGTTCTCGATCAGATAGAGGATTTTATCGTATATTAAACTTCACGATCACTTCGCGCAATCAGTCCTCCGACTCCACTTCGTTCAGTTTGCAGGTGACCAGCAGACTGTAGATGATCGCCGCACTTTCTCCTCCCTTGTCTGAGCCGAAGAAGAGATAATTTTTTCTTCCAACCGCCACCGATCGCAACGCGTTTTCACCGATGTTGTTGTCTATTTCCACCCAGCCGTCACGACAGAACTCGTTCAGCGCATTCCAGTAATTCAGGATATAGTTGTCATGAACGGTGCAAAAGTGTCTCTTCCGCAACCTGGGTGGAAGAAAATGGATGAAACTTTCTGGTGAACAAGGCTCTAAGCTGTTTTAAGTTATGAGCAACGCAATGCACTCTCTTAAGACACTTCTACAGTTCCCCTACGGATGGCGATGCAGTCGACAATTTATTAGCTCTGACGGTATAACCCTCTATCTCTACGGAAAACGCAAAATTTAGCCTGTGAACTATTGGCACAAATCAGTCCGATCCCGAGTTCAGAAAGTACTCGGCCAAATTGCGTAACACCGATCGTGGTGGAACCACCATTATTGACCCTGAAAATACCTTGCTTATCACTGTAAAACGCCAGGGGTTTGCCGTGTTGCTCAAGATATTCACAGTGGCCATCATGTAATCAAAGGCTGATTCAGTCTCACCAAAGCGCAGGTGCGTCAGGCGGCCAGTAGCGTCATCAATGCAGACGAGCAGGCAGCATTTCGGCGCACGTCCTTCTAACCAGTCATGTGGGAAACCATCGATTTGAACAAGTCCTCCAAGGCAGTCACGCTGGTATCTGGATTGATAAACATTGTAGTTACACCATTGGTGCGCATAACGTGCATTATGTTAAATTAAGGTTCATCAAGTCTAACAGACTGCTCGTGGTGTATTTAAACGTTGAGTTTGGGTGTGCGTAGGTTTTCCAGTAGTACTCGTAGCCCTGGCGATATAACGCAAAAGGTAATTTAGCGATCTGTTCATCAGTCAGGTTGGCATCACCGGAGTAAAGCACTTCGCCACCGACGACTTCCTGAGCTCGTGCATCTGAAGCCTGCTGAAGACGTTGTTGAATAGTAGTTACAGATGAATCCTCGCAGAATATGTATGAAATTACCCATACCTTACAGTAAGGACAACCATATACACGGTTACTCACCCATCGCTAGCCGACCGTCAAGAATAAGTTTTCCTTTTTCTTTAGTCATCACCAGACCGTCAAGGTAGCCTGGTTTGAATTTCCATTTTTTCATATGGCTTGCAATAAAACTAATACAATGATTATGTGTAAAGATAACCGTGTTTTTATTTTTCTCGGCTACTTTTTTTAAAGTATTAAAAATCGTCCCGTCGCATATGGATAACTCTGGGAGCACCGTCACCGCTTTCCCTGAGAAATACTTCGCTGTTTGTATGGTTCGTGTCGTGTTAGTTGAATAAACCGCATAATCTGAAACACTGGCATTAAACATCTCCCCGTTATTTATGGCCTGCTCTGCCCCCACCAAGGTAATACCGTCAGCCTTAGAAATACACTGATTATCTGAACGGTCACATCGTTCACCGTGCCTGAAAATAAATATTCTCGCATTATTATCGTTTTTTTCTGGGATCGAAGACAAAGCCACAATATCAGGTTTTTTTACAATGTAAGATACTGTGAGTGTAAGAATCAATAGCAACGCAGAAAAAAAACACACCTGAAGAGGAGAAGGGTTATTTTTTACATCCACCATAATATTACGCCCTATATAATGACCGAATGGATAAACATGCTCATAATGAAAATAATAATCCAAAAGGTGTCAAATAACTTCCAACACCTGAAGAGTTTTGTACTGCCCCTAGCAACATTAAAGAAGTTGAAATTACTTAAAACGTTTAATTCTATTTAAGATGTGACTCACTAATTACATCTATAGTGTTGATTATATTCACAACAGTACATCGCTACGTTTTCGTTTTCAGGTCTACCGAAATAAAAACCTGCAGATACTCCCCAGAGAACACAGACAATTCATCTGCACCTGCGTTTCCATACCTTCTGCCATCGTTCAATCCGCCGCTTCCCTGCCAGGTCGAAGGTTCAAACTCCTCGTTACTGAACGCACGCATCAGTCCCTATGCAGACACAAAATCACTGTCTATACTGTGGTTCTTCCATTTCATGAACCTCTCTGTCCAGCCCGGTCATCAGTAACATCCTGAAATCCCTTACGCCCACATTGTCTGCCAGCCGGGAATAATGCCAGTACAAACCTCTCTCACTCTGTTTCAGGTTCAGGGGACGGTCTCTTCCGTTCTCAGAAAGGCGCTTCAGTGCCAGTCGTTGTCCGGACGTCAGACGGAACTTACCGGCACGGAATGCCTGTTTGTTCAGTGCCATGCACACTGTTCTTTCTAACTCCGACAGAGGCACACATCCGCTGTACACCGGGCAGATATTTCGCAACACCCTCAGCATTTCCAACCTTTCCGGCACTAAAGTCAGCATTTTACCGGACATTTCCTCCCTCGCTTGACATATCCGTGACAGGTGATGTGCCCATCCAGCAACAGGCTCTGCACTAAGTGCCACAATAATCAGATCCCAGTCCTCCCGGGAACAGTAATATCCCAGCGGTACACGGTAAACATTGTATCCCTGTGCTGATAAGATGTACCACAGCCCTGTCAGCTCATACCAACAGGTTCCGGTCAGAAGAATTTTTTGTCTTACGCTTACGACATTCACCACATCAGTACCGTACAGAACTATACTAGTGTCGGAGGAACCAAACATGACATACCGGTTGCTCCCCCACGAGGAAGTTCTCCCACACATCACTCATAGATATAACCCAAACGCCGACAATATGTTATCTGCCGCTTGCCTCTACAATAGCGACTCTGCCCCTGAAATAAACTCGTCAGAATATGCTGTTAATCCAGCATAGTCCGGGGCTCATTCATAGTCGTTTACCTGCATTCAGCCCTCCCCTGACCAGTAGTGATATACTTGGCATAAAACTTCGCCCGTGAGAATTATTCTGAATATTTCAGAAGGAGGGTTTTTACTGCAGAATAATCATTTCTTTATCATATGTTAATATAGAAAGAACATTCTTTAGATCTAAAATTCCATTTTATTTCAATGTAGCACCTATTAATAATCGACATTTAAAAATGAAAGATAAAGCATGCAGTGACAATTATTATGTCGTATAAAAATGTTGTTAGAATGGTTATTCACCTAAGAATATTTATTCTAAGATATTTCAATAAAAATACGGAGAAAATACAAAAGCAGTTATTAATTTGGCCTCCGGGGAGCCCCAGAGGCCAACTACATTAGATGGTATAAGTACCTACGTTAAGGACCATTGTATGCTGGCCTGGCTCAGCAGTCCAGGCATCCTTGTTGTAAAAGCCAACATAAGCACTCTCACCATCATTCAAAGTTCTTGTAGAGTAAAAGACTTTTTCTGCATCGTCTTTCTTCCAGTTTGCTGCCAAATCATTTAAACCTGGAACAAGAGAAATCTTATTCCCGTTAGGACTAGTAGCCACTGGTGCCCCAACAGGATCTTTATCTTGTCCTTCAAAAAAGACCTGGCTGTTGCAACCAGTTAATGAAATAGTAAGACCACCAACCAGTTGCCCAAGAGGATCATATTTTGCAGCAGAGATTGTATTAGCTGTCCAAGCTCCATTTACAGTGCAACCACCGGTAACGGTAAAATTAGCATCGACAGCTGTTTTGTTACCCAATGTAGCCGCATTAGCAATCCCGCCGACCATACATAAAAAAGCCGCTGCAATAATTTTCTTTTTCATATCATCACCTTTAAAGGATAAATTAAATATAACTCTGGTATACAAAATACCTGTGTTTATATATTACCATTTAATAAAGACGAATCGCCTTTATTTCCAGATGCTCTGCTCCTAGCGAGAACGAGAGCATATAGAACTTGCTTTGATAGTATAGACATCAGGATTCACATGTTGACGCCCATTAACTACCACATAAAATTGTTCACTTTTATTTTCTTGTATTTTATAAATACCCTTCCCAGCCTCACCAGAAGAACGCCATCCATCACCTTCAAGCCTGACTATCAGTTTATTCATCACGCTCTCCTTCCCCTGCAACATATAAACTTTACCAGAAGCATCATCAGTAGATTGTATATTAAGAAGACTCACCGATGATATTTCATTTTCTTCGCAGAAAACTCTCCCTGTGGCAATTATATCTCCATCAGACAAGTCCCTTTCTGAAACCATCCTGGATACAAGGTTCATTTCTGCCGCATTAACTGTTAAAGCGAAACTTATTATCAAATATAGAGAAAATATATTTTTTCTCATCATAATACATTCCATTTCACAGGCAAGTTACAGATGAATTATATATATTTGCAATATTTCTCTTATCCGGCAGTTCATAAGTAGCTGTACACTTCCCATGGCTGTTCCAGCTGATATTCAGTTGACCTTTTGCAGGCATACCTGTCATATAAACTTCACCGGATTCATTCACAATCCCCACGCTTTTTTTACCAGTACCCGTGTATAATGAAACTACTGCACCGAAAGGAATTTTTCTTCCATCTGTACGCTTTAATTTAAACAGCACTTTCTTTCCAATATGAGTAGCAAAACGTGCGGATACCACAGCACCTTTTGTCGGAACAACACGAGTATCTGTCTGTAATACTTCTGCATTATCAGGGAAGGTTGCAGGATTTAGAGATACCATATTTTCCTGATAAGGAGTAAGATAACCTAAGGTTGTATACCCCCTAAAATCAGTTTTAACACCAGGCCATCCAATAACTTCAATTCCTCTCGCCTCTGAAGCCTCAATTAGAGCAATTGTATCTCCTTGCTTCTGCCCAAAAGTGATCCCCTTATCATGAATGAGCATTGTTCCTGACAGACCTGCATTCATTTGCCGGAGAGAATCACTATAACTGTACCCTCCTCGGAACTGACCATAGGTATCATACCAAACAACATTCATCCTGCTTGAATCATTATCAGTGTTATTTCCCGGAACAAACTGCTGGCTAATGTCCCAGTACAATTGTTTATTTAACGCCCACCCGTTTAATCCTAATTCATACTGTGCTTTTTGCTCACTGGATTTCTGAAAATGCGTAGTTGCACTCATACTACTCGAATGGTAACCAAATAGCCGATCCAGAGGAATACTTATCCAAGCACTGATAATATTTTCTTTTTTATTTTTCACATTATTTGAATAATAACCTGTATTCTTGTTTTCACTCCAATTTAGAGATAATGATCCCCATTCCCATGTTGTGCTGTATGATGCATTTATAGAATCTTGCGATGGTCGCCCTCCTCTATACTCATCCCTGACACCTCCCACACTGAACGATCCCCATTTTCCCATCGACTGGCTCATCGTCAGGCTAGTTCTCCGTGAACGATTACTTTTATCATTGTAGAAATAATCGCTATTGCTATATGTATCAAGAACATCCGAAAGTGTATTATAGTCGCTGGATGAATACTGATGACTGGCGGCAATAAAACTGGTTCCTGTTTTATCAAAGATCTTGCTATATCTTACACGCCATGAATACCCCTCATCTGTATTTTTATCTTTTTTCTGTCCACGAGCAAATATTCCGTCGAGAGAGATAGCCCCCATATTCCCCATAGATAATCCCAGCCCTGTAGCAACAGACTGATAATGCTCTGCTCCCTGTAATCCAACAAAGGTTGTCATATTCAACGGCAAACCATACATTGCAGTCATCTGCATCAAAACTGAGTCATCCACTCCAGAATAAGATGAGCGGTATTCTCCCCCCACTATACTATATTTCAGGTATCCTTCGCGTAGGGATATTACTGGTGTTGTATAAGGAACAGTAAAAAACTGATTTTTTCCATTTGTTTCTATAACTGATATTTGTAGATCTCCTCCGGATCCTGTAACAGGGATATCATAAAGTGCAAAAGCACCGGGGGCGACACTAACTGTATGAATGAGATAACCATTCTGTCGAACCTCAATTAGAGCCTGAGATTGAGCGATTCCCCTGATAACAGGTGCAAAACCATACTGACTGTAAGGCACCATACTTTCATCAGAACGAAGCATCACCCCTCGAAAAGGGACACTATCAAAGATATCAGAATTAGTATAATACTCACCAATTAGAACACGGCTCCTTATAGACGTAATACCACGCTCTGCATAGGTGTAAACACTTTCACTTTCTGAAGATTGACCATCCTCTTTGCTCCATGTGCTTAAATTCCTTATCCGCCATGGACCGATATTTAACCCTGGCTCAATCCTAGCCCAATAGGAATTAACATCATGACTCTGTTGATGGCGGAATTCGTTCCTTTGGGCATTAGCCTGATAATTCATAATGAATGAGTTAATACCATCATCCCATAAGGTTTCCGGAGCTATACCTCGATATTTTGGATATAATGCCATATTAGGTATACTTAGATTCAGTTGTTGATTGTAAAAATCAAAATATGCTGTTGCTCCTGGAATGACCGATAAATCTCCGCAAATATTTCCACCAATATTTTTCGTAAAAAGATTAGGATAATCATCAATTTTGACGCCATAATACGCCAGCATATCTTTAGTTAAGCAACTGGTAAGAACAAGCCCTCCGTTCTCATCATGTGCATTATAGAACTCCATATCCCTTCTCTCAATCAACTTGCCATTAAGTACAATGTCAACATGATATACCCCAGGCAACTGAGAATTACTCTCAAAAACAGAAAGATCTGTATTACGCTGATCGACATTCAGCATTGATGAATTAAATGTATAAGTTTTCGCATCTGCGTTTACTGAAAGAAGGCAAAAAAATGATGTAAAAACAGCAAAATAAAGATTAGAGATATTATACTTTCCCTGCAAGGTAAAAATCGTAAAAATCATTCTGCCGCACTCATAATAATATTAATCAGAAGAAAAATCATTGTATTTCCGCTTGATAAGGCTTACTCTCGCCCCCAAAATCGGTTATAATTTTCCACTGAATATCGCCGATAACTGAAGCAGGAATATCAAAACTCTGCTTACCAAACGGCGAAATATATTTCAGCGATTTAACAGTCCTTCCACCAACAATAAGCTCTTTAATATTGATATAAAAAGGTGTTGGGTTGGTGGCTTCCAGAACTGAACCTTTTTTTGTCCATGTAACTTTATCTGCAACATCCTCTGGACGACCTTTTACTGCATCTGGTCGAACGAAAACTTTAATACAGTTATTTACTGAGAATTGCACATGCAATGATGACCTCTTCTGAGCCTGCCCTTCAGCCCATTTGTCTTCATCCCTTGGAGGAATTCCTTTAACACATAGCCATTGTAATTTTTCCCTATCTTTGGGAAAATCACCACCAGTTTGAATAATGCGAATACGACTTGTCTGTTTCCCATCCAACCTAAAAAGAGGTGGAGTAGTAATAAATGGTGCCTTTGATTTTGTGTCTTCATCAAACATCTGTGACTGTACTAGCATAGGATATATCTGGTTATTTTTCACAGCAATATTCTCACCAGAACTCCCAGGGACATAAATAATCCGACTCAACCCCAAATCCACACCAAAAAACTGAGCATTCACGTCATTTTGATGTGGGAAATTTGTAGTGGCTACATCCTTCGCCGCAACTATACAAGAGGAAATGATACTACCCAAAATTAGGATCATCTTAAATATAGACCTCTCCTGCTTTAGGTGCTTTAGGTTGTGCATTTTTCTTGCCCTTAAATAACAAACCTGAATGCTTTCTTCACTTAATGATACATATAATAAAAAGCGCCTCAATAGAATTGATATTATTTGATGTTTTTATATCATATTTTCACATAGAGAATGAGACGCACTAGGGTAAACAACTATAATACAAACATATAGCATAGGATACACCAACTCTTACGGACAGCTCTAAACATTAGTTACTCAATGAGTGCTATATTTATATCTACATTTTGAAAACATTTCATTTGAATACCTCCCAATATTACATAGGATTTACAAATTTTATTGTGCTCTTCTTGGTGTATCCGTGTCATCATGTTGTTCACACCATTAATCTGGAAGTAACATTTCAAACATATGTTCAAAATTGTCGATATCTATATTGCGAATCTACGCCGGGATGAACCGTGAATCAATCTCATGGAATAGTGTCGTGGGTCAAGGACAGCACACTGCCTCCCCTAAAGTGACGACATACACTCTTCCTTATATAAGCGGAAGTAAGCAGAACAGACATAACATAAGCTGGAGCAGGTATATAAACTGTAGTGAGTAAACCGTGTTTTATGAGGGGAGTATGCCTCAGCATCGGGTTACAGAATGACTTACGCAAGGAACAGGCAGTTGGCAGCTCAGCCACAGATAATACAGCAGGAAACAGAATATAAACTGCAGTGAGAATACCACTCACTGCATCTGTTAATATAAGCTGTAGTCAGTAAAAAGTTTCGCCTCCCTAGCTACAGCTTATGTTCAGCGGGATTTGAAGAGTTTTTCCAGATCATCCAGCGAGATACCCAGTTTTTCAAGCAAGGCAAGCTTCTCCACCATCTCCGGACTGACTTTTTCCGCAGGTGAAGGTGGTAACGGGTTTTTCTTACTCTCATCACTCGGTGCTTTCAACCGGGGACGCCGGTAGTGAATACAGAAGAATTTTGTCCGCCCCCGCTGGATCTCCGTGTAATCAAGATATCCAATCTCGCGCAACTGCTCCATTGCCCGTCTGACCGTCTGGTTCTGGGAAAATACAGGAGACTTCAGATTGAGGCGTGCACGCAGCCGCGCCAGCGATATCGGTGCCGGATCCCGGGGCAGGCTCTCTATAAAGGTGTAGAGTGCCTGGGCGGACTCCCGTCGCTTCAGGGCATTAATCGCCTTAAGCTGGAGAAGGACTTTTCTGTCAAACTGGTACAGTTCAAACAGGCGGGGATCGGCCTGTAACTGCACAATATCCCGCTCAGTATCGTAGTAGGCTGACTGTACCAGATGGGTGATGTATTCCCGGGTGTGCTTCTCATCGGTACGGGAAAACGAAATCACGGTACCGGCAATGCGCTTCAGGGAAGGGCTGATGCGCTCACGCAGCCTGCGGGATGACTGGCTTGAAGGTATACCACACAGTTTTGCAAACTCGACAAAAGGCAGTTCAACTTTGTCACCAATCACGTTATGACGGGCAAAGGACTGAATTATCCCCACCCAGGTCTTGAAATCGTTATCCATATCCAGCCGGGGACCGGTGATCTCAACCTTATCGAATCCCTCTGCACGGGCCAGGGAAAGACGTGTCAGCTCTTCCGTGGCATCAGTACGTGACAGTGTATTTTTTTTACTGTTCTTCAGTGATTTAAGGGTCGGTACAAAGACGCCCAGACGCATCAGCGCCACAGGCTGTACGGTGTTGTTATTGTTTGGTGTCAGTGTCACCAGCTCACCGGACGACTTATCCACCTCGCCGAACAGTTTTTTGATGTCTGAATTTTCGTTTTCCAGAAAGCCTCCAGCCTGTGGACAGTAAAAGAATAAACAGAAAATCGTGCGTCAGAACTTCGCTAACTGACTGAATAAAAACCTGCAGCCTGTATTTAACAACTGAGTCTGACGTACTGACCATAGTTTATGTCATTAACTTACTTCAGTATATGGATTACTGAATACAGCTTATCATTAGCATGTTACAGTTTATCAGTAACATGCCACAGCTTATGTGATCGTGGTCCCGGCCCATGAGTGACAAGGTTTGCAGCGATATGGGGATCTTTAATGGATCCATTGTTGATCATTCATGGATCTGTTTACTGGATCGAACCTCTGGATATGTGGATAAATCATCCCGGGGGAAACAGCATACACAACCGCTTATAAGGGCTTCAGGGCGTACCTGCTCACTGTAACTACAGATACATTGCGCTTCCTCGCCGGTTCGCGGGCTTCGCCCGGTCACCGGTCTGCGGCGAGCACTGTTTTTTCTGAGGTCTGTCTTTACAGGTAATTTTTGACGGAATCTGCAGTACTTCCTGAGCGTACGGTCATATCCGAAGTACACTTCATATGTGTGTTTCAATGCCAGGGATTGTGTATACAAACTACAGGCAAAGTCAGGTTATCACCGGTGGTAGGCTGCTCCGATGGAAACATGGTGAACTGATTGACACCATGCCTGATAACTCTGTCGTGTTGTCAGCGCCAGTGATATAAGACGGTCAAACATCGTGGTGTTGACATGCTGGCATGTTTTTACGGGGTGACGCTTTCATTAACCTGTACACGAACTTTTATTCCGGCATCATGACAGGCCTGCAGCCACTGCGCCACTTCCAGCGGATCGCCCTCCCGGCGTACCACCCTGCCTTCTCTGTTCCATAACTGCAGACAGGTGCTGCCGTTGAGACGTACCACAAAATCCCCACGGCAGGCCTGATACGTCATGCCATTCAGCTCCACCGCCTGATCAGTGGCAGAAGTTCCGTCTGCGGGCAGACCTGATGCCGGGACCAGCGGCAGTACGACGACTTCTGCCGCGCGCTGTTTTGCCCGGAGGCGGTCCTGTTCTGCCAGCAGCAGAGGCTGTGCCACGGCCCGGCCGGCGTCCGTCAGCTCGACAGCCAGCTGCAGATCCGGTTTCTGTGAAAGCTGGATGCTAACCGTCTGAGGTGAAGGTGACTATGTGTTTACGCTGACACTCAGGCAACCAGAATTGTTTATCGGATGTGCTCCGGCATACGTAAATCCTACACCGGAGCTAAGGAGGGATTACTTCTGAAAGTGCAGCTCCTTCAGATTTGTTTCAAAGTAATCAACATAAATTCGTTCATTTTTGGGCTTCATTATCAGCTGAATACCGTTGGGTACGGGCGGACATGAGGCCCGGTAGGCAAACATCTCATCCTGGATATTCCGGAGCGTATAACCCAGTTGCTCTTCTTCTGCCCTTCCGGATACCCTTATGCCGGATAATTCCTTCTCAACGTACTTTTTCAGCTTCTCGCTTCTTTTCATACTGCTGCGATTATCCAGAAACTGAAGCAAGAAATAGCGGATGACCGGCAGTGTGAACACCACATAGAAGAGGATCTCATTCAGCCCGGATTTCATGACGATGCCGTAAACAAGCATCGTGACAGGCGAGACAATAAAAGCGGAAAGATAAAATACGTGCAGAACCTCCCTGAGCGATTTGTCCCAGCCGAGATTTTTTCCGTGGCAAAGGAGCGCCATTACGGCCTGCGGCGCGTCATACACCTTACTGACGTACCACCTCTCTTCGCCAAATCGCTTTCGTGCTTTTTCCGGGCTGTCTCTAAAATATGCAGCTTCCCGGATGATGTCATCCCGTGGGATCTCCTCCACCTTCAGTTCATTACGTCGGATGCCAAGTACCCGGCAGTCGTACATTTCCTGGATTGAGGCTGCCTTCCTGCGCAGAGCCGAGATGTGTCCACTGATAACAATGTTAAATGTCAACGACGGATGAAAAGTGATCCACTTATATCTCCACCAACGGCCCAATATTGATCCACCGTTTTACTCAGGATTAGCTTCTGCTATAACCCCGGCCTTTCATTTCTGTCTGAGTCGATAGCTTTCTCCTTTGATTTGAACGACATGTGAGTGGTGT
>ERZ1106961.485-NODE-485-length-15141-cov-4.431791_pt1 | contig 15141 bp, 10 predicted proteins | sample MGYA00403680_ERZ1106961 | MGnify/ENA primary metagenome ERZ1106961 (study PRJEB35170, sample SAMEA104062419) | human gut metagenome | biome: human gut; feature: human-associated habitat; material: faeces | place: Denmark | collected 2012-06-08 ... | reverse complement strand
GTTTTACAGTTATATGTGGATAGAATGAATTAATTCATGGTCTTTACAGTCTCATTCATCGTAAAGGTGCTCAGCCACTTTACCGTTCAATCTGGTTCATCAGTAATAGTCCTGTTCTGTTCTGTCGTCTTCTTCTTTCGTTTCGTCTTTCCTTCATCTTTCATTTTCTTCTTCAATCAAAGACAGTAAAGGTTCTTCATTCATTTACTAAAGGGTCAGGTTCAGGTTCCGGAGTTCACTCTCAGTCATCTTTCTTTCCTCTCCCTTTATTCTTGAACTGTAAAAAAGGATCGTTAATCTTTCTCTTTCTTCTTTCCTTCCTGTAAACTATTATAATTAATCTTTCATTTTCTTCTTCAATCAATTAGACTATTCAATACTGACATCTTATTCTTTTTTATTCTTTGACTGCTCCAGCTCCCAAAATGCATAGAGACTTTCGAGGGCCGGGTTGGTTGGTCCGGAAAGGCATGGGACTTTTTTGGCATCTCAATGTTTCCGATCATGAAAGATCGATCCCGAGAAAAGGCCAGGAAAAGCTCGCTCTATTGAAGGTCCATTTCTGGTAGTTCGTGCACCCATTTCAGGTATTTCTTGCACTAAGGCAGTCTCACAGTCAGCATGTGGTGCTGGTGCTGTCACCGCAAGGCGAGAAGAAGGCCGAAGAAGGAGGCGGGCTGGTCACCCTGAAAGGACATGTAAGGAAGGTCGGAACGATCGGTGCATTTACCAAGGTCTTTAGATCCGTTTTGACTCCCAACCCAAACAAGGTGGTTTGACTCCCAAGGTGGATGGAGAAGGAAAGGCAGGCGGCTTTTGACCGATTTATCCAATGATCTATTTTTCTTTATTAAGTAAGCTTCTTTTGAAGTTGCCTTATATGCTTGCTATGTGTAATTGACTCGATGTCGATCTTTAGTCAAAGGTTAGGTCTTTCTAATCACTTCACTCCTCCTCCGGAGTAAGATAGAGATCTTGAGTTCACCTGTCAGTCGCTGTAGTTTGCTCTTCCTTATCTGAGATGGATGCTGTTTGGAGGAAGTCAACTTTCTTAATTAGGTAGGTTGTCCGTCCCGCAAGTGAGTTCTTCGACAGTAGAACTAGAAAGAAAACCGCCTTGATGATGAGTTTTCACCTTATTAGAATTATAGGATAAACCTTATGAGCCTGACACCTATCTTCCATCAAGCACGAAAGCAAGTCAGTCAAACAAAGCCCCACCCAGGACAGGGGAAAGCAAGGAACTGATAGTCTGAAGGGTGAGTCTATATACGAGACGCTATTTCTTGATGAGATGAGGTCTAACATTCGATTGATATATGATCAGGCATAGCAGCCTTTATGCCACTAGACCAGAAGGAAAGAAAAAAGGCTCACAGAGGCAGAGTTTCCAGGTTAACATAGACTACCTTCCCGCATTTCAGGGTCAGGGGAAGAAGAGAAGAGCACAAAGCAAAAGCAACTGAAGCAGGTTATACTGACATGGTTTCAACTACGAAATCAATTAGTTTTTGACTCGGGGCATCAAGTCGTCTTTCTGATTTCTATGGTTAGAGATTTTCCGTATCAAAATCAAAGTAAGATCTCAATGGTCCCGACTTTCGACCTCTCGTTTACTGATGGATCGGGTAGCCCAGAGATGCTAGCTGCTAGGAAGAAGATCAAAGTTGACTTACTTGATGAAGAAGTTCAGAGAATAATGAAATACTGCACACTTATTCGTTTAGTAGATTCCCCGCTTTCCTTATCTTAACCGGAAGATAGATCGAAGAGTAGAATACGAACTATTAGGATGACTGAGCTTCACTCCTTTAGTAGACTCCTCTCTCGCTGCTACTGAGCTAGATGCTGAGCTACCTCATTCTCTTCCTGTTGAGGAAAATCATCTCTTGGTTGTCCATCAGTTTCGTTTGAAACCCCTAGCTTCTTGACTTCTGCTTCTTCTGGTGATTTCCCAGTTTTGGTTGATTCTCTGGTATCTGGTCTTTCTTCTCTTTTCCACTTAGCTTAGGTAGGGGGAAAATCAAGAAGAAGGTAGGACGCTAACCTTGCATTCAGTAATGCTAAGAGTGGGAATTTGTCCTTCTAGCAATGTGCCCCTTCTTCTTTGACTTCCTTTGTCAACACACCTATCCAATAGGGTAGGGAAGGAATGAACCTTTGGGCGAGTTCTCCTACAAGACTGTGATGAAAGAGGTTTCCAGGGAAAGGACTGCTTAGTTGAGTATCTCAGCACCTCCGCTTGAAGAAGATTCCCTTGCAACTGAATCTACTGAGACATCTTACAAAAACTTTCATCTCAAACTATGACAAGACCTCACTCCCTTTACTTACTGTCGAGCTCTTTCGCTCGTTCGCCCATTATAAGGGTCTCCCCGCTTCGCTGCTCTCCCTCTCGGTCTCAGAATTCCATTGCCTACTCTAGCTACTACTTTATGCCCCTCCCCTCGCCTTAGCTTCTCTTCCTTCACGCGATTTCAATAGTTAATAAAATCACTATGGGAGAGTTCTTCACTCAGAAGAATCAGACTCAGACTGAGCTTCATTGCCAATCCTGTGAGCATCTTCTTCTCCCCTCTCCTTTGAGTTCCTAGTCGCATCTTCGAACTCGGATTCGTTCCTTTTCTCAGATTCATTCCACTCCCCTTTCTCTTTTGCTTCTTCGGTTGATGAATGAGTTTCTGAACGAGCTCTTGTCCTCTAGGCATCACAAGATAGGATACTACTGTCTGTCCCCAATCAAGTGGTCTTGGACAACCTATCCAAGTGCGAAGACTGGTTTGATATAGACTCTAATGTGGTCCTCGTTAATAGGCTTTTTTTACGGTACCTTGAGAAGTTCCTTTGCCGATCTTCAGGTTCTTAAGCCAAGTTGATAGACTATCTCAGTAAGCATAATTAGACCGCGGAGTACACTCCTGAGGAGCTCAAGGCATAACTATGTTTTGGACTGGATCGCCCTCTGTTTTCAACGGCCAATCAAAGACAGCTTTTCCTCTATGGTAGGCCTAGCACGCAGAAGACGCTTCTTGTGAGCTTTCAATCTGACCCTTATTCATTTATTCTTTCAAAACCCACCCTTTCTTTCTTTGCCTTGACTCCCACATCAAATGCTGCTTGCGTGCTTACCCCCAAAGCCTTATAACTGCAGGCTTTACTACAGGCAAGTCCCAAGCAATTACTAAACTCCAAGCTACTCATGCCAAGCTACTAACCAAACCAAGCTACTCAAATAGAACAAGGAGCTGTATAAGAGAGGTATTTGAAAGCTCCCATCCAGGCTATATAACTCGGAAATCGGGATCGGGAAGAAGAGCATGCAGCCATGAGACTAGTTTCCCATTGTCCCGAAGTAGAATGGCTTGAGTTCCCACCTAAAGCGAGCTTGTCTGCGCATTTCATTCTTCTATCTTTCTTTTCAGTTGCTGTAACGGATTAAGCGTTAGAACGGGAGTTAGAACGCCCGAATGTCTCCTCTCATTGAGTAGCTGATACTACTGATTCAGTTGTTAAGGCAAATAGCCCATACAATCTATCCTGTTGGTCAATCCCACCTTGCGACCTTCATCCCCCTTCGAATGACCAAAGTCAACTCCCCTAATGTCTCGTCAGCAGCATATCTATCTGACGCTGATTGATAGTGAAGGGCGGTAAGAAGCCCTATTCAAGCTCATTCTAGCGAACGATCCTTGCCTACTTCCTTTCCAACTACCTTACCTTAGCTCTCGGGAAGGGGGATTGATTGGTTGGATGTGCCTAAATAAGGCAAAACCTTCTAAAAGGCCCAGCATGAGGTATAATCTGAGCATGAATAAATGTGAACTAGTAAGAGTTGATGGATGGAAAGTGAGAAGCCATTCCTTGTATGGATTTGCATTCTAAGGGTCTGCGTAGACGGCTATGGCCGGAAGAGAGGGTGAATCCCCAACTCGTTGTAAGGCTTAGTGGATCCGACTATGTAGGGTAAGTCTTACAAGACAGCCTAGAGCGATCAGGATGTATAGGGGACTCGTTAGGGAAAGAGCATCTTCGAAGCAGCATCGAATTCCATTGATTATGGATCACCTTCTTTTCTTAAACTGAAAGCTCTCAAGGGGAAAGAGTGCCCTCCCGGCTAAGGAGGAATGAACGAAAAAGATGCCCCACTACGAATGTCCACGGGATAAAAAGGGGAACGCAAGACGGAGTCCCTCCAACGCCAGAGCAAAGGAATCGATTTCATCCCTCTCTACTAAAGCCAAGTCTGACTTCCGTCCCGTACGTGCCTTGCTGACTTTTGTCCTACTCGAGCTTCTCGCAATCGGAATAGGATAGGGTGTCAAAGGAGCAGGCAATTGCAGAGCCTTCTCTTGTTAGAAAGAAGAATCGGCATAAGGAAAGCGTAACCGTCAGTGCTGCTGGTACTCGTAAGTCAGCTGGCTACTAGGCAACTACCCCTTCGGTTACCCTCGCCCTATGGTTACCCGTTACTGCTCCTTCGGAGCCTCCCTCTACTAGTGGTTAGGAAGATGAAACGAAGGCACGGAGACTACTCCATTAATCAAAAATCAATGAATAGGCATCGCAGGCTTTAGATCGTCTCACTTGGAGGATTTGAAAGACTTACCCCTGGTTACCTTTGAGTATGCCTGAGATTCAGACCATAATACCCTTTCCTATTCTCGTTGACTCGGAAGCTGACTGTGAAGCGGACTTAGAGGCTAAGAGCAGACTTGCTTCCTTTACTAAGAAGAAGGAGGGGATCTTTTAGCTGGACATCATCTCATCTAGTGGTGGAGCGAGGGGAGCTTTCAAAGTAGCCATTGTTTAAGGGGGTAGGAGAGCGTAGAAAACGTCAACGAAGCAGAGGGAAAGGAGAGCGGACAAGGCCTTTTTATGATGAAGGCGGGTCTTTGTCTTTCGATTAGCGTTGAGGTTAGGCCCCTAGCTTCAAAAGTGGGAGCTAAGCACTTGGCTAAATCATCATCTCCTTTCGCTGGTATGATTCTGTCTAAAGGAAAGGTTTTTCTACAAAACCAAGAAGGAAAGGATTTCATTCGGTTAGACCACCGGGGAAGGATCAATTCATTCATATCAGCTAATCCCAGCAGGGTCAGAAAACGCTTTCACTCGTTAAGCTAACTTTTCGTTACGCGGGGAGAGGTTTTCTTCTCGAAAAGAGCCTCAATCTTGTTTATTCTCGTTATGTTGAGAAAACACCTGTCTTTGTTCCAGTCCAAGGGAAGCCTCCGGGCAAAGGGTGAATGAGATCTTCTATTTCTCCCGATTTGTTCAAAGAAAAGGAATGAGAATGGGAGCTGAGAAAGAAGGGAAAAAAGAGAGGGTCCGAAGGAGGTGCTCCTAGAGCTAGTCGATTCAGAAGTTTATCCTCCTATTGTTTTTGGGAATCCCAACGGGTCGCAGAGGCAAAAAAGAGTGCCTTCTAAAGACAGTAGAGAAAGCTTTGACCTTATTTATACAGAATGCGATGCCACAAGGCAAGAAAGTTGCAAGGAGGCTTTGCTTTCAATCCGACTCGAATAGCAGAAGTTGCTTCCCTCATTCACATCTTTCATCTAGAAGGGTAACTAGCGCCTACTTCTTATCCGGATTAGGTTGGTTGGTGTTCATGCCCCACCAGGTCGGTCCCTCTTTCTATGTTCTAATTGAAAGTACAGCCTCTCACATATAACCGTCTAAAAGGCGAGGTAATTAATGATTCTTCAATCAAAATGAATCCGAAACAGCATGAGAATTCGAAAAGGCTCCTTAAGGAGTAGCATCTGACCACAACATGCCACGAAGGGAGTAAATCAAAAGGAGTTCCATCTGACTCGCCTGCCTTGTCTCTCCAAATACCAAGATCTGCCTGCCGTCAAACTCCTAGTGATAGGCCAGTGGACTCAAGTCATTTGTAGTCCCGGAAGATGAAGGCCCCTATCGTCATGATCAAAGAAGTTTCTATACACGTTAATCTCCCTCCGTAGCATATCACCCCTTGTTAGCATTCCATTCCCTGCCTTGACTTGACATCGAGATATCCGCTACACCCAACAAGGAAATCAAACCTCACTGGCGTGTGCCCCACTAACTCTTCTTCTTTTGATAAATAGAGAGAGGGGTTTCCCTTTGAATGAGTAGATCTTCCCGACCCCGTGCCTACCTTTACTCAATGCTCCTGAAGTCCGAAAATGAGACTGAGTGGAAAGAAAGGGGGAAGTGAAGTTACAGAAATGGTAGTCGTGGACTGGTACCGCAGTACTTCCTACTTACTTTTGGTAATCCTTATTGTGATCTCTCACTCTGGGCTAAGATAGTCTCTTAAGTGCTAGCCGGGAGAACAAATAGCAATGAACCTTATCTACATATTCCCCTCCTACCAAGAATGACTAGAGCTCTCGAAAAGGGTACCGATAGGCGGATTGACGCATCTGAGCAGGCAGGGCGGTTTTTCCAGCAAGATAGGCCAGTGAGTTTCATTAAGGCAAAGGATGCAATAGCCTTAGGGGTGATGCTGGATCCTCCACAGGGTGACATCCGATCCAACCTAGTTGATATGCAAAGGCGATGGTCTGAAATTGAAGACAGAAAGATGAATACCAAACAGCGATCTTAACGCAAACAGTCGGTATAGATATCTGGAAGAGCATAATAGCCTAAAGTCCGATACTTTAGTAAAGAAGGAAGAAAAGCCTACAGGCGGCCATACTTCGGCTAATGGGGGTGGCGCCATATTTGAGAGAGGAGAAGACGTCTTCAGCAGACTTGGAAGAGGACTGCGAGCAAGGGCTCACTAATCAACCATAAAGCCTAAACCTGACTGACTCCTAGTAGGCCAATCACTGCCTTTTTAATGTGAATGGGATTCTGTAAAAGAAAGTCAGGGCGTATTCTGACGCAGCAGCAGATTCTGTTCCTACAAAAGGAAAGAAATCCAAAACAAAAGGAGTCGGTCGGGCCTTTCCGGTCTTTGATAAAGAATTAATGTGAAATCAGTTCCTTCCCTTGAGGAGTTGGCTGGACTACACTCTGACTTAATTAGCGGATTTGTCTCAAAGAGGCTTTCGAGGCCTTGGCCTGCGTCTCTAAGACCGGATTTTGTTCATTTAAGGAGCGGGGACGCGAGGGCCTTCCAAAGGAATTAGGTTCAGTTGCCTACATGGCTACTTCTAGCAGCTCCCGGAATCGGAATAGCCTGAACTGCCAACCAACCTTGACTCTTTTTGCTTTTGCCTTATAAGGTTCAATTTTCCAACCTCGTAGACAGAATGAGAGACCGTCTTCAGGGCTAGCCTGACTCTGACTTTCGCTGGAAGACTGAAACTTCTCAAGTCAGTGACTACGGCCGTCGTTTGTAGCTTTTTAAAGATCCCTCTCATGTGATTGAAAAGATGGAATGTCTTAAGCCTCAATTTCTTTGGGAAGCGGGATAAGACGCATATGAGAAGTTGGAGTAGGAAAACTACTGAGGCAATGAACTTGGGGATACGGCCAAAATGGGTCAATTGGGCTTTGCCAACTCTTGTGGTGGCGGCTTCTTTTCTTACTGTGCGACAGATTGTCTTTGGGTCAAGGCTCGCTATTGTAATCTTTTGGCGGGACGCATGATTGACTTCCAATGCCTCCTACTACGCATGGAAAAGTGTTTTCAAAGCTATTCCAAGTATCACTGAGTCTCTTGCTCTATCGTCAATGGTCGGTCAGTCGATTAGCCTGGTGTTAGTGGTACTCTATTAATTTCACCGGAAAGTTTTGCAGCCCTTCTATCTATTTTTGTTCTCTTTGCCACAGTAGCGGATGGATCTTATTCTCACCAATCTTCCTTTTAACAAATCACAACATTTGGGACAGCATAAAAGCTATTGATCTTCCCCTCTTTCAAATCATAAGAGCAGGTCTTTTCTCCATTCGATCAGCAATCAAGGTTTAAAAGAAACCTGACCTTTTTTTGATCCTGACTTCTGACCCCATCCAAAAAAGATGGAAGTGGGTAAGGCAAACTCTGTCTATTCCCAAAATGGAGTCCTGTCTCTGGTCTGCGATCCTTGAAAGTCTTCCTAAAGCATATAATCTAAACTCGATAGAGATGAAGATGAATCTTCCTCAAGACCGTCCATTTTGCCAAATCTTCACTGAACGGGCATCATTCTGCCTAAACTTTACCACATTGGTTTGGCTTGGTTTCTGTTAATTGGTCTCATTCTGAGTCCTGAGTCCATTCGCCAGTTTTCTCTTGTGTTTTTTTGAAAAAGGAACGAACATTAAACACAAATGTCTCAAGAGCATATGGATCTCAGCTTTCCGCATTACGGCATATATGGAAAAAGCATGCATAATGAGAGAGTGTTCGACCACTCGTCGTCTTCTTCTCCCACTCTTTCAACTCGAACCAATGCTCGATAGGCTCCCCCACCCAGACCAGGGTAGAGTCAAGCTAAAGATGGCTCTGCCTCTAAAAGGGACCTGCGGGGGCCAGAGGTCTTATTCTTATAGACTATGATGGCCGGTTCCGGGTACTTGCTATTCGATCCCCAGTCTACCAACAACCGAGCAGAGGTTTTGGCCGGTTGAATCTGTTTTTTATTCAAAGTGAGGCAGGTGCACATCGAGGAAGACTCTCAGATTACAAGCAAGATACTCCTCCCTCCAGAAGGCAACTCCTCCATGGACCCTCAGGACCATTGTCCAGGGTTGCCAGTTTATGCTACAGTCGTTTCACAGCTGGTCACCACTTAGGTAAGAACTCCGTCATTGAAAGACGTTCCCCTAGTGCTTCCCTTTCAATTCAATGAAAGAAGTACGAGTCGAGCCGGTTTCATCTTGTTAGGCTTCGGGATTATGGATCAGCCCACACCAAAGAAAGGGCCCCTTACGCCTGACGGGCTGACGACGTGCTTGTGCGTCGGGATTTCTCACTGACTTGTACAAGTCAGGAACAAAGTGCGAGACCGGAAGGGAGAGGGTTGAAGACGCTCGACCAACGGGACAGGAACGAACGCGCATCCTACTTCCATTCTTTTTGAAGCTCACACCAGGAGAAAGGTTGCTTTTGGTCAGCTGTTCCCAAGGAGTCTTGAAGAAGGAAGATGTGGCACAATTCGTTTTGTTAGAAAAGTCCTTATTTCATGCAGTTAGTCTTTTCTAATACCCGTCATATAGGGTAGGGCATGCAAGATGCAAATTGGTATAGAATACGGAGCGATCTTAGCATGGTTTTGCCCAGAAAGAAAAGCACGCATTGGCAAACAGACTTACAAAGAGTAGGGAAAGGAAGTGGAAGACTAAGAAAAGTAGGAAATCAAAGTCACTTCACTCTGCCAAAGGAAAGTCAGAACGGAACTGCAAATAGCGAGAGAGACCCTAGCCAACTATCTTTCCCTTGCTTGCTGGTGTCAGGTTTTCGGGAATTGAATCAATAGTCGACAGTACACCCACATCTATGATTTTCGGTATGAGTCGGGAGCCAGTAGAACTCTCGGGGGAATTGTACTGAATACTGTTCGTATTGGAATTAGTCATAGTATAGGAAATGGATTTGAGCTTAGGTAAAGAAGAATGGATCATGGGCTTCAAGGAATTTCCTCGTATCACGAAGATGAGACTCACCGTGACAAAGGACTGCCCTCCACTGCATCTTTACTGAGACTGAATGCATACACCTGTGCGGGGCTGGGGTCCTCTTTCTTTTTTGTATTTCACTTGCCTACATATCTATCTAGTTCTACCTCGGAATCAAACCCCATCCATGTAGTTCTGTCTATCTTCTGATTCCACCTTGTAAAAAACATAGTTCAATCTTTTATACCGATGTATCGTACTCTCTCGACCAGGTCATCCCGCCTAAGATAAGGATCGGGATCTCTCAACGGGTCTGGGCGCAGATAGCCTCCATCCGCAAAGAGATCTAAGACCTTTTTTTGAACGGACCCACGCCCCATATGGAAACGATGAAATTTGTCTCATCTCTTTGATTAAGTCTTTCTTAGTGGGATTTCTAGGAAGAAAGTGGGCGATGACTTCCTACTTAGAGTGGGAACCGCAAATGGTTCCTGTCGGATCTATCCTATCCTTCATTTCGTAGAAGGAGTTTGTAAGTTGGAGGATCCAAAAGGAGGTTTCCATCTTTCCCATCTGGTCAGGGAGTGGTGCGGGTTCGCCGACTAATGTGTCGCTAGGTCGCGGAGTAGACAACCTTAAGGTCGTGGGTGAAGCAATGGCTTAACTACGTCAAGTGGTACTACATGGTTTCAGTATCTCCAGGCGTAACCATTCAGGATCTCTTATACGCACCATTCGTGAACCGGAAATGGCAGGTTGAATCGACCGACTCTTGGTCCGGTTCGGCCTTGTCTGGAAGGTTTTCGATTTGGTTGCCGCGTTTGGTTAAGCCAATGTCCTAGTCGAGCGATTACGGATGATACCTCTCAGTCTACTCAGTGAGTCCCGCAAAACGCTTTCAGTTTTGTGAGTTTACTCCTTATGCTAGAGCCAACCTGGCCTACCGGTCTTGTAAACAGATAGTTCCTTTTGGTTTGACACCTGAGGCTCCTTTGAGGTCTATACATAAAGGACCTCATCAGGGTGTTGATAAAACTAGCTAAACCGGTTTCAGTGAGGTCAATCAAATTGAGAGGTACGAAGAGGACTTTTCGGGCCTTCTTTCGATTCTCTCCAACCAGTCGAGTTACTACCTTCCTTGCCTTTTTCTTTCACTTTATTCATGGTACCGAAAGGTAACGGAAGTTAAAGACCCTCATTATTAGGTGTACTCTGGTACCCAAGAGTTAGGTATTGTTTCGACGAAAAAAACGAGTTGTTTAGTCGACTGGATATGGATTTGAAAAGGAGGTCATTCCCAACCTACTCCTGAGAGAGGGAACTCCTTACCTCGGACGACTGGGTCAATCGGTTGAAGGAGCAGGGAGGATACGAATATTTGGCAGCGCCCGCATCAGTGGAATAAGCCAATCTTCCTTACCTACCAAGAAGATTGCCTCGGGCAGTCAGAATATCGGGTTCCGCTACAGCATCGCGAACAAAGCGCAGCGATTCCTTACATGATTCATCCGATATCATTTTTTGAGATGAATCACAAAGGATACCTGATTGATAAAGTCAGACCAAACTGGATAACCACTCCAAGGAATAGGTGAGAAACCTAAACCAAAGTGAATGGACCAGTATAGTTCCACTTGGAAAGTAGTCAAAATACTACTTACTATCTTTCTGCCATCGGCTTTCTGAGAAGGAAGAGCTTTCCATGACGGACTCCACGTAATTCCTTGACACAAAGGAGTGGAGCCAATCAAGGGCAGGTTTCTATCAATCAGAGGCCGCCACTCTTTCTTTGGATATATCATAGAACGTATCCATAAGAGTAGGAGACTAAGACGGATAAATGATCGAGTCAACTACTCCATTCGTCAGCCGTTTTGCGAGTTGGTTGAATAACTCGACAAAGGCTAAAGAAGATATAACTTGACCAATCAATCTTCTCATCCTTTCGTCTTATCGGCTCTGGAGGCTTTCCTCACGTACGCGCTGGCGACGTTGAATACAAGACTCTCTTCACTCTCGCGCCTTATGAAAAGCAGAATAGGCTTAGCCCTTAGTCTTATTGGTCAGGAGTTCGTCAGTCAAGTGGATGAATCCAATCCGAAAGTCAGTCAGTCTAAAGACTTCCTTTTTGTAAGCATCTAAGAAAGCAGCAAAAGCATAGAAGTGAGAAAGATCTTGTCACCGCGCTTTTTAGCCCTCAGATTAACACATAGTATTATGCATAGACTTGGCGATCGCTCCTAAGGTCGTTTCGTTACCCGGCTACTGACAGGAAAGGAAGACTGATTCTTCTTGCCCATACGCCGATCCTGACCCGCTGGTACTACGAAGATCTACGCCATTCAAAGGAGAGATATTCAGAAACAAACCTACTACAGACAAGAAAGAGACTTGCAGCCCAACCCATGTCGTGGGCAGGCAGCTAACACAGGACAGATATATCTGATTGATATTAGGCTTGGCAACAGACGCTTTGATATGTGTTACACGGACGCCCTTACTTGAATCGGCTCACTCGTTCCTTCGCTTGCGTCAATGTTGACGTGAATACGCTTGCTGGTTGTGAGATGTTCCCTACTATACTACTATTGAAGACCTTGACTTTTGATCTTCCTGCAGGGAAAGGCTTATCTCACTCGGATGGGAGTAGTGTTTGGTTTGAGAAGAAAGACTGATTTATAGCAAGCACAGAAGGTTGTTGGCGGTTAACATTAATAACCCGGAAAAGCCCCCACTTCTGTCCCCAGTCAGTCTTTCAAGCTTGATTGACCAATAATCAGAGTCTCCTACAATCATACTAGTAGACCGGTAATCCCCTTATGGTGGAATCTTCCTACATTCAAAAACCGAGGGATAGCCTAAGTAATGTTCCAAATCACTGATGTCTGGGAAATCGAAACAAGACAGAAACATCAGTACAAGAAGGCAGACGGTTAGGTGAAAAGAAGCTCAACTACTGGCTGGACCAAGACGAGGAAATGCCTTTCTCCTCGAAGAATGCCCCACACAGGTATGCCCGCTAAAGCTCAACTAGCTCCCATTGAAAGAAAGGTGAAAGAGGTGGAGCCCGCATCCACAGGTTAGCTTGAGAGTGAACTTTGCTTTCTTAACCAGTCGTGAGATTAATTAGGCGTTTAGAGATCGACACTGAGTTAGTAAAGAACTTTGAATCACTAAAGTGCTGCTTTCTTCTTTTCCAGAGGATTGGAATACCCCTTGAATTTAGTTCTCCTTTTGAAAAGAGAAGTGGAAGCCCCTATAGTAGTATATTCTGCCCTTCCCGGCCTCCCAAAGCCCTTAGCTGCTGAGAAGCTCCTTAAATGAATGAAAGTCTCACACGTGGATATCTAAAAGAATGCGATAGAACACACACCTTTTCTGACATCAGGAGATGAAAGCTGAAAGCCAATCGGGCGGGTAGGTAAGCCAAGGAAGGGCATGGGTGAGTGAACTCGATGTTAGAAGGCGGCTGCCGTATAAGTAGAGCCTTTCAAAGAATTGTTGAAGCTGCCGGGCATCCACGTAGGACCTGTTGCGAAGTCTTCCCAACCAACCATCAAAGAAAAAAAGGCAAACAAACAGTGCAGCTCCTACTCCTAAAAGGCAAGCAAAGGGAATATCGCGATTGTTGCAATCAGAGAAGCCTACCCCGACTGTGCATCGAAAAGTTCCTCTAAGCATTACTTTTTGATGTGGCAACCTCGATCTAGAAATCTTCCATCTCTATGGCGGGGAGAGAGAAACCCGAAGCTAGTCTTTTTCGTTGTGATGGATTGGATTCCGCAAGAAAGGTTCTTATTGCCCGCTCCGCTACTAAATACCAAACTCACTTGGAGAAAGCAACTAGGTCCCCCAAAGAAAGGGGCAGGACAGAAACTCATCCCATTGCATCAACTAGTCGAGAAAAAAGGGAAGGAAGAAAGAAAGCCTAAGTAAGCGAGCGAGACAAGAAGGAATTAAGGAGCTATTCCCTTAGTGAGAGTAGCATCGATCGAACATTCGGACATTGTACTCCTCCTTATAAGGACTGGGAAACAAAGAGTCACATTCCCGGATAAACAGACAGTCTCGGAAGATATCCACCATGGAAGGTCTCCTCTAAGCCAGTTCCCGGATAACCAGACAGTCTCGGAAGAAAGAAAGAAAGATATATCAACCATGGAAGGTCTCCTCTAAGCCAGAAGGTCCTACTAAGTGGTATAAGTCGCCTTGAATGGTTAAATGGGAAAGAAAGCTTGAATTTGCATATAATGCCTTTGTTCGGACCGGACTCTTGACTTGGCAACTGAAGGAGCAAAGACGAAGACAGAGTTTACAGTGAAAGAATAGCTCACAAGAAAAGAGAAGAGACCGTAAGTAAAGGGCGAGGAGCGAAGCCACCTTGTTTACACTGAAATCCGGATAAAGAAAGAAGAGAAGACGACGGACGAGAAAGAATAGGGAGGGGAGGGGATTGAGCTTCTCTTGATTCATACAAATGATAGGGTAGCATAAGTCGTTTCCAGTTAAGGAAAAAGAGCGGTTCTCGAGGCAACGGAATTGTGAGACAGAAAAGAAAAGACAAAGAGGGAAAGAAGGGAAAGAGTAGGCTCCTGAACCTCCCCTGTCGGTAAAGCTGTTTCAAGAAAAGAAATTCTATCCAGCATAGGGGTCAAAGTTCGTAAGACCTTTTTCCCTTAAGGAAAGCCGCTTCAATCAAATAAATTCTATCTTTCCCGTATTTTAGGGTATAAAATGGATGCTTTACCCGGATTTCCCTCGGTAACTCGACTGTAAACACTCAAAAAACAAGATCAAAGTCTATCTTTCCCGTATTTTGAGGTATAAAAGTCTATCTTTACCCTATTTTGAGGGATAAAATACCGGTCTTGAGGGCAGAGGTAATTTGGAAGTCAATCCTATCGAAGAATCAATGAGAGTTAACTGGAAGGAAAGACTATCGATTCCTTCTTTCACTCTTGAACTCGGTCTCACAATTCCATGGCCTCTCCCTATTTATTCCTTCAAACCAAACACGAACAGTAAACAAAGACGAAACGAAAGACTATCGAGAAAACCTTCCCCTGCAATTCTCTGATCCTTTCTTGCTTTCACTCTTTGACTGACTCTCTGGTAAGTAAAGCAGCTGGCTTCGCCCCTGAACCTGTCCCTTCTGTGATTGTGAGTTATTCTAAGTTCTTGTTCACTTTCACCTATTTATTCACTGTAAACTCATTCACCTTCTTTCACTCATTCGACAGATTTCCCTCGCTCGGTAAAGCGTCAAGAAGAACCAAAGACTCTACGATATGACCTTCCCTTCGCTACTGAATGAAACCCTTGCCTTATTTCCGGAGGTAAAGCCGCCCGCTGGATGAGAAGCTTCTTTCCTTGTTCGGTTCTTGTCTCTATTGATTCTTGAACGGTAAACTACTGAACCTATTGATTCTTTAACGAGGGAAAGCATATTCTTTCTCCTGATCCTACTTCTGGAACGAGTTTACGGTGAAAGAAAGAAAGACCATTTCTTATTCATTCAATCCGGAACAGGAAGGAAAGAGGAAACAAGCAAGAATGAGACTGATTTCACTCTTTCACGAGGTCAAGCTAAATGAATGAAAGAAG
>ERZ1106961.476-NODE-476-length-15454-cov-4.246380_pt1 | contig 15454 bp, 6 predicted proteins | sample MGYA00403680_ERZ1106961 | MGnify/ENA primary metagenome ERZ1106961 (study PRJEB35170, sample SAMEA104062419) | human gut metagenome | biome: human gut; feature: human-associated habitat; material: faeces | place: Denmark | collected 2012-06-08 ... | reverse complement strand
GACTACAGGGGAAGGAAGCGGCTGACTGCAGTCCCTGAGCCCAGCTTGTAGCAAGCAAAAAGTGTGACTTGAACCTACTTTGCTAAGAGAAGATCTCGAAGGGAAAAACAGACGGCAGAAAGCAATCCCTTCCAACCAGCCAACCCCCGGAGTTGAACACAAGCCCTTTTTAGTCAAGCTTCGGCCGGGTTCTTCTATCAATCTCCTGCCCCTTGCTTCACTCCTTGTTCTGTAAACCGGTCGCTGGTTGATCTGATCGGACCCAGGACACGCGAGAGCCCAGCCAGGGAGGACGGAAAGAAAGGACAGAGAGATAAAGCAATATAGCCTGTTCGGAAAGCGCATCTCGCATCGCATACCGGATATCTCATACCCACTTGAGAAAGAGTCTCGGATATCGCATATCGAAGACACCTGCCCCTGACCGACCTGTCCTATCTGAGAAAACGAGATCATCAAAAAAAGACGCACTCACAAGGGATATGGGTTTTCTTACCGCTTGACTTGCTTCTAGGCTTAGGGAGAAAGGCGCATCCTGGTCTGGGTTAGGGGGTTACAAACCTTGCTTTTCTCTAGAATTTCCAATCTCTACTCTGTCTTAACAAAGAAAGCCAATCCTATTAGGAATCGATCTAGACTAGCTGCCATAAAGAGCTCAAGAGACTGGGATTCGTTCAAACGCTCGGGACCAAGGGGCGTAGCTGCTATTTCACCGGGAGTGAATGAGGCTAGGGCTATTTGACACTAATCAGAATCTCCTGACCCCTTATCTAGTCTAGTAAGGATCGGGGATTGTCTAAATCAATGGTAATACGGAAGTGGCAGCCGTCCTCTCATATAACAGATAAAGCAGTTCTGCTTGTTCTCTCTTTTCCCGAGGCAATTACATTCAAATCGTGATTTTCAATCAAGTTGGTCGTCGTCACACCACTCGCTGATGCGGATCTGGGAGGCTGGGTCGTCCCGCATTGAATTGAATACGACTAAGCTCTTCTTTCATTCCTCTTGTTCAATTTCCCTTGGCTTCGGTGCCAGCTAGGACTGGTAGCATGGTCTTGTCTTCTCTTAGGCTTTCTCTTGGTGTAGGAATGGGAGCTGCACGTTAGCACTTGACTTTCTTTTCCGGCATAAGAGGTCTTGTCTCTTTACAGTTTTAGCGGAATAAGCAGTCTTGGTGCTTTGGGCGTGGCACTAGTCTGACTGTGCTTTCCTAGTTGGCTATTCTTGATCTGATCTTGTTGCCAGGAAGAAGGGGGCATCCAACAGCCTACAGACAGAGTGATGGTGATGCTTCTGTCATATATATAGTCTCTTTTTTCATTTTGGTTGGAGGAATCCGTATAAATAGACTGTTTGGCTTAGTCTTCGTATCAAACTCTAAAAAGAGGTTGGGTTGTTTTCTTGCAATTGAATCAAAAGGAACTGTTCTTACCTCAAAGGGAGTGCAGCCAGCCTATAGAACATAATATAGGACAAGGAGAGTAAATCAAAGAGATAGTTCAACCTTCACCTTCACCGAAACCGACACCCTTTTCCTATTTATTCTCAATTCCGATTCGCCTTCCGATTCTTTTGATATTGATTCTCCTTTCGTTCTCTTCTTTCTTCTTCTCCTTTCGTTCTCTTCTTTTTCTATTGATTCTCAATTCCTCCTTGACTTTCTCTTCTGTAAAAGATTAGAATGGAATTGATCGAGAGGAGCACTTCTCGGGGTAGCATCGCCCAGGTTGAGAAGGAATCGCTTAGGTTTCTTCGGAACAAGAAGAATAGGAATTCTTCTCTTCGATGAGAGATAACCCGGGCTTTAGACACTCGCCCTATAAATCTCCATAGAAATGGGGAGTGCCAGATGCGGAATCAGTTCCAGTCCCAGCAGCTGAGGCAGTGAGAGGTGAGAAGAATAACAAGAGAGCGGAAGGAAGATCCAGTCAGCAGTAGTATATTCCGTTGTTTGCGGTGGAATAGATTCAAGCAAGCGTCCGGGCCAGTAGATCCAGAGCAAATAGGCGTTTGACTTAGTTTCTTTTGCAGTGGATTCTAATCCCGATGTTGATCCGACTTACCGGTGATAGTCGCAGCACCAGGAGCTTTCAAGGGAGGCGGCCATGTATATCTCGATAGTAGCCGTGGCATACCTTCCGGATCGAGGGTCCCCCCCGGTAAACACGATAGAGGCAAAATCCCAGCGGGGGGAGGAGGCCCTTCTCACTTAAGCTCAAGCATTTACTCGTCTTGGGGCTAAGGTGGGATCTGCTCAAGGACCTACTGGTTTAGGTAAATATCTAATGGGCTCCCTGACAGGAGAGGTTCTTTTTTGAGGAGCAAGTATGCGCTTTTCTAAAATGGTCGGAAGAACTGGGTTCCAAATGAATTTCTATATATATATTACCGGTGGGTGGTTTTTATGCAAAAAAGACAAAACGGAATTGGATTTCCCCTCATAAGGAAGGAAGGTTAGATACCTTTGACAGGGTTGTCTTTTTGGTTGAAATGGGATGGTGTTCAAACTCCCGAAATGCAGTCTAGACAGCGGGCCTCCCCTTTCTGACTGGACTGACTCTCAGGGTCAATCTCCTCCGGAGCATGCTGCACAGCCACTCATTCGTCCTGACCAAATAGTCGAATCTATCTCTCAGCGATTCTTTTCTCCACTAAGAACCCCTTCCCAACCAGCCCGCCCGATCGATTTTGTAAGGCTAATTCAAAGGGGTGAATCTGGTCCGAAGTTGTCGGAACGAATCGTTTGCTTTATCGAAGCTTTATTAGGGGGTCTTGGTTGGCCATTTTCAACCATTACAGCAGGCGTCGACCAGCTTTGCGATACGGACGGACACAAAAAAGAACGCAGGCAGCGGAAATGCAAAAGAGAAGAGAAAAGATTCCCGACCCAGAGCATCTTATTGACTCAACCACAAATCTGTTGAATGAAGGTAGCTTGCTTACTCTCAGCCGCTAGTTAGAAGGAAATCCGTTGACTTCGTTTATGCCCTTATGCAGTAAAGAAAGCACAAGTGAGGCGGGCTTCCATTCGAAGTAAGGTAAGAGGATTCGATCTTGCACCATCTTCAACTCTTCTCGGGATCCGGTGTTTTTCGAGAAAAGGTCCGATCCATTAATATCATGATTGGGTCGCCCAGGCCAGATCGTCAGTGAAATATCATGATCGGGTCGACCAGGCCAGATCGTCAGTGAATAGAAAATCGAAAACGTACATAGCAGTTCCAGCTGAAATACTTGGAATAATTCTACCACTTCTACTAGGAGTAGCCTTTTTAGTGCTAGCTGAACGTAAAGTAATGGCTTTTGTGCAACGTCGAAAGGGTCCTGATGTAGTGGGATCGTTCGGATTGTTACAACCTCTAGCAGATGGTTTGAAATTGATGATAAAAGAACCTCTTTCACCAAGTAGTGCTAATTTCTCCCTTTTTAGAATGGCTCCAGTGGCTACATTTATGTTAAGTCTGGTCGCTCGGGCCGTTGTACCTTTTGATTATGGGATGGTATTGTCAGATCCGAACATAGGGCTACTTTATTTGTTTGCCATATCTTCGCTAGGTGTTTATGGAATTATTATCGCGGGTTGGTCTAGTAATTAGGGGGCGGCCGTTCGGTCGCCTATGATACTAGGACTAATAGGTCAAAAATGGGTTTGTGCCGCAGGTGTTGAACGATCTACTCTACACAGGTGTGGGCTTACAGGGCTAGGGCTCATAAACCCTTTCTTTCATTCATCAATAGGGTCCTGGTCGGTCACTTTTCCGGGCCGGGATCGATAAGTGGAAGTCATCAAAAAGAGTTCTCTTCGTACCTCAGATCAAGAGGAAAAGATTCGCTGTCTTTTCACCCTTCTTCTTTGTCAACGCTACTAAGGACCTAAAGGAAAAGGCGCTACTTAGCCCTACATTAGATTAATAGAAGTCAGCGGCAGAGTTAGCCTACTATACCCTACTAATTGTATTGTTATTGTATAGTATAGAGCGAGTTAGCGAAGACGCTTAGGCTAATAGATAAGAGAGCGTCGGTGCGTAGCCTTCATTCTACTACGCTACGCAAAGGTTACGAAGTCACTTAGCTGTTAGGAGAGTCAAGGGGGAACGCCATACCTACATAGAAGAACCGCTGTTCGTTGACTTTCTAAGGTCTAACCTTTCGCTCCCCTACTGAAAAGGAGCAAAGCTGCTTCCCACCACTGATAGACTACTTCAGATTCAATTCAAAAGGTCCTACTTAGTTTCGTCGTAAGCCTTTGTCATTGTCAGTCAACTAAGTAGGGCCTGAGGCCCCCTGCGAATCCGTCAATCTCAGGAGCATGCCGCAACAAAAGGATGGTCCCCTATGCATTTCATTCTTTCCGGAAGGGAACAAAAAAGAAGTACCCCCATCATGGTGAACCTCTCCTTGTGATCGGGATGAGGTAGATGCCTCCCAGCCGGGGGGCGGATCGAATCGGAGTTTCCTTAGGTAGCCACCGACCTACAGTTATCCTTAAACTTCCGTGCTTGGTGGAGAAGAAGCGAACAAAGGTACGCTCGCTTCCTGTCTTGTTCTCTGCTGCGAACTGGGATCGCTCGCCAGCTAGGTCAGATTGGAGCAACCTTTTATGAGAACATATGACCCTTATTCGGGGACAAGGGGCAGAAGGACCTCTCGATCTACTTACAGCTGCCCAGGAAGAAAAACGTCGTCTAGGCGTTCCCTCTCCCATCTACCCTACGCCTAGGACGTTGTCTGGGCCAAGAGCCATAGTTAGTTGCTGTTTCCATTTGCTTGTTTTCTTGTTGTTGATACCGGCCAAGACCCAGCCAGATGATGTCCGCTGGTTGGTAGTGAGAGGACTCTTAGTACCTGCATACCCAAAAGAAAGGGGGCGCTGATTACATTCTTCTTCCTGATTTTCTTGCTCTCCCTTAGCAGCGGGGAAGGAGTCCATCTATCTGCCTAGCTTTGGTAGATTTCCTCCAACGCAATCCACAGAAATGAAAGGAATCCCTTGGTGGATAAGTCCGACGACTCAGCTGCAGTGCAGAATTAATTGAGTTTCTCGTCCGGTGGATCTGATCTATAGGGGGCAATACATACCAAAAGGTTCGAAGAAGGAACGCGCAGAAGAGTATATAACCAACCCACCCTTATAACCTATTCACATTAGTTAGTGAAGCGGCTGGATGCATAAGGGAAGTGCACGTTTGTGAGACCTTAGTCGAGATGCATAGGGAAGTCAACCTACGAGCACGGAAGAGTGTGGTACCGCAGCCCCTCTCTAAGTAAAGGTCAAGTCTCTCTTGAAGAGAGAATGTAAGGAAATTGAAAGAAGCGCAGAAAAGGGTCAAACGCGGTTGCTAGCATCGAAGAGAGCCGTCATAGACGAGAAAGTGGGAGTTCAGACTTGGCGAACGAGCTCTTGCCGCGGGAGAGGAAAGCGGTGCAGGCAAAATAACCATTCCGGTAGTTGATAGTGGAGCAAAGGCTGGATAAAAGATAGATAGGCATGCCTTATCATACAAAAGGATGTAGAAAGAGCGGGGTCGATCCCACATCTCATAGAGAGGAGGAATGGAATACCAGGAATGATAAGGGATAACTAAACAGCTCACAGGAATAGAGTAATTAATTACGCATTACTCCCGTTTTTTCATAGCTTGATTTAAGAGAAAATGGGGAGTCAGGCTGAAATGGCTATATGGCTTCAAAATGCTTTCTTTTTTCAAGGTATGTTGATTGAACTCATAGGTGCTGGGTGAGGGCTTAAAGACCCTAATTTACATAGCCTTCCGGGACACTGATTTTGACTCGGGGCGGGCTGATTTTCCTATCAAAAAAGAAATAGGGGATCCGGGCCTTTTTTGGGGGATAGATAAAGGGCATAACATTGGGGTCAGTCACATTGTTTCATGTCCCGGGCCTGATTTAGGGAAAGAACTTTTCCTTTGCTGGTCGGGGAAACCCATTCAAGCGCAGAGATGGAGATGGCTCCGCTGCGATAGAGGATGAAGGGGAATCCGTAGGCAACTGGTCGTTACTAGAAGATGAGAAAGATGCTGGCTTAATTGATTATAGATTATTAGAAGAGCGAGGTGCAAGTGCTGGCTGCTCAATAGAGGGCTGCGACCCTTCGGACTCTGACTCCACGCACGGGAGGCGCAGGAAAACCCACTGGTGAAGAAGATCCAGAAGATGCTGATCCAATAGGCATAAAATCAGGGGGAATAGCAGAACTCGTGCTCATGGAAGGTAAGAAAGAGGGACGGCGAGAACGAGAAGAAGGATCAAAACAAAGCCTTTCTGAGCCCAGGCATGCCCCTTTAAGAAACAGAAGTTTGCTGCACGAGGTGCATCTGACGTACCTGGGCAGGTATATGAGTATAGCATCAAAAATCAGTATAAGACTTTCATAATCAGGTGGCGATCCAAACAGACACAGATCTCGAGTAATATTGCCAAGCACAGAGGAAGGCGGTTGATGAGAAAGCATAATCAGGTGGAAAAGGATGGAAAAGAAAAGGCCCACAACTAACATAGGGCCACTTACCTTACTAGATAGGGGGGGACACGGCTGTCAAAGATCAGAGCAAGAGACGTATCCATGATATGTGTCTATGCTTCCTTTCCTTTCTGCAACCCCATTTTATAGGTATATGGGCAGGAGAACTGATAATCAATTCCATGAGTGGCTGGAAACTGAGAGAAAGCTGATGAGACTCCCCCATCTTAGTCCAAAACTGGAATCCGATGACAAAAGAATCCATTTGCAACCTTAGCTTTAACAAAAAAAGCCGAAAAGCACTGACCCCTATCTAGTAATAGTAAGGTTTGTGCTTAATTCATTCTTTTTTGATAACGAAATACATCCATCATCCATAAACGAGCTTCAAACTAACAACCCCTATGAATTAGTTCTAAGAAAGGAAAGGAATGCGATAACCAGAGAGAGAAGGCACGGGGGGCCCCATACATCAGAATGCAAAAGGGCAGAGGGAATTGAAACAAGAAGAAGATTGGAATTCGTAGGTCTTGCCCGTGGTTGGCCAGCTGGCTGCTAAACCAAGAAGAGAATGAAGAACTAGCAAATGCAGGAGGAAGCAATTTCAGGCGTGATAGTTTCTTCAATGTAGTCGAAGACCTAACAACCAACAATCAGACCTATAGTTGCCCTTAGTTGCCAAAGATCAGGAAGCTCTTTGTTATTCAGAAGCCACAAAGAAAGAAGAGGAGAATGATGCATGCAGGTATAAAGCATATATATATGGGTTGGGCACCCTAGAGCTATGACATTATGCGTGTGTAGATCCTTACACAGAGGAAGTCGGAGTCAAGATGGGATAGCTTTGGCGATCATCACAAAGTTGTCCAACCGATCCTATTTTTTGAGAGACTGACTGACGGAACCAACATAGCATCATTGAGATGAAGAACATTGCCAGAACGAAATGATAAAGAAAGAGATCTACCAATGTCTGAAATAGAGAGTGGGGTCACCGGTGAAGACGACACTTTTGCCTTGGTACGGCGAGGATGAGACAAATGCTGCCGGATTGCTCGTCATATGATGGGTAGCCCCAGTGTAAATGTTAATCAAAACCCATTGAGAAGCTTGGAAGATGAATGCATAATACCAGTTCTTTGATGCGAAGCAAAACGAGAGTTGTAACGCTGTGGACATACGAGAGCCATGTCTCCAGAGAGAATCCTAAGTATACATACCCAACCAAGTCAATTATAGATGAGAACCCAAGAAACTCTCATAGGATTGCTTCTGTTGTTGATAAGAAGACCGGTGCTTTAGGTTATGAAACTAAGGCCACTTAACTGACTTGATGATTATTTGGAATATACTTCCCTCCCATAGATCTCTTGGGAAATTGATGTCGCCATAGATCTTTGAACCGTTTCTGGGCACTGCACTTGAACCACTAATGCACGAACTGGTATTGTTGTTAGTCACACAGTTACAGTTCCTGTGAGAGTAGCGTGGCAGGGAGCACACTTGACAGGAGATAGACACAGGCGGTAGAGAAAGAAAGAAAGAAAGAGGAGGCAAGCCCCTAATTCTAAATAGAGTAGAGTGTGAGGGGGACAGAGCTTCCATTTCCAAGTACAATCCTCCGCCTCAAGGCCTTCTGTTTTTCCAGGAATCCTAGGAGCGCTACTTTCAATCAACCTCAAAGCCCTGCAAGGGATGTGAAGCCCTTCTCAATGTCTTCCACTCACCCAGCCAGGAGGGGGAATCCGTTGATTTCATCCATTCCTGATGATGTGCCGCTGGCCTACCTATTTATTCTCCTAATGCAACCCGGCGGGGCATTCCAATCCTATCTCAATATATGCTCCTCCAAGGCCTAAGGGTGGATTGAATCCAATCCCATCCAGCGCGGGTAGAGTTCACTCATCCGGTAGCGAGAGGAAGATGAAGAATGAAGCTATAGCCCCTCTTCCGCTATCTGCCTTTAAATGATAGGCAGGCTTAAACATAAACAAAGAGCCCACCAACCCTTCTTTCGAGATCTAATTCTTTCTCTTTGCGCAAAGGTTTCTTTTATCGGCCGATTCCACGTAGGGCTCTCTTGGAATTGGCAAGTCATCTGATCCCCTAGGAATTCACTTTCTACAGAACCTAAAAGGTGCCCCAAAATATAGAGCCAAAAGTAGGGAAGGAGTCTTATATCAGTTTAGTACTCTCCTCGCTTTCTTCAACAGTAAGAGAAGGACGACTTACACCCTCCGGCCGGGGACAGGAAGCCTCTGAACCTTTATAACAGCAGATTCCATAGCAGCGGATTCCTTTTTTTCTTTCCTATTTATTCTTCCCTTCTTTTCTTTGTGATTGCGCTTGAACTAATAGAAATAGAAGCAGGGGCCTATCGCTTTCTTTTCTCTTTCTCTTCCTGTAGCGGATGCTAGGCGCTCTCAAGAGCTCTTATAGAGTCATATGAATGTGCAGCTCCTGAGAAAGAATAGGAAAGACTTGGTTGGTATAGAATCTGTGCCTTCGTTCCGGAGTTCATTAGGAAGGGAGTAGGGGAACCGTTCCTTCCGTTCAGTAAGGGAATACTACTAGCATTACGGGTATTCTAGTTCTGTCGTTAAACTCTTTTTCAAAACCGTTTTCGTCAAGGACCATGATTTCCATTTAAGTAATACTTTTCAATCAGTTGAGTCTGCTAACTCGTTGGGAGAAAGAGAATGAAAGCTGGTCGAATCCTCGCGACCGGGCCAAGGGTCAAATTGTATTCTGGGTTCGGTCTATAGGGATCCTCCGCCTCAACCGAGACATCCACCAACTATGATAAGGAAATGCCGTTGGTTAACTAGGTTCCCCTAACTTTCCCGCACCTGAAAGCAACTCTGCCAACCTGCCGAAGGGTTACTACAAGTGGTGTGATGAGATCTGTATTTCAACTTGGTTGATCATCGAGAAAGATATCCAAAAGGCTAAAGGAAGAACCAGTCACTTTATGTATGGAGAACTAGGATAGGAAGATCTCGACGTAAAGCTGGCACAACTCCGTGAAACTCGGGTCAGATAGATTCACTCTCACCACCCTTCGGTACTGGCTTAAGGGTTTTGCACTCTCAAAAAGAAGAGAAGTAATTAGATTCTTCAGTTCGTCTAGTGTGCGCCCGAGCGGCAGTAAAAGAGAGGCGTGATAAGTGGAATTGTCGTAGCCCAAGAAGACCGACCGATCGATCTAGCCATGCGTTCCTAATACGAATTCGTGCCTGCAGCCCTGCTAATCGACAGTTAGAATCATATCCTTCGAGGGCACCTAGTTCAAAGAGGGTTCCCCCTTACATCAACTCGTAGTGGTCAAAATAGAAAAAAGGATGCGAGGTAGCTTGCTTCTCTTTCCCTCCCCAATAAGTTAATCCCATCCACATAAATACATGGATTTTGCAGTTCTAACAAAGGGCTTCAACCCTGCTATCCCGGTTAGAAAGAAAAGTAGACCCTTTCGGAGCAGACTCCACTTCAACCGCAGCAACTTCAAAGAGCCTCGGGCTAAACAGCAGGTTCAACCAGTGCCGTTACAATATTCTCTCTCAGGTAAGACCTGAACAATATCTGTTGCAGCTAGGTCAGTCTCCAAGCTCTTATGTTTCGGAAATCGACTCCTACCTAATCTTAGAGCAGTGTATATACCTTGAGTAGGCACTATGCTTTGACAACCCTTGGTACATGTATGTGGGCTTTTTGCTTCGGTCCTGTCAATCGTCCGTCTCCAATGCAATGTCTTTCCGTTCCGGATATATATATAAAATCGAGGCATTTGACTCTTCCATTAGTGCCCCTTTCCCTTGATGAGTTGGCTTACACTATTTTCTTCAATCAGAATTAGCTTCTTTGACCTTGGCCGGTAGAATGCTTCTCAGGCCTCTTTCTCTTTAATATTAGATGTCTTCCTTGGACTGAAAGAGTAGGAGGAGAAGATCCCCAAATAGGTGAGGTTTGGATTGCAGCTAGCTAGGGATTGGGGTAGGGGAGTAAAGGCATCCAATGAAATTAATAAGACAATGGGACTTCGATTCTTTCTTGTCTATCGGATTCTGTTGAGAATCAGGGACAACCATCCGACCTTGCCTTGGTTTCTGCATCTGATCGATCGAATTTACCTGAAGACAGTGGGCTAGTGATAGGATTAATCCCGTAGCGTAACGGCTAACTACCTCTAGCCAACCCTCTTGCAAAAGATCTTTGATTAATTAACATCAAGTGTTGAGAACAAAGAAATTGTTGGAGTTGACTTTGAAAGCCAAGCCGCTTGCCCGACCGATCGGGAATAGAGTCAAGGACTTGCCCTTTCGGCCATAGACGGGAAGGGAGCGTGACAGCACATCAAAAAAGAAAGAGACTCCCACAAGCAAGCACACATAGCGACAATAAATAACAGGAACAACGACGAATCAGAGAAAAACGAAAGGCGAGGTTCTGAAAGAAAAAGGTATACCACTGCGGCTTCTTCCAGTACTAGTTCATGCTCTGGTAATATAGATTTGACACCCTCTTCTTGTCTGTCATCAGACATTTCTTCGTCTCCACCGGCGGTTGTGGTAGATGGCAAGACAGAGGCAGAGGTGCTGCGAGCAAGTTGGCAGCGAGTGCAAGAAGCTGGACCAGACGAAGGGACAGAAAGTGTGGCTGGTACAGAAGAAGCGGGAACCATGATTCTCTGACGTTTACAACCTTGGCTGAATAGAGGAACTTTCAACCTCGACGACGTCTCCTCCTTCTCCTGCATCTTACGTTTCTTCGGAATCATCTTCCAATCGGAGTTGCCGACGAGTGCCTGAGGAAAGAGAGATTGCAGTCAATATTTGAGAGAAAAGGATGAGGGGTAGGTCAAGAAGGTAGAGGGGGTTACCTGAAGATGGCTCTCGGGAAAGGGCAGAACGAACGGGTTCGAGGAAGCGGCAGCTCGAGAAGAACTGCTTGCAGGCGGGCGGGCCAAGAGGAGCAATTCCGCTCAGATAGTCATCCATGGATCAAACTTTCCCAAACCTCCACCAAGACCTAAAGGCAGGAGTGGAAGAAGGAAGGGGCGGTATGAAGTCTGATGTTGGTCCGTAAGAAGACCAATGCTAGACAGAACAGAAAAAGAAGTATGGCGGAGGGAATTGCTCTCTGACTGAATAGGGGTCTTTGTTACGGCTGAATAGGGGAGGACTAGGCAGACCTTGCCTAAACCCGAATTGGCGGGCAAAGAAGGTAGGGTGTCATGGGAATAGACAGAAGTCAAGTACCACATTCGTCGTCGGTTGAACAAACTCGACCTTAACAAATTGATGGTCAGTAGTGTAAGTTGAGGAAGAGCTATCTAGCATTGAGCTAGGCTGAATTTGAGGAGACAGAGACCTAAAGAAAGTAAGATGTACAGGGGCGTGCCCCATACGTGACCGAGTGGTGGCGCTGCTAACAAATTGCTAGTCTTTTTCGAGAATGAGAATAAGGTGGAGCTAAAGGGAGCTTGTCTGCCCCAGGGGGTTAGAACTGTTGAGAACAAAGTGGAAATGGTCTTAGCAAGGGTTCGGTTGTTCGCCATTCCCCCTTTTGCCAGCGTAGCGCATTGATTGGCCCATTGAAGTGAGGGCTAGGCGAGGGCATGGTTGACTTTTTTTAGCGCTTGCTTACTTCAGAAAGTCAGGATTTACAATTTACACAGCCTGACGACTGATAACATGAATGATTCAGAGAGGGTTGAGTGCTCAGTTGCAGTGTCTTTGCAAAGTGAGCGGCAGGAAAGTCTGATGGCATGCTTTATAACGACCCATAGGCTGAGAGCATGAGGGCTTGAGGGATACGCTGGGAAGTTGACTGTGATCCAACCATTGGACAGCTGACTGATGGCTTATCTTGCCAAGAGGGCATTGAGACAGAGTTGGGCTGAAAAGAAAGTATGGTCTTTGGCCCAGGATCTCACTATCACCTATGCATGTACGAAGTTGCGATGCTGTAGAGGGAAAACCCCTGGGGACACATGAGCGTGGTGGTCCGTGCGAGATTGCTGTCACCACGAATGCAGTTAAAGTGCTGTATTGCCTGTTGGTATCAAAAGAAAAGTTCAGAAGTTACAAGATCCGCTCTTCCTGATTCCAGTCTTGGGGGAAGGGTCTCTCACTACACCAACTGCATGTGAAAAATCCGGTCTTGTCTTAGAGAGGTATCGTATCAACTAAAAGCTGAACCTTAATCAGTCAAGCAAGCAAGAGGTGCGACAGCTTAACTGTTACCATTCGATTGGAATTTGCGAAGAATAGTAGAACTAGAAGAATGGATTAGGAATGATTATCTAAATGGCTAGGTTAGACTGGCTAATTGCTACGCCCCACTCCTACCTAAATAAGTTAAGCCTCACTTTCCAGCTTTGACTTGACTATTTGCCTTCCTCTTCCGCCATAAGCGCAGGGCTGACGTTTTTCCTTCTTCTTTAGGATTCATCTTTGAGTGACATGATAGGTAAACAAACCTTGAGGGAAGGAATCCGGCTTTCATTAGGATGACAGACATTCTTTTCATCCGAATAGCAAGGCTTGCTAACGTTGAGGATCGGTTATGCCATAACATAAGTGGAGAGACCTGAACTTCGGAAGATTAAGGCACAACTCCTAACTCACTAATTCTCACATTAGTCGACCGGGATAATTCCTGCTCCAGCTTGAAGAGCCGATGTTTAGGAAGAAGCGGACGGTCAATCTCAAACTTTGGGCATCAAGGTTGTTGAAATCCTGGGGAACCAGAATATACAACTTTTGCATCTGATCAAGCAGGAGTTGAACCAGCCTTTGGAGTTGGGGGTTGAACCTGCTTACCCAGCCCCGGAGAGCTAGTTGAAGCTTTGGACGGAGTGGGCCCTGCTTCTTAGGGCAGGAGTGAAGACCGACTTTCTACTTCTTCTTGGGCAGCGAGTGCTTACGACTCAGAGGCAAAAGGACACTGACCGGCGCTCCCTTAAGAGAGAGACTGAACCGGAAGAAGAAGAAGAGAATGAGACTTAACAGTGAAAGAAAGAAAGAAGGGAAACAGAAGGGAGACGTAACTCCTTATTCATTCGACAGAACAGAACAGGACTATTACTGATGAACCAGATTGAACTGTAAACTCATGAACCTTTGACTGATTTCACTCTTTTACTTACATGGGCTGGATGAGAAGAATCAGGTAAAGCGCTCCTATTTCATTCACTCTTGAACGGAAGGGAACTAGGTAAACTGGATGAGAAGAATGAGGGTCAAGCTACTATTTCACTCTTGTACTCTCTAAACCCTATTCTATTCCGCTCTCTCCTATTTATTAATATTCTAGCTGACTGAACTCCTCTTTTACTATTCTATTGTATGAACCTAACCTGAGCGAGGTGTTACAGTGTTCTAGAATGAAGGAGTTAGCAGCTTGCCTCAGCCGCCACACACCCTCCCTTTATCTATACAGTTGGTAAAAGACAAAGAAAGAAGATTAATTATCTCCTACCCTTTACTTAAGGTCTGTCTCTTCTACTCCAGCCTTGCCTTATCCTTTGTGACTTTCTTTACTTAGCTTCTTTCTCTCTCCTTACCTTAACTAACAACTACTCTATTTCTCCGTTGAAGGAGTACTTACTATTCTATTCCTTTGACTGATGTAACTCCTTTTGAAGTCAGTAAGTAAGTGTTAGTATCCTAATCCTATTTATTTATTTATTAATGATCCGGAACACCTAACTGTAAGACTGAACGAAAGAAACCTGACCTCTGTAACCTATTTCTTCTGTATCTGATCCTTGATTGCTTGCTTTCTTCACTCTTTGACAAGTTAAGGTAGTAAATAGACAGGATTCTTTCTCTTTCTTCCCCTTACTTACTTAACCTAATGGGTCTCGCTCATTGCTTCCCTGCCTGCCTGCCACCGCACGCAACCTCTCTCTATTTCTTAGCTTTATTTCAGTGGGTAAATAGGTTGCTTACTTAATTAGACTTCTAACCCAACTCCCTACTTACTTACTAATTCAGTGGAACCTATTCTCGTCGTCTTCTTTCTTTAGCCGGATTGCGGAGTCAAGTAAGTGTAGTTCTTTTCTTTAGTAAATGAATTAGCTACCAAATGAACCTATTCCTATTTGTTTACAGTCTTTGAAAGAAGGGAAAGCCTCAACAACTTCTTGTCCTCCTGACCCACTCATTCATACTCATTCTCCTTTTTCTCTGTAACCTATACTGCTGAATTACTTACTTACTTACTTACTGAAGAGGAAGTTCAGACTGAACTGATGTTATTCCCTGTACTGTTTCTTCTCTTCTTTGTTTAACTGTCCGTAATGAATCTGAGCTCTTATCTTTTCTTTCTGCTTATTATCTAAGGCTTTTACTGATGGAACTACTCTTGATCCTGAGCGTGCGGGAGGACCCTTTACTGTTTACTTATTAATGACCCGAACCGCGTAACCTATCAGTCTGCGGAACTACTAACTCTCTCTATCGTTCTACATTTATTGTTGAACAAGGAAGGGAAGGTGTAGTGTAAAGCTATAAGAAAGACTAAAGCAAGAGAAGATGAAGAAGCTCATTCCCCTATATGCTTTCTGATCCTGTTACAGTATTTGTAGTAAATAAAGGATATTCTATTCATTTGTTCCTTATGCATCCTTTACTGTCGAGTAAATCAAAGAAGAATCCGTCAAGACTGAAGCAAGAGAGGATTAATGATCCATCCCTTACTTCTTGTTCTAGTAAATGAATGGAAAGAAGGAACCTCGGCTTCGCACTCAATTACCTGTCTGTCTGTGGGTAAAGCTGCTGAGGGACTGAACCGGAAGTAAGTCAAGACTGCAGCAAGACAAGATTAACGATCCTTTGATTGAACTCGTCTACAACTATCAGCTGCTTCTTTCCTGAAATCCTTCTTTCACTCCTGAACCGGAAGGAAGTCAAGAGGAAACTCCTATTGCTATTGATTCTTGATCCTTTATAGTGTTTGAAAGAAGAAAGC
>ERZ1106961.473-NODE-473-length-15515-cov-149.410996_pt1 | contig 15515 bp, 27 predicted proteins | sample MGYA00403680_ERZ1106961 | MGnify/ENA primary metagenome ERZ1106961 (study PRJEB35170, sample SAMEA104062419) | human gut metagenome | biome: human gut; feature: human-associated habitat; material: faeces | place: Denmark | collected 2012-06-08 ... | reverse complement strand
GATGCGAAATGGTCGCCGGAAACTTAAAACAGAAGCGGAAGTCATCTGTGGTCTGTTCACGCCAGCGCAGGACAACCTCGGGTTTCGGCAGGGCGTAAAGCGTGGTGTTGCCCTCCACGCAGTTAACATGACGGGTATTAAGGATTAACTTACTGATTTTAATAAGCCTCTGGTGTCACTTTGGTGACTATGGGGCATCATTGGGACATAATCTGTCAGCTTCTGATTCAGCATTGCGATCTGTTCTGCATTGCTGTCAGTCATCCATGCTCCGTATACATTGAATACCATCTGGGCACTTGCATGGCCCATCTGGCTGGCAATGAAGCTTGGGTTTGCTCCGGCAGATAATGACCAGCACGCATAAGTGTGTCGTGACTGGTATGCCTTTCGATGCCTGATCCCTGCACGCTTAATGGCTGTTTCCCATGAGTCACCTACAGAATCGACTTTGTAGACAAAACCTACCTGTTCGCTTTTTCTAACCACTTGAGGGTTAAACACGAAAGTACATTCATGGTTCACTGAACGTCCATATTCACGTAGTTGCACCTTGATGTTGTACTGCTTACCCAGTCTTGTCATTTCAGCCTGATTTTTCAGGACACTGATAGCGGGCTGGATAAGGTGCACAACCCTGTTTGTGCTTGCTTCAGTTTTCGGTAGAGTGAACTCACCAAGTTTCGTATAATTGCGCCTGATGGTAATTGTTCCTGCCTTCAGATCGATATCTTCCCAGGCCAGGGAGACCAGTTCACCGTGACGCATTCCTGTGTACACAGCCAATGACCACAGGTTTTTCGTCTGCTGATGTCGGCAAGCATCTATCAGGCGAATAAATTCGTCACGAGTTAGCGGATCTGGCTCTGCCCTGGCTCTTTTAAGAGGCTTAATTCCCTGGAAGGGATTTGCTTCTAAGTAACCGTGATCTGCAGCAAACTGAAACATTCCAGCGATTGTCGTCATGTAATAATTTACAGTAACGACGCTCCGTCCTTTTGCTGCTGCTTTGTTTTTCGTTGAATTCTGATACCCGGTAAGCAAATCTTTCCTGATATACAGCAATTCCTCTTTGGTTACCGATGACACCAGTCTACTGCCTCCAATTTTCGGAACCATCGTTCTTGCAACGGATTCATAGCGATTGAATGCATTTGCAGAGATTTCCATTCGTTTCAGATCCAGCCACTTTTCTTCAAGTTCCTTCACCGTAATTTCTTTTTTACTTACCCCAAAAGCCTGAAGGTTGGGGGAGTCAGGGAACTGTGCAGCATAATCAAAGCTTCCTGTGCGGATGGCAAAACATACTGATGTCCGCAGTTCCCCGGCGATCTTCCTGTTCTTGGCAGTGTCAGGGACACCAAGATTTTCCCTGACACGTTTACCGTTAAAATTAAACCAGATGCGTAATGTGCCGCCGTGGTTTTCGACGCCTGTTGGATATTTGACTTTATCCATCGATACCTCCAGACGCCCAAGAGCGATACGAGCTTACATATTTCATGATATTAAATCACCTGGGTTGTTTGTTTTTCATTGAGGCGACCCAGGCATCTATTGCTTTTCTGTTATACATACATTCACTGGAAGGCTTTGGATTACCGTCTGGTGATACGTGAATATACTCTCTTCCAACCATCCAGCATTCTTTCCGGGCCCGAAGAATTGTGCCTGGTTTGAGCCCGGTAATTGCGATAAGAACGCTTTCACAAACCCATTCATTGGGAGCCAGTTGAATCACATTGCCCATGTATTACCTCACACAACACTCAGCCCACGGCAGTGGCACCACACTTCAAACATTCGCTTCACAACTTCACGACAGTAGAAGCCGTCAACATCTCGCGTCAGGTCATAGCGATTGCCGTAACGCTGGTGGACCCATCGTTCAAATGCTTTATTCATTCTTTACTTCCTTTTTATGGCTCGTAATTTTTTCAGGTGCTTTTCCTGCTCAGTGTCCGCGAGAATTTTGCGGTACTCCTGGTGGTCAATATGTTCGAACAGGCAGTTTAACTCACCAATGCGTACCCGCCCGGATCGTCCGTCCATCCGTCGAAAGAACACTGAGTGCTCAGTGATGCGAGTAATCACCACGGGGTATCCGGCTCTGTCCGTGTATATCTGACCGCGTTGAATCAAAGCGAACATGTGGTTATCCCCAGCGGCAAATCGAATACACCATCAGCGTCACCGCCATCGCAATTCCTACCGTTGTTAATGCTTCAGGCCAGGTCATCGTAAAATATCCTCCACGCTTATCAGTCCGTTCCGCTCCAGATAACTCATCGCCTTATCCGGTAATTTGCAGTCTGGCTTCGCTTTCCTCAGTTGCCAGGTTAACTGCTTTACCAGCATGGTTAACTCATCGACCAGACGCTGATATCCCACTGGTTTGTATTCATGCAATTTACCGGCTGGCTCTGCTGCCAGCGATACCAGTGCGATTTCCAGAACAGCAATATCCATCTTATATGTGCGGATGATGTCATGGTCGATTGTACCCGGTATGCACAGTCTCTGTGCTTCAATAGTCTCCTCTGCGTGAGCTATTAACTGCTCTCTGGTAAAAGTCGTCATGCCGTAGCCCCTTCTTGATATTTTTCAAACCAGAACACAACCGGCTCTGCTTCCAGCGATACCAGTGCAATTCGTGCCAGTTCTTCCGCTTCTTCTGCTGGCAGTACAACGTTGCTACCCGGTCCGTATGTTTCGCGCCACTGCTTGATTGTCAGCAGTCGCCCTTTGGTAATAGTGATCATGCCGCGTTTCCTTCTTTCTTATTAACAATCACACCGTCATATATTTCATTAAGGTGCCCTCTCAACTCCATGCGCCTTAATGCAGATAACATGTAATCGCATTCAACCTGCTTATTCCCAGTAAATGGCTTATCGTCAGGATTACCCCAACAGCAATTACCCCTGGGCCATCCATGTACTTTCCGTACTCTTCCGTTAACAACGTGAAGTAATCCCCAGCCGGGAGGTAAATCCTCAACTGAAATAATTTCCGGCTCACTAATAAAGAATCGCCAGTCGCCCATGCCAAGTGAGGGATTTTTACGGAAACGCTTTTTTCTATCTGCCAACAAGTCAGCACGAGAACACTTCGCCTCTATCAGGCATGATGCTGAATTTCTGAATCCCATAGCATCTGGCTGTTCTCCGGTACTGGTTACAGCAACAAAGCGGTCATGAAAGCAAACCTTGAACCCGTTGCGCTTAAGGAACTTGTACGCAATCTGACAGAGTTCGTGGTGTGTTAACGCCATATCACTCTCCTTTGATGCGAATGCCTGTTGCAATGCTGTTTATGATGCTGTCAGTGCATGGGGTAGAAAGCTGGGCATCTCCAGCAATTTTCATGACCTCAACATCTGCATATCGAATACCGAGGTGTATCAGACCGGCTATGCCTGACTTAAGCCGAGCATTTTCCATAAATAGAACTTTTGCCCGCTGTTTTTCTGCTTCAAGCTCAACGCGCAGCTTCCCTACCGTTAGCGCAATATCCTCGTTCTCCTGATCGCGGCTTTTGATGTATTGCAGGTTTCTTTCCCGTTCATCCAGCAGTGCCAGCACGGTTTCTGGTCCGGTCAGAAATTTGAAGGCGTTGAGCGCATCAATATCCACACCGTAATCTTTAAGTTCCTGTTCACTTAACAAGTCATCATCAGCTGGCAACATTAACAGGCGTTCCATTGCTGGAATTGCACGTTCCGCCACCTCACGCAGTGCCTGGTAATTAATTTCGCTCACTGGTTGCCTCCTTTGCGAAGCTGGGCAGCAAAGTCAACTAACCACTCAGTCATTTCAACCTTCCCTACCAGGTCTGAACCAGGGTACATACAGCAATCACTCTGCGCCGCTTTGAAATCCTTATACTCATATTCTTGGGCCACCAGATTTTTTGCAGCTTCTATAGCAGCGTCCACCCCCTGCGCCCGGACTTCAGCCAGGAAAGCATCAGTGGTTGGCGTTTCAGGTATCTGTCTCCTCATCCGTTCTATTGCATGATTGAACCCGAAGTCTTCCGCGAGAGATACGTCATCCATATTGTCATTGTCATCCTCAATATCCCGTGATTCTGGAATTGCAGACTTTATTCCCGCATTCTCCGCTGCCAGCGCCGCGCACTTGGCCTCAAGAGCGGCAACCACTTCCTGATGGTCTTTGTACTTAACGTATGAGCCGGAGATGTCATCACCTTCGGTGTTTAGCCATGCGTCATTGCAATTCACTGCGTAGGTTCTGATGCTCATGTTGATGCTCTCCCGCCCCTGACAGACGCCAGGCCAGTCAATAAAGTATCCGCAATGCCTACCCTCAGACGTGCGCGCAGGATAAATGCCGTTATGACCCGGCAAATATATGCTACCCATTCATCTTGCGTTGCCTGTTCCGCCGCCTCGCGCAGTGCCTGATAGTCAATCTTGCTCACTGGCAGCCTCCTTTGCCGGGATTTCTAACTTTTGAGTGGTTGTATCAAATTCAAACAACTTAACCACGTCATCAAACAGGACATAATCACCATCAGGATCTTCAGTCATATCTGCGCCACAATCCTGACCGCACGAGTCGCAACCATCCATATCAAGCTCGTATCGCTTCAGGTTTGCGATATTTGATAAATTCAGCGCCAGTACAGCCAGGTCATAAACCTCTTCGGCAGTGACATCGCTGTTCAGTCCCATTTCATGGCGATATATGATTTTTTCTACTCGTTGTTTTGTGATCGTCATTTTTCTCTTCACTCCGATATACAAGGATTACTACACCCCCTCTGCTGATTGCGCGAGCTGGATCCCCTGGTTCCATGCCGTCAATTCCGAAGGCTTCGGAAAACGCATTCATTGCCTTCTGGCGTTCATCCTGCTTACGGCGTTTATTCCATTTTTTCAGGAACAACAGCGACAGCCACCGTCCGCTGCAGAACACGATGTAAAAATAACCAAGGAGCGCCAGGCCGACATTCAGGGCCGTTTCTATGGTTAGTTGTGAGTCAGTTGCCATTTCTTACCTGTTTAAGTAACTGGTTGAACATAACACTTAGGGGATTGCTGTATCCAAACGGCAGATTGTTTACGCAGTACAGAATCATTTTGTTTTTTTCTCCAGTTCGTACTATTAACCCATTCCACAATAACCGTGATAATTCATTACTGATAGAAGTTGCGCTTCTTCCAAGTGCGAGGGATATATCTTCTCTACTGCAATCTGGATTTTCCTGGATATACTCGATAACGGTCATGTGGTCCCTTTTACTTAATATCTGTTTCGGATTGCATGCCATGAGTATTCATTTCGTTAATAATTTCATCCAGAAGGATTTCAAGCCCTTCTCGACCCATATCTGAAAGAATGAAACCTTTATCAGGGGAAGTAGTGAGCATTTTCTGATAAAGAAACAGCGCTCTTCCCATTCCTTCAGCTTCGCCGTATTTTTGAATTAAATTCCATTCAATATACTGTTGTAAGGCAAATCGAATGGGGCCGGGATATATCGTCATAAACCCATACATCCCGTTATATACCACGGCGTGTTCAGTTGTTCCGTGTTCATTCAGGATATCAATTGTGCCGTTCTTGTCTTCTTCTTCGTTGATGAATGTCGTCACATACAACCATCGCCACTGAGCAACCTTCATCTCAACCGGAAGTTTACCCAGTAATCCTGCTTCGTCGGCTTGCGCCAGACACTGAAGGATACGTAAACCTCGCACATTAGGAGTATCGAATTCTCCGGCATCCAGACGACGTATGGCGTCGTGATAATCAATCGTCATACTGCCAGTTCGTATACCATTGGCTGTTGCTTCAGCCTGGAATTCATCGTATTGCATGATATTTATTCCTCATCTTCATCTTCATCTGCTGGTGCAATAACGTCATATCCTGCCCTTTCTGCAATAAACAGGAATGTTGAAAGAGTTCCTACAAGTTCATCGTCATGAACATGGCGAATGAATATTACTTTCCCGTTTTTGATGGTCAGCAATATTCTGGTTTGTTCGTGTTCTGCTGTTTTCTGATGCATTATTATCTCCCGTATGCTTTACGCAGAAATAAGCAGGCAATATGCATGTAATTTTCACCGTATTGTGCAATAAGGCAGGCGGTCTTGTGTGATGCCATATTCTTTATAAAAGTCACAATAAAGCCTCCTGTGGATTAAGGTTGTAACAATCCCCGGCGATAAAACCGCAATAAACGTTCAGGGCATATTTGTTGTTATTGCGCTAATTCTTTTTCGGCAGCAGCTTTTGTATACTCACATGCAAAACTCAGAATTTCGCTGCCGAGTGTTTTCGTTTCGTGATTACTGGACATATGTAATACCTGTGTTGCATGCAATAAATGATAAACATTTACCGCAAATGAATCAGGCTCCAGACAAATGCCTTCGTAATTATCTTGCTGTGAGGTTGTTTCTGTCATTGCTCCTGAAGTGCATGCGAGCCTGTTTTTGACAATTCTCTTTTCTCTAATCACTATATCGGCAACATCTATTGCCTTTACAACCTCCGGGAGAAGTTCCGGGTTTGTATAATCAAAGTCATCAACATGGAGAACAGTTATGTTTTCGAACTTTTTCATGGCTTCCTCAGCTGACTTATATGTTCTGCTATATAGCGAGTCTCAGAAGTGTTTTCATATTGAGACTGTTTCCGCAATGATTGATAAAAATGTTCGCATGTACCTTGAAGGGCGAAGCGGCGATTATGTCACTATTGGTATTGGTTCTTCCGCAGAAGAGCTTCGCGAGATAAGGGGCAAACTTGTTGAGATGCGTCATGGTGTTGCTGCTCCTCACTTTTTGGTTGCTCCGGAGGAGTAACCTCACCAGTTAACAGCCACATCGGATCGCAGCCAAGAATATTTGCCAGTGGGATAAGCATACTGATAGTTGGTTCATACTCTCCGCTCTCCCACTGGATGATAATTTCTTCATCGAGATCGAGCAGCCTGGCGAGTTCGGCGGTTGTTAAGCCGCAGGCTTCGCGTTGGGTGCGAAGACGGTTGTTGATTGCAGAATTTTTGTTCTGTAAAAGCATTGCTGACGATAGCTTTCTGGATATGCTATTTGTCATATCCCATGCCAGTCCTGCGCATGACTCTATATCGCTAGAGAGCGTAGCATCAGGTGTTGCTTTTGCTATTAGTGTAATGAGGCTGCCGAGGTTTTTCAGTTCTTCGAGACAGTCAAGAGTTGTAGCTTTATTGATCATGAGATGATACCTCAGTTACGAACTTTGTTTTATGGTAACTAAGGTATCAAGGTGTGGCAAGTGATTTTTGATACTTTGGTTTCTTTTTGTGTTTTGTGTCTGGTCAGAAAATATCCCACCTGGCATCAACCACAACACCTACTATTTCGCAATCATTGTCCATTTCTATGATTGGATATTGTGGATTAAGGGGCTTTAGAAACGCCTTTCCCATGTCAGAAATATATTTTTTGAATGTTGCTTCATTGGTCGATTTTTTTCTGGCGATGACGTAACACCCTGAAAAAACTTCTTTATCTGGGTTGACAAGGATCGACATTCCTTCAGGAAATGTTATTCCTACGGGCGAAGTCATTGAGTCTCCGTGCACTTCCAGCCAGAACCCCCTCTCACCAGCGTATTTTACAGAATGCCTCCAATTATCCTGATCATACATGTTGTAGTCATCACCAGAAGTTGCGAATAATCCTGCCTGAACCCAGTTAATTACAGGGTAAGAGTGTGCTGTGTCTCTCTGTGGGCAGCTCTTAACATTATTTTCCCAATGCTTATCTTTTTCATCTCCGTTCTGAAGCCACTGCGGTGAACACCGCAGTGCAGCTGCAACTTTAAAAAGGGTGTCACCGTTGAAACTTTTTGTAAGGCCTTGCTCGGCTTTACTGATTGCAACTCTGGTGATCCCAGCTTTTTTAGCCAACGCATCTTGTGTTAACCCAGCTTTTTGCCGTGCGTTGATGAGACGTTCACCTAAAGACTTCATTTTTCTTCTCCTCTCATGGCTGTTGATACTAAAGTAACAGAATTTCTTGATACTTTGGATTCCCGTGGTTAACATCGTTGGATAACAAAGTATCTGGTGTGAGACTAAAGAATGACCCTTTATGAAATATTAAAAATTCAATTTAAAACCAATGCCGCTATTGGTCGCAGGTTCCCAAAGAAAGGAAGGCCTCGTGGCAGTCAAGGTGTTGGAAAGTGGAAAACGCGAGGTGTTCCGGAGGATGTTGCCATTCTTTGTCATCTGGATCCGAGCATTCCATATACACACCCAAGTCTAGCGAATACAGAAGATGACAAGCCCACAGGAGACCAACAATGAACACCGCAATTTTTAACGGCAAAGCATCCATGACCAGCGTTGAGATCGCAGAGCTGGTGGGTAAACGTCATGACAATGTGAAACGCACTATTGAAACATTAGCCAAAGGTGGCGTTGTCCGGTCTCCTCAAATTGAGGTTTCCGAAAGAATCAATAACTTAGGTTTTAAAGTTCAATATGAGCATTACCTGTTTGAAGGAGAACAAGGTAAGCGCGACAGCATCATTGTCGTCGCACAGCTCTGTCCTGAATTCACTGCTCGCCTGGTAGATCGCTGGCGCGAACTGGAAGAACAGATCCGTAAGCCAATGAGCGAAATCGAAATGGTTGCCGCGATGGCTCTTGAAGCCGTTCGCCAACAGAAACGGATCACTCAGGTGGAAGAAAAAGTCAGCCACGTTGCTGAAACAGTCGAGCAAATTAAAAAGGGCACTATTCGTGAGGGCTATGCCGGATATCGCCAACTGAAAGCAAAAACCGGTTTGTCAGATGATAAATGCCGCAATCTGGTGAACGCCTATCAGATTCCTACAGACACCCATGAGTTCATGACGCCGGACGGATTGTTGTCACGTCGCGCAATTGTTGCTGTGGAACCGTTTATGGCTGCTTTTTATCGGGTTATGGAGGAAGCAGAACCGCGAGGGACTCGCTGGTATCACCCGAAAATGGGGTTATTTCAGGTTATTGGTTGGCAGCGGTGAAAAAAAGCCGGGAGTAACCCGGCTCACTCAACATCAATAACGGGGAGCTGTTTCGCATAAAACGGCTCCGAAACATCCAAGAACAGTTCTAAAGATATCAGCAGCTATATGATCATTTCAAGACCAAATATTGATTCTGCAATTTCGGGACGTTACACTGTCTCTGCACCTTATAAAGCGGGTGCCGGGGGTCGCAGCCCGGAATTGTCAACGGCGATATATGACGCGCCAGCGTCTTTTTTATCGTCCGCGCTCACGCACGCCAGAATTATGGTGGGCTGGGCAGGGGAGCCGAAAGGCTCGCCGGTCTCCGTTGACGCCGGTACTGCGAACCCTGTTCAGTCTGCCACCAGTGAGTTTCGCAGCTCCGGTGGTGGAAGTTTTCCACAGTCAACGGAGGCTGCCATCATGGCTACGATCCCAACCCTCACTCAACCTGAAATTGCCATCGTTGATGGTCAGGCTGTTACTTCATCCCTGGCTGTTGCCAACTTCTTCTCCAAGCGTCATGACGATGTACTGAAAAAGATCCGCACGCTTGAATGCTCCGCATCATTCACTGCCCGCAATTTTTCGGTGAGTGATTACACCGATTGCACAGGCCGCAAACTACCTTGCTATCAAATCACCCGTGATGGCTTCGCGTTCCTTGCTATGGGCTTTACTGGCAAACGTGCAGCCCGGTTCAAAGAGGCATACATCAACGCCTTTAACCTGATGGAGAAGAGTTTATCAGGTGCCGATGCGTCTGATATGTCAGCTGTCGCACGAAACGCCAGAGGCGTATACCTGCATTTGCGTGAAATCCATCAAATCTGGACAAGCCAGCTTTATCCAATGCTTAAGGCCGTTGAATCTCCGCTGGCTAGCAAACTGTACGACCGTGTTGGTGATGCTGTTTTTGGCGCTGCACTTGTTGATTCCAGGCTGAATGGTTCTGACAAGGAGGTTCGCCCATGATTAGTTACGAAATCATCATCTCCACTACGGAATACAGAAACGATGTATCAGTTCGCACGGATGTATCTGTCTGGCACCGTCGCTATAAATCCAGAAAAACAGCGGAACTGAAAGCGGCAGAGATGTGTGAAACCATCTCAATGAAAGGTAGCCCGGTTAAATACGTAACTACGGTGGAGGTGCGTCCATGATCCGCCACATCGTTAATTCCCTGTATCACCGATACAACCGTTGCCCCCGTGTGGGGCAGTGGTTCGCCACCAGCAACGGTCACGTTCTGCGGGTTTGCCTAGTCAACGCTGAAAGCCAGAAAGTCGTGTGCGAACTACAGGGGCGTAGCTACACCATCAGTTACCCTCTGGCGGTATTTCTGTCTGGAAAAATGTTTAAGCGTCTGGGAGGTGTGGCGTGAACTGTTTTCAGTTTGTGTGCGGATGTGCTTTCGATAACCCGATTCAGCGCCTAATTATGTTGCGTGTTTTGATGTCGGGTTCTTCAGACGGTGAAGGCGAGAGAGTTATTGATCATCAGGTGCTTGCTGATTTCTGCTGTTGTTCTAAGCAAGCGATATTCAGGGAAACCCTGGCACTGGAAAGAGCTGGTTATCTTCATATCCGAAAAATTGCAACGCTTACTATTGATGCAAAAGCCCGACTACAACCTGCGCGTGGCTACACAATTCTCATGCCGCGGAAGGAGGTTGTATGAGCCGTTACGCCCCCACACCGGAAGTTATGGCTATTGGTCAAATTAATATTTCCGGCAATGTTACACCTGCGAACTGGTGGAAATATATTCGACTACCCAGTGGGCGTCCGGATGCGACGGCTATCGCTCTGCTTTCAGAGATCGTTTACTGGTACCGCCCGACAGAGGTCAGGGATGAGCACACCGGAGCGTTGCTGGGATATCGCAAGCGTTTTCAGGGCGACAAACTGCAAAGAAGCTACCAGGCGTTTGCTGAGCAGTTTGGTTTCGGGAAAAGGGAAACCGCAGATGCGCTGAAGCGTCTGCGCGATGCAGGGTTTATTACTCTGGATTTACGCACGGTGGAAATGCTCGATGGGGTGAAATGCAGCAATATTTTGTTTGTCGGGATCAACCCACAGGCAATTGCGGCCATCACCACACCTTCTTCTGTTTCGCCAGAAAGTAACAGCAATAATGCAATCAGCGATACAGCTATTACGTTAAAACGGAACACCCCCCGACGTCATAACGGAACAGGGGATACGCCGAATGTTGATACAAATACAGAGATTACTACAGAGATTACAACGGAGACTAAAAACACTATTGATGCATCCGCTGACGCGTCTGCGCGTTCTGCCCGACAGGAATATTCACCGGAATTTGAACAGGCCTGGCAGGAATATCCCAAACGTGCTGGTGGCAATTCCAAGTCAGCGGCCTTCAAAGCCTGGAAAGCCCGTATCAGGGAGGGAATAAAACCGGAGACCATGCTTGATGGCGTGAAGCGGTATGCCGCCTGGGTACGTGCTACAGGAAATACCGGCACACAGTTCGTGAAGCAGGCTGCGACGTTCTTTGGACCCGATCGTCACTTCGAAGATTACTGGCAACAGCCAGCCGCTCACGGAGGTGGGCGACAGCGACAGGTCGATGTCCTGGCTGGCCTGGGAGCCATGTCTGACAAATTCGGTAAATCCAGTAACAAATTGACATTCTGAGGTGACAGCGATGATGACGATTGACCAACGTGAGAAACAAACAAGACTACAGGCGCGAATGGATGAGTTACGGGCAGAAATGGATGAGTTACGGGCAGAGATTGCATTTGCTCAGAAGGGCGAAAAGCCATGGCCTTATCGTTCCTGCCTGATGCGTGAAGGTCGCGGATATTGCGAAAAACACGGTAAATATCGTACGCATATACTGGTGTGGATCGATCGTAATGGCGAGGACAGAGAAAAAATTTCATGCTGCCCTGACTGCTTGATCGCTGAGGCCAGTGATTTGACCATGGAACTGTCGTCCCTCAAGGCGGAAGAACTGACTGATAACGCCGGAATTGCTCTGCGTTTTCGGGACTGCGAGTTTGATAATTATCTGGAGGTTAATCCTGACGCAGCCAGAAATCTTGCGGCCTGTCGCCGCTATGCGGAGAACTGGCCAGATATGCTGGAGAACGGTACCAGTCTTGTTATGACCGGCAGTTGCGGTACCGGGAAAAATCATCTGGCGGTATCAATGGCAAAACACATCATCCGTAACTATCTGGCCAGTGTGGAGATCACCGACGTGATGCGCCTTACCCGGGCTGTGAAAAACTGCTGGCGGAATGACAGTGAAAAAACAGCGGATGACGTCATTGAGCATTATGCGTCACTGGATTTGCTGATTGTCGACGAAGTCGGCGTTCAGTTTGGCAGTGCGGCTGAAATGGCCATTTTGCAGGAAATTATCAATGCCCGGTATGAGGGTATTTTGCCAACTATCTTGATCAGCAATCTTTCACCGGAAGAATTGTGGGCGTTCATCAGTCCCCGGATTGCCGACAGGATCACCGATGGCGGGCGCAACTGGTTGTCGTTTAACTGGCCCAGCTACCGTTCTCGTATCGGAGGTGTTGCCGCATGACCAGCCAGAACACCCCGGCATGGCGTAACGATGACCTGGAAGGCGCTGTCATCGGTGCGTTTTTTCTGCGTGGGGCCGATCCGGAAGTGATGGATATTCTGGCCACACTTCCGGCGGATGTATTTTTTGTGCGTCAGTACCGGGATATTTACGCGGGGATTTGCAGACAGGCTCGCATATCCGGCGTCATTGACCCCGTACTGCTGTGCAATGAGATGCCGGAACTTGCCCCGGTGATTACCGACACCGGACGCAAAACCTGGGTGAAGTCTTCACTGGAGCACTATGTCGCAGCGTTGCGGCGCAATGCCGCACTGCGCGATGCAGAAAAAACACTGACTGAAGCATTACAGAATTTACGTGATGCGTATACCTGTGAAGCAGCCGAGGATGCCCTGAAGGATGTGCAGAACATGATGGCCTCACTGTCGACCGGAAAGGGCGTCATTCAGCCGGTTCACATTGATGATGTCCTTCCGGAAGTGGTCGACCGTGTTGAATGCCGCAATCAGGGACTGGAGAAATCCAGGGCGCTGATGACCGGTATTGATGAACTGGACGCAAAAACGGGCGGTATGGAGCCCGGAGACCTGGTATTCATTGCCGCCCGTCCTTCGATGGGGAAAACCGAACTTGCGCTGGACATCATCGACAAGGTGACTGAGCAGGGGCATGGCGTGCTTCTGTTCACCATGGAGATGGCGAACATCCAGATTGGTGAACGTATGGTGTCTGCTGCCGGTGGAATGCCGGTATCCCGTCTTAAGTCTGTTGCCCGTTTTGAAGATGAAGACTGGGCGCGTTTCTCGCAGGGCGTGGGACGAATGACGGGGCGTAATATCTGGATGGTGGACCAGGCAAACCTGACCATTGATGAGATATGTGCAACCACGAAGCACCACCGGATGAAACACCCGGAAACGGCGCTGGTGGTGGTCGATTACCTCGGCCTGATTAAAACCCGCAGCACGGGGCGTCACGACCTTGCGGTGGGGGAAATCTCAAAGGGACTTAAAAGCCTGGCAAAATCCGGCGGTTTTCCGCTGATTGCTCTGAGCCAGCTCTCCCGCGGCGTGGAATCCAGACCCAATAAACGCCCAATGAACTCGGACCTGAAAAACTCCGGGGAAATCGAGGCGGATGCCGACATCATTCTGATGCTTTACAGGGATGAGGTATACAACCCGGAAACTCAGGCCAGAGGCATAGCAGAAATCAACATCACGAAACAGCGTAATGGCACGCTGGGTACCATTTACCGGCGTTTTCATAACGGGCATTTTCTGCCTGTGGATCAGGAGAGTGCCCGGGTTCTTTCCACACCCATGACGCCGGGCAATCCGCGCAGATACAGCAATAACCGCATGTCGGGCAGTAAAACGGAGCGTTTATTTTGAACAACAGAACAATCACTGTTTCACCGGAACAACTTCGTCGGCAGGCGCAGGAGATGCTTCGTTGTGCTGAACAGATGGAAAAAACGAGCGTGGCAAAAGATACGCTCCGCAAGCAGCTTACTCCGGCGCTTCGTGATCTGCTGCAGGCAAAACACCGTACACAAAAGGCGGTGGATGAGCTGGTGGATTGCGTGGAGGAACTGGAAGGACAGGTAAGCCAGTTTGAAATACTGGTGAAGGAGTTTACTGCGTGATGACTGAGTTTTTTTCTCTGTATGCATTCAATATCGTTTGCTGAGGTGACCGTGAGAGCACTGCTGACCCCTGAAATTGCCCCGCGTATGGGGATTGTATTGTTCAGGCCCGGTTCAGAGCTGATGCCCCTGTTTATGCAGGGGCGTGTCCTGCTGGAGCCTGAGCCGGAACGTTATTCATCTTTCGCCAGTGGTGCCGTTCCGGCGGCATCACAACCGCTGGCGGATGATCCTGCCGTTCGGGCCGTGTTCCGCAATGAGGCAGTGATCCGTCGTGCTGGTGGCGTGGAATGTCTTGAAAGCTGGTTACTTCGTGAAAAAGGCTGCCAGTGGCCTCATTCCGACTGGCACAGCGAGAACATGACCACAATGCGACACGCTCCGGGTGCAATCCGTCTGTGCTGGCACTGCGATAACCAGCTGCGCGATCAGTTCACGGAACGGCTGGAATCAATGGCAACGGATAACTGTGCCCGCTGGGTGTTGTCTGTTGTGCGTCGGGATCTCGGTTTTGATGACAGTCACGTTGTGACAATGCCGGAACTGTGCTGGTGGCTGATTCGTAATGACCTGGCGGATGCCTTACCGGAAAGTGCAGCCCGTAAGGCACTGAGATTACCGAAGCCTGTTGTGCCGTCTGTCACCCGGGAAAGTGACCTTGTGCCTTCGGTTCCTGCCACCAGCATCATCCAGGATAAAGCGAAAAAGGTGCTGGCGCTGAAAGTGGATCCGGAGTCGCCGGAGTCTTTTATGTTACGCCCAAAACGTCGTCGCTGGGTTAATGAAAAGTACACGCGCTGGGTTAAGACGCAGCCGTGTGCATGTTGTGGTAAGCCAGCCGACGATCCTCATCACCTGATTGGTCATGGTCAGGGTGGAATGGGTACAAAAGCGCATGACCTTTTTGTGTTGCCTTTGTGCAGAAAACACCATGACGAACTACATGCGGATACCGTGGCATTTGAAGAGAAGTATGGTTCCCAACTGGAGCTGATATTTCGTTTTATCGATCGCGCGCTGGCGATTGGTGTGCTGTCCTGATTTTGTGGAGAAAGTTGATGCGTGATATTCAGATGGTTCTCGAACGCTGGGGAGCGTGGGCGGCTAATAATCATGAAGATGTGACCTGGTCGTCCATTGCCGCCGGTTTTAAGGGATTAATTACTTCAAAAGTAAAATCTCGCCCGCAATGTTGTGACGATGACGCGATGATTATTTGCGGGTGCATGGCCCGTCTGAAAAAGAACAACAGCGATTTACACGATTTAT
>ERZ1106961.467-NODE-467-length-15718-cov-3.993935_pt1 | contig 15718 bp, 5 predicted proteins | sample MGYA00403680_ERZ1106961 | MGnify/ENA primary metagenome ERZ1106961 (study PRJEB35170, sample SAMEA104062419) | human gut metagenome | biome: human gut; feature: human-associated habitat; material: faeces | place: Denmark | collected 2012-06-08 ... | reverse complement strand
CTACGGCGGGAAAAAGGAATAGCGAACTGCTATTTGGCACGTATCGACAGCCTATCCATAAACCTTCAAATTCCCGGACAGGATTTCAACGACGACGAGAACTGGGCGATTCTCGTTTCCAACAAAGACTCCGTCCTTTACAAAGGATTCGCCCCGACACCTCTGCAAGACAACAATTTTGCAGTCAACAGTTTCACTTATGACTACGATGGAACCCTTCTCTATACTCCGGTCTATTCCGATACGGTTTACCAGTTCACCACCGCTTCCGTCGTAAAACCGGAATATGTGATCTGTCAGAAAAAGAGTGTATGGAGGCGTTATGACGAAAAATTATCTCCACAGGAAGTCAATGATCTAATTAAGGAAAACAATTATACAAGGTATGGCGGTAAATTCCTTGCTACGAAAAGCCATGCATCCTTTGAGATCGGCCATAAATGGAATAAATATATAGTCGCCAAACCCTATTTCTGGGATAAGAAAACAGATGCCGTTTATGTATGGGATACTACGCAAGGTGCGGATACAAGTTTGGTCATTCGCGATATTATCCAGCAGCCGATAGCCGTCTACGGCGATACGTTTTTCGGCACCTGTTCGCCGCAAATCCCCGAAGAATACAGGAAAAACATGAACCCCAAGATCAAAAGCCTGCTGGAGTGCTCCGATGAAAGCGACAACCGATCGTGGTCGCGTATACGCTGAAATAATCGGACGCAGGCCTTGCATCGGGAACCGTTTTTTCTGGATTACAAAATTGCACCTTATTTTCAAAACGGCAGGCGGATAAATTGATTTTTAGCCTATATTTTGATCGGACGGACTTATCGGAATCCGGCAAGCGCCCCATATGCCGGATTTCCGGGGCATAGATTCCCGGAAGAGAAGTTGCCGGAAGCGGGATCCGGTGTTCCGCCCGGAAAAAGCAGGGGCGGAGCCTTTACAGCCTCCGCCCCGCGCAATCTTACCGTCATCCGTTAATACACCTCGAACTCATAGATTCTGGCGGTATTTCCTTCGCTTTGGTCAGGTTTTGAGACCACGAGCCTCACGTATCGGGCGATTATGGGTTCTGGAAGGATCCTGTCGGTTTCGAAAGCCGTGTTGTCATAGACCGTGTCCACCGTTTTCCACTCCTCGCCGGGGCTTTGGCGCACCTGCAGCGAATACTCCTTTGTGATGTAGTCCAGGGATTCGAGCGCAGCATGCATGACATACCATCCCCGGATCGTGGTCTCCCGGCCGAGGTCTACCCCCAGCAGTTTGGGTTTGGCATCGCTGTAATCGCACCACTTGGTGGACACATCCTCGTCGGTGGCGTACTCGGCCCTCTCGGAGGCGTTGACCTCCCCCGACCTTTCCACGACGGGTTTGCCATAGAGCAGGTTCCTGCGCCCGGCCTGCGAGGCGTCGGCGCCTTTCACGGGCAGCTGCACGCGCAGCAGATCGCAGGCCGCGCCGATACCTCCGGCAGGATCTTCGGCCACCGTCGCCGCGAACACCACGATGCGCGGGTCGTCGGGCAGTACCAGCTGCCGCGCCCCCTCGGGGATGTCGAGGCCGATGCGGAACATGTAGGTGAATTCGTAGGGTCTGTCCTCGTTACGGATCATATCATGCTTGTGCGTGCCCACGAAGGCCACCTGCGCATCCTTGAGGTAGGGCTCGGTATGCCCCGTATGGCCCCACTGTCCGATGAAGCCGCCATAATAGGGTACCAGTGCCGTGTGCTCCTTTCCGTCGACGGTGAATACGGCCTGCGTGTCGTACATGGTCGAGGCGGCCAGCAGGTAGAGCTTGCCGTAGCGCCCGCGGGGCAAGTCGATGGTGTCGCGGCGGCATTTGACACCGTTCTGCGCGGCGGGATCCCCGATCTCGAAGCCGACACCCCCGTACACGATGCGGGACGGCATCAGCTCGGCGGCGTAGGAGTTGCCCTTGCCGTCGAAGTTGGAGTCCGAGCGGAACGGGTTGTAAGAGGCCGTCTTGACGTTGTAAGGCAGCTCCACAGCCGCCTCCGCGGCGGGCGTGAGCGCCCGGACGGGCCTGGCGAGTTTCACGCGGAAAGTCTTCATGCCGAAGGGCCCGACCTCGAAGCGCAGCTCGCGGCCGCTGAACTCCGCGTCGCCCACGACGTCCTCCACGCCGTTGAGCTCCCGGGCGTCGACGATCTGAGCCGCGAAGCTCGCCACGGCCTGCTGCGACCCGAGCCCCGAGGTCTCGTAGAAACGAACCACATATTCGTCCGAATCCTCGGCCTGTTTGAGCGCCCGCAGCGCCACATTGGGGTTCTGCGAGGCGACCAGCGAGAAGCTGCGGCCCAGCACCCCGCCGTGGCGGGGCGCGACGAATGCCCGAAGCGGCTGGTTGAGCACCTCGGCCTTGCGCACGGCACCTCCCGCGCGGTAATCGCCCGCGTGCCCTACGATCGAGTAGGTGAACGTATGGTGTCCGAAGTCCTGCTTGTTCTGGTAGGCGTAGCCGCCCTTGGTCGCAGGCGTATGCAGCAGCGTAAGGCGCAGCGTGTTGTCCGCGGGTTTGTCCCAGCCGTACTTGCTGTCGTTGAGCACCGAGACCCCGTAGCTGCCGTCCGCGTCGGTGAGGTCGGCCCACTGCTGCGCATAGACCTCGTAGGCGGTCGCGGTGTTGTTGCCCCGCGCCACGGAGCCCACGCCAAGGTCATAGACCGCCTCGGGGTTCGAGACCGAAAGCGGGAACTCGGCCTTCAGCAGCGCATTGGACGACTGCCAGTCGATGTCGTTCACAAGGTCGATCCTGTCGGCCTGAGCGCCTTCGCGCAGCGTGATCCACTGCCGGAAGCGGGAATCCCCCAGCGTGCGTTCCACGCATACCGAGGCGCGCAGGGGCCCCTCTTCGGCCACGGAGACCTTCACCTCGCCCGTGATGGCCTGCGGCGATGCGTCCACGGTCTTCTTGAGGATCTCCCAGGCCGGCCAGCTGTAAGACTCGTTCTGCGGGAAGAACGCAAGGCGGATGGACTTGCCGGCGGCCACCAGCTCGCGGCCATGACGCTTGTCGACGATCGACGAGATGTCGCCGTTGGCGTCCAGCGTAAGTTTATAGACGCTGTTCTCCAGCCCCCATGCGCCGGCCTTTATCGCCGGGGCCTTCGGCTGCCCGCCCTTGCGGATGTCGTAGACGGCATACCCCGCAGCCGGGACGGTGGCCTCGACCAGCAGCCGCGTCTGCCCCTGCTGCGTGCCCAGCACCTGCGAGGGAACCCGGACGCCCTTGTCGTCGTAGACCGTGAACTTGCTGCCTTCGAGCGGAAGCGTAACCTCCACCACGTCCGAGACCTCGAACCCTGCAGCGTTGTAGAGCACCACGGGGAGCCCTTTGACATCGGTATCCAGACCCCGCGAAACCGCGCCAACCGAGGTCGTGAGTACGTCCCCGAACTGTTTGAGCGAGATCAGCTCGTCGTTCCACGAGAACTCATAGGCACGGGGGAGGCTCGTACCCGTAAGGTCGTCGTGAAACTGGTGCCAGATAAAGCGTTTCCAGGCCTCGGTGAGAACCTCGCGCGGGTAGGGCACGGCCCCGAGCCAGTCGGCGGCAACGGCGCTGCGCTCGGCAGCGTCCGCAAGCTGCTCGTTACGGCGGTTGTAGAGCTTCATCGCGGCCTGCGAGGTATAGCAACCCGTGGCATGCACATCCATCAGCAACTCCTCGTTCCACACCGGAAGCTCCGGGTGGGAGGAATAGGGAAGATAGTCCTTGTAGAGGCGGTCGCTCGTGGCGCTGATGATCTCCACCGGCCCGTCGCCCTGCAGTCCCAGTTCCAAAGCCCGAACCGACTCGATGGTCGGGGCGCCGCCCGTGTCCCCCGTACCATAGTAATGGTAAACGGCATTCAGAGGGTTGCTCTGGGCGATGTCCTGCAGGTACTTGCTGTGACTGAGGTCTTCGTAACGCCACTTGGTCGTATAGTTGTGCGCGTCCATCACGGCCATGATACGGGAGCCGTCGACGCCCTGCCACAAGCCGATCTCGAACGGAATCTTGCTCGTACCGTGGAACGGGCGGTGCCGCCACATGAGTTTCTGAGTCGAGAAACCGATAAGACCGCTGTGGGCCGCGATCGTCGGAAGCGTCCACCCGAAACCGAAGCAGTCCGGAAGGAAGATGTCCGTGCCTTCGACCCCGAATTCCCGGCGGTAGAAGTGCTGCCCGTACAGAATATTGCGCGTGAAGGACTCCGCAGAAGGGATGTTCGGATCCGTCGCGTCCCACGTGCTGCCCGTGACATGCCAGCGCCCCTCGCGGATGTAACGCTTGATCAACTCGTACTGGTGGGGGTAGTACTCCTTCATCCACTGGTACTTGATGCCCCCTTCGAAATTGAATACATAATCCGGGTAGGTGCCAAGGAGGAACAGGTTCTGATCCAGCGTCTTCGGAATGTACTCACGGATCGAACGCTGCACATCCCAGTTCCACTGGGAATCAAAATGGGCGTTCGAGACTAAATAGGCCCGAACTCTATCCTGTGAAAAAACCGCTGCGGCGATAAACACCGACATTAACAATAATAAAATGCGTTTCATGGGCTGGTTGGATTAGACTATTTCTGGGTTAAGGAATTTTATATCCGTATCGGGTTCCAAAATTAGCCGGAAACGCCCCGCAAAAAATATTTTTAAATGACATATTAGTATGACCTTTTGACATAATTCGTAAAAATGCACGAATAACCCGGATATTTCGTTCTCCCGGCACAAAAACGGGGCTGCGGGGCATCCGGCAAAAACGGAGGAGCCATGTCCGGACAACAAAAACAGGAATGCGGAAAGCACCCCGGACACACGGCTACGGATAGACGGAGAAGCAGCCGGACAAAGGCAGGCCCGGGCAATCCGGTGCCGGGAGGGGTCAGCGGCAGCTGAACACGACGCTCTGCGAAGCGCCGTGTTCGTCGATCACGGTCAGGCGGTGCTTCCCCGGCGCCGGGCGGACGGAGATTTTGTGTTCGAAAGAGGTCGAACCGACGTAGTCGTCGTCGATATGCCAGAACAGCACGGCATTGCGGTCGCGGTGCACGGCCGTAAAGACAAGGCTTTGCTGCTCCCCTTCGAGCGACCTCGGGGCGACCAGCACACGCCCCGGCTGCGGATAGATGATGTCGATGGGGTTGTTTTCGGCTTGGTTACCCGGCAGGCCGGGATGCAGCGGGGGCAGCGGACGGTAGTCGGGATGCTGCCGGCGGTAATACCACTCCTGCGCAGGCGGGAGGATAAACATCGGCATGCGGACGATCCTGGCCGGGTCGTAGCAATCCGCCGTCACACGGTATTTCAGGTCGGCGCTCAGGTTGACGATCCGGTGGTAGGGGCACACCTCCCCGACGGCGGCTGCACGGGGAATCATCACCGTATCGCGGTCGGGACAGATATGCGAAGCCAGATAGCCGCTCTGGCGGCAGACCACAGCGGGTTCCAGGTCGCCGACGGGCTCCGCGAACCACTCCCCTTTGGGCAGCAGGCCGAAGACCTCGAACAGGACAGGCGCGGCATACCCCACGCCCGTCATCAGCGGGCGCCCCTCACCCGTGCAGTTCCCGACCCAGACCCCGACGGCATAGTCCGGGGTCATACCTACGGCCCACGCATCGCGGTTGCCGTAGCTGGTACCCGTCTTCCAGCCGATCTTCTTCGACGACGAGAAATACTGCCATTCGCCCTCCTCCTCAGGACGGGCCACGTGGCTTATCGAATTGGCCATCAGCCATATCGCGCCCCGCGAGAGGGGAATATCCCCGGCATCGACCTCCGTGCCGCCGCCGGGGTCGTAATGCGGGGTGCGTATCGTCTGCCGGCCGTTGAGTTTGGCCGCCATCTTCATGTAGGCCGAGGTCAGATCCCACAACGAAATCTCTGCGCCGCCCAGAATCAGCGAAAGCCCGTAGTGGCCGGCGCTGCGGTTGATCGTCCCGAAGCCCAGGGCACGCACCAGCGCGAGGAAATTCTCCCGCCCGTACTTGTCGAGCATCCTCACCGAAGGGACGTTGAGCGAACGCTCGACCACCCGGTTGGCAGGCACCGCCCCGTCGAAGGTTCGGTTGTAATTATGGGGTGTGAAGTCCCTGTAATAGGTCGGCACGTCGGGGAAAAGCATCGCGGGCAATGCCGTCCCGTTGTCCAGCATCGCAGCGTAGAGCAGGGGCTTGAGCACGCTGCCGCTGCTGCGCGGGGCGGGAATCACATCGACGCTCGTACCCTCGGTGCGGTCGGCGGGGTCGTACACGTTCCCTACGTAGGCAAGCACTTCGCCGCTCCCCACGTCCATGACGACGATGGCCATGTTGTTGATCTTATTACCCCGGTAACGCTTGTTGTAACGCCGGGCGAGGTCGTTGACCCGGCTTTGCAGGTCGTAGTCGAGCGTCGAGCGGAGCGACCCTTCGCGCATTTTACCCAGCAGGTACATCGCCTCCATCGGCATCGGTTCTGGGGCGTCGGGCAGATGCTCCTGTTTGGCGAGGGCGCATGTCAGCGAGTCGATACGGCCGTCGTGCCAAATCCGGTCGAGCAGCCCGTCGCGTTTCTCCCGCAGCCGTTCGCGGTTGCGGCGGATATGGATCAGCGAAGGGGAGTTGGGCAACACGGCGAGCATGGCGCATTCGGCCCACGAAAGCTGTGCCGCACTGCGGCCGAAATAGTACCACGCGGCACTTTCCAGCCCGACCACATTACCTCCGAAAGGCGCATGAGAGGCATAGAGGGCCAGGATTTCATCCTTGCTGCAACGCAGTTCGAGGCGCGTGGCGAGCACCATCTCGACGAACTTTTCCCGGAACGTGCGGGGTTTCCCGCCGCGGCTCAGGCGAATGGTCTGCATGGTGAGCGTGCTCGCCCCGCTCGTGATCCGCCCGGCCGCAAGGTTCTGCCCCACGGCACGCCCCAGCGCCAGCGGATCCACCCCGAAATGGCGGTAAAAACGCTTGTCCTCGTAGGTCGTGATAGCGACCCGGAACTTTTCGGGGACGCTGTCCGTGGGAAAGAAACGCCACTGGCCGTCGGAGGCGACCTTGGCCGACATCAGGCGGCCGTCGCGGCTCCACACGGTGGCTGAGAAAGGCTCGTCGAAAAGCGTCCGGGGCAGGATGACGCAATACCCCGCGGCGAGCATGGCAACGACCAGCATCGCGAAAAAACATATTCTCTTTTTGGCCGGTTTTTTTGCCATATTTTTACGTATCTTTGGCAAAGTTACCAAAAAACCCAATATTATGAAAACAACATGCCATGCTTTGTTTGCGCTGACCGCCCTGCTCATCGCCTCGTGCAGCAAGCAGACATCCGACATCATCGAATGGTCGACAAACGGAGTGACGGGTGTCAGGATGCCGCTCCACGTGACGTTCGTCGAAAACGTGCAAGTCGAGGAAAGCGCCATGCAGGATGCCATATCGATCTCCCCGGCCGTCGGTTTCGACGCCTACCTGTCGGGGATGCGCATGATCCGCATCGTCCCCAAATCCCCGCTGCAATACGACACGCAGTACAAGGTGGCTATCGACGCCGCGAAACTCACCGGCCGGCAGCACAAAGGCATCGCAGAATTCAGGTTTGCGACCCCCAAACTGCGGTTTACCTACAACGACAGCTGGCTGCAGCAGAACGACGAGATGACCGGCTATGTGCTCATCGGCGAGATCGTCTCTTCGGACTATGCCGACGGCAGCTACATGGAACGGAACCTCAAAATAAGCGGCACGACGGGTACCGACGTCAAATGGACGCATTCGGAAGACGGGCTCACGCACCGATACACCGTGGGCAACATCGTCCCGCGGGGCGATGAGGGCTATACGCTGACGCTCGATTTCAATTACGACGAAAAGCAGACCCTCCAGGTGGAAGTCCCCCGCAAGGACGAATACGCGGTCATCGACCACAGCGTGAATCCGGATCCGCTCGCCATCGTAGTCACCTTCTCCGAACCCATCCGGCAGAACCAGGATCTGAAAAACCTGATCCGCTTCGACACCAAGTTCCGGACTTCGGTCGACAAAAACAGGCTCTACATCTACCCCGAAGCACGCCCCTCGGGAGCACATAGTGTCACGATCGGCCGCGACGTAGTGAGCAAGAACGGGCAGAAGCTCAAGGAGAGCTATTCGTTCATGGCCACGCTGCCGTCGCGTACCCCCTCGATCCGCTTCACGGGCAAAGGCTCGATCCTTCCCTCGTCGAACGACATGTCGCTGCTGTTCGAGGCGGTGAATTACCAGAAAGCCCGGGTGCGGGTACGAAAGATATTCGCCAACAACCTGCTGCAATTCTTCCAGCAGAACTACTACGACGACCAGTACTATTCATCCATGGATTACGTGTCGCGCGTCGTCCGCGACACGACCATCGACCTGGGGGCCAAGTCTTCGACCAGGCTCGACCAGGGCAACACCTATTCGCTCGACCTCAGCCGCCTGATCACCGACAGCCGCAAGTCGATGTACCTGCTCGAAATCCGGGGTGTCGACCCGCTTACGCCCGTCGACGACGAATACGACTACGACTATTATTTCGGGGATTACAGGACCTACAAGGAGCGGTCGAAAGTGGTCGTGCAGTCCGACATCGGCCTCATCTGCAAGAGCAGCGGCAGCGACCAGTACGTCGTCTACACGACCGACCTGGTCTCCGCCCGCCCCAAAGGGGGCTGCAAAGTCAGGACCTACGACCGGCAGAACCAGATGCTGGCCGAAGCGAGCACCGATTCCGAAGGGCGGGCCGTGCTGAGGACGAAGGACGAACCTTACATCGTCACGGCCGAAGCCGGAGGGGACGTCACCTTCGTGAAGGTAGAACCGGGCACGGCCCTGTCGCTGAGTAATTTCGACGTGGGCGGCACGGCAAATCCCAAGGGGATAAAAGGCTATATCTTCGGCGAACGCGGCGTATGGCGCCCGGGCGACGACATACACCTCACGTTCATCGTCACCTCGGATAATCCGCTGCCCGAAAGCCACCCGGCATCGCTGGAATTCTTCAACCCGAACGGGCAGCTGGTGCAGTCGCTCGTAAACAACAGCTCCTCGGACGGCATCTACACGTTCAGCCTGGGGACGACGCCGGCGTCGCCGACAGGGCTATGGCGGGCCAAGATCACCTTCGGCGGCGCACAGTTCGAAAAATCCGTCCGGGTGGACGCGATCAAGCCCAACCGGATGAAAATCGAGCTAAAACTCGGGGACGGGCAACTGGTCGACGCCGCGCATTTCACGGGCAGCCTGACCGCCCGGTGGCTGCACGGCACCCCTGCGGCCGACGCCAAGGCGGTGCTCCAGGCACAGTTGTCGCAAATTGCCACACGCTTCAAGGGCTACGAGGGCTATTCGTTCGACGACGCCTCGAAATACTTTGGCACCGAGGAGCGGGAAATCGTCACCGGCACCACCGACGCCCAAGGGTCACTGGCACTTTCGACCGACGAGCTCTCCTCGCTGGAGGGGTTGAGCCCCGGTATGCTGAGCGGCAGATTCACGGTAAAGGTCTTCGAAAAGAGCGGCGACTTCAGCGTCGACCAGCAGGTTGCGACCATATCGCCCTATGACACCTACTTCGGGATCGGAGTCGCCACCCAGAAAAGCGACTGGGGCGACGAATACCTCGACAGCAGGAAGGAGCATATCATAAAGGTCGTGATGCTCGACTCGAAGGGCAAGCCCGAACCCGGCAGCGAAAACGTGCTCGTATCGGTCTACAAAATGGATTCCTACTGGTGGTGGGACGCCTCAACGCCCAATTCCCAGGCGCACTACGCCAAAAATGCGCTCAATTCGAATTACAAGACCCTCCAGGCAACCCTTTCGAACGGCACGGGACAGGCCACGATGCGCTGGAGCACGGGCGATTACGGCTATTACATGATCCGCGTCACGAGCCCGAACCGGGCACACTCGGCGACCCGGATCGTATGCGTGTCCTCGTCCGACTGGCGGGGCGACGTCACTTCGGTGACGGATGCCGCCACGCGGCTCGCCCTCACCCGCGACAAAGCCAAATACGTCCCGGGGGACAAGGCCAGGGTCACCATCCCCTCGTCGCCGGGCGCACGGGCGCTGGTCGGCATCGAAAGCGGCAGCGTCGTGCGGGAAAGCTTCTGGGTGGAGTGCACCGGCAAGCAAACCGACATCGAAATCCCCGTCAAGGAGGGGATGGCCCCCAACATCTATGTCTCGGTAACACTCGTCCAGCCCCACAACTCGACGCTCAACGACGCACCGATCCGCCTGTTCGGCGTAACGCGGCTCGACGTCGAGGATGCCGCGCGAAGGCTCACCCCCGTGGTCGAGATGCCCGAAACAGTAAAACCCGAATCGGAGGTGACGATAAAAGTCCGGGAGAAAAACGGCCGGAAAATGAGCTACGTGCTGGCGCTCGTCGACGAGGGACTGCTGGGGCTGACACGCTTCAAGACCCCCGATCCCTACGGTTATTTCAACGCGACCGAGGCACTGGGCGTCCGCACGTGGGACATGTTCGACTATGTCATCGGCGCCTACGGCGGCAGGATCGAACAGATGTTCGCCATCGGCGGCGACGCCGAGCAGCCGAACACGGGGGCGCTCAAGGCACAGCGGTTCAAGCCCGTCGTACGGTTCATCGACGCACAGAAACTGGGCACCGGGAAGACGAACACGCACAAAATCACGCTTCCGCCCTACTTCGGCGAGGTTCGGGTGATGGTCATCGCCTCGAACGGCCGGGCGTTCGGCGCCGCGGAGAAGGATGTCGCGGTGAAAAAACCGCTGCTGGTGCAGGCCACCATGCCCCGCGTAGTTTCCACCGACGAAGAGGTCGAGGTTCCGGTCACGGTCTTTGCCCTCGAAGACGGGGTCGGGAAAGTCGACGTGAAAATCGCCGCGAACGAATCGTTCTCGCCCGTCGGGCCGTCCAGCAAGAGCATCACGCTCGGCCGGAGCGGCGAGGAGGTCGTATCGTTCCGCCTGAAGGTCAACAAGCGAACCGGCATCGGGAAGGTACGGGTCACGGCTGCGTCGTCGGGCGACAGCTCCGCGTCGGAAATCGAGCTGGACGTCCGGGAACCGAACCCCTATGTGACCCTGTCGAAGGACTATGTCATCGACCCGGGCAAGACAATGGCGGTAAAACCGCTCAAGGAGAACGGCAAGGCGAAGCTGGAACTTTCGTCGATCCCGCCCATAGACCTTTCTCGGCGCCTCGAATACCTGGTGAGATATCCCCACGGCTGCATCGAGCAGATCACCTCGGGCGCCTTCCCGCAACTCTACCTGCCTTCGGTCGTGGAGTGCGACGCGAACATGTTGCAGGACATCGACCGCAACGTCAAGAGCGTGCTTTCGCGCCTGGGCAGCTACCAGCTCTCCGACGGCGCATTCGCCTACTGGAGCGGCAATACGTCGAGATCAGAATGGGGGACGGTTTACGCGACGCACTTCCTGATCGAGGCTGCGAAACACGGCTACGGCGTGGACAGGGCGATGCTCGACCGGGCGCTCAAATACCTGCGCAGCAACCCCTCGGACTACTACCTGACCCAGGCCTATACCCAGTATGTGCTGGCGCTGAACGGGACTCCGACCCGGGGTGCCATGAACCAGCTCCGGGAAAAGGCCGCCTCGCTAAGTAGCGACGCCAAGTGGCTGCTGGCGGCGGCATACGCTTTGGACGGCAACAGGAAAGTCGCCGAAGGGCTGATCTCGCTCTGCGTGGACAACGCGGAAAAGGCCAACCCCTACGACGGCACCTACAACAGCGACGAACGCCGGATGTCGATCTCGCTCATGACGCTCACGATACTCGGACGCCGCGAAGAGGCTTTCCGCATGGCGCTGAAGATGTCGGACATCCTCAAGAAGGACAGGTGGCTCAGCACCCAGTCGACGGCATGGATGCTCAGCACCCTTTCCAATTTCGCCGTAGCGGGACAGAACGGCATCGACGCCACTGCGGGCAGGGAGCTCGTCAAGACCGACAAATCCATCGCGAGCATGCCCCTGGCCGCACCGACCGAGGTGAGGAACAATGGTTCGGGCAGCCTCTATGCGGTCGTCAGCCAGAGTTATACCCCCGGCAAGGGCGAGGAAACCGAAGCTGCGAACGGCATCCGGATCGACGTGCGTTACACGAATATGGACGGTGCCGCCATCGACCCGGCCTCGATCCGGGTATCGACCGATTTCTACGCCATCGTGACCGTCTCTAACACCAGCGGCCACGAACGGTACGCCGACCTTGCGCTGACCCACATCTTCCCGGCAGGATGGGAGATCACCTCCGAACGGGACTTGTCGTCGCTCACCTACCAGGATATCCGCGACGACCGGGTGCTGAGCTACTTCGACCTGAGCCGGGGCGAAAGCAAGGAGATCCCCGTCAAGCTGACGGCAACCTACAAGGGGCGCTACTACCTGCCTTCGGTCTACTGCGAAGCGATGTACGACAACGCCGTCCGCGCCCTGAAAAAGGGACAGTGGGTCGAGGTGGTCGATTAATGCCGCTTCGTCAGCCGGGAAAACACAGCGCAACCGGCAACAGGTTCCGGCAACACCTGAAAATATTATGGCAAAACGGCTTCGGGCATCCGGAGCCGTTTTTATTTCCGGATTCGTACTCCCGGAGGGAAAACGCCGCTAAATTCGGGTATAAGAGGCACTTTCCTCCGGTAAAATAGGAATTTGGAAAATATTTTTAATATATTTGTTGCCAAGGTTAGTTAGATTAGTCATATTATGTGCGAGAAACTGTTTATTTTCGACACCACGCTCCGTGATGGCGAGCAGGTGCCGGGCTGCCAATTGAACACCACCGAGAAGATCGAAGTCGCCAAGTTGCTGGAAAGCCTCGGCGTGGACGTCATCGAAGCGGGGTTCCCGATTTCCAGCCCCGGAGACTTCAACTCCGTACTCGAGATTTCGAAGGCCGTTTCGGCCCCGACGATTTGTGCGCTGACCCGCGCCGTGAAAAAAGACATCGACGTGGCCGCCGATGCCCTGCGACTGGCCAGGCACAAGCGCATCCACACGGGTATAGGCGTTTCGCCCCAGCACATTTACGACAAACTGCGCTCGACGCCCGAGAAAATCCTCGAACAGGCCGTCGAAGCCGTGAAATACGCCAAAAGCTATGTCGAGGACGTGGAGTTCTACGCCGAAGACGCCGGGCGCGCCGATCCTCAATACCTCGCCCGCGTGGTCGAGGCCGCCATTGCGGCCGGGGCTACGGTGGTCAACATTCCCGACACCACGGGCTACTGCCTGCCCCACGAATACGGCGCGAAGATCAAATACCTGGTCGACCACGTATCCAACATCGACAAGGCGATCATCTCGACCCACTGCCACAACGACCTGGGCATGGCTACGGCCAACACCCTGAGCGGCATCCTCAACGGTGCGCGGCAGGCCGAGGTGACAATCAACGGCATCGGCGAACGCGCAGGCAACACCTCGCTCGAAGAGGTGGTGATGACGCTGCGCTGCCACAAGGAGATCGCCGTCGACACCGGCATTGACGCACGCCTGATCACCAAAGCATCGCACCTAGTGTCGAGCCTAATGAACATGCCCGTGCAGCCCAACAAGGCGATCGTCGGCCGCAACGCCTTCGCCCACTCGTCGGGCATCCACCAGGACGGCGTGCTGAAAGACCGCCAGACCTACGAGATCATCGACCCGCAGGACATCGGCCTCAACGAGTCGGTCATCGCCCTGACGGCCCGCAGCGGCCGCGCGGCGCTCGTACACAGGCTCGAACTGCTCGGCTACGACCTCACGCAGGAAGAGCTGGACGCAACCTACGCCAAGTTCCTCGAGCTTGCCGACAAGAAAAAGGAGATCCACGACTACGACCTGTTATACCTGGTAGGCGACATCGACCGCATGAAACAGCAGTCCGTATCGCTCAAATTCCTGCAGGTGACCACCGGCACGCTCGTCCCGACGGCGACCGTGGTGCTGAAGTTCGGCGACCACGAGCGCATGGCCATCGCCACGGGCAACGGCCCGGTGGATGCCGCCGTGTCGGCGATCAAGACCCTGATCAACGAGAAGGTCGTGCTCATGGAGTTCCTCATGCAGGCCATCACCCGCGGTTCGAACGACGTGGGGCGCGTACACGTACAGGTACAGTGCGGCAGCCGCACCGTCCACGGCTTCGCCGCACACACCGACACCACACGGGCGTCGATCGAGGCGTTCCTCGACGCGCTGCGCGTACTGAACGTAACCGAACGCAAGGAAAAGGAGGAGTAAGATGGGCAGGACACTTCTGGACAAGATATGGGATGCGCACACCGTGCGCACCGAAGACGGCGGACGCTCGGTGCTCTACATCGACCGCCAGTACATCCACGAGGTGACGTCGCCCGTGGCTTTCGCAGGCCTGGAACGGCGCGGCATCGGCGTGGCACGCCCGGCACAAATCACCGCCACGGCCGACCACAACATCCCGACCGTCGACCAGCACCTGCCGATCGCCGAGACCGAATCGCGGCGCCAGGTCGAGGCGCTGGAGGCCAACTGCGCCAAATTCGGCATCGAACATTTCGGCGTGGGAAACCCGCGCCAGGGCATCGTGCACATCATCGGCCCCGAACTGGGATTCACACAGCCGGGCATGACCATCGTCTGCGGCGACAGCCACACCTCGACGCACGGGGCACTGGGCGCCGTGGCATTCGGCGTCGGCACCTCAGAGGTCGAGATGGTCTTCGCCAGCCAGTGCATCATCCAGTCCAAGCCGCGGAGCATGCGCATCACGGTCGACGGGACACTGCGCCCGGGCGTCGAAGCCAAGGATGTCGTGCTCTACATCATCTCGCAACTCACCGCCTCGGGCGGCACGGGCTATTTCATCGAGTTCGCCGGCGAAGCGATCCGTTCGCTCTCGATGGAAGGGCGCATGACCGTCTGCAACATGAGCATCGAGTGCGGGGCGCGGGGCGGCATGATCGCACCCGACCGGACGACGTTCGACTACCTGCGCGGGCGCGAACGTGCGCCGCAGGGAGCGGCGTTCGACCAGGCCGTCGCCCGCTGGGAGGCGCTTTACAGCGATGCCGACGCCGTATTCGACAAGGAGTACCGGTTCGATGCTGCCGACATCGCCCCGATGATTACCTACGGCACCAACCCCGGCATGGGCATGGCCGTCGATGCGCAGATCCCGGCCGAGGCCGACCCCAAGGCATTGGAGTACATGGGATTCAAAGCCGGGGAAAAGCTGCTCGGCAAACCCGTCGACTATGTCTTCGTGGGCAGCTGCACCAACGGCCGCATCGAAGACCTGCGGCGCTTCGCCAAGCTGGTCGAAGGCCGGCGCAAGGCCCAGGGCGTGACGGCATGGATCGTCCCCGGTTCGAAAGGCGTCGAAGCCGCCGCACGGGCCGAAGGGCTCGACAAAGTGCTCGCCGCCGCCGGGTTCGAGCTCCGGCAGCCGGGCTGCTCGGCGTGCCTGGCGATGAACGCCGACAAGATCCCGGCAGGCAAATACAGCGTTTCGACCTCGAACCGCAACTTCGAAGGGCGCCAGGGGCCCGGTGCGCGCACCATGCTTGCAGGCATTGCGGTAGCCGCCGCGGCCGCGGTATGCGGCAGGATCGAGGATCCGCGCAAGGTGTTTGAAATGTAAAAATTTTTAACTTCGGTTTGGATCGGCCGGTCGTTGCCGCCGCCTTCGGCGTCGTTTATAATTCCGGCCCACCCCCA
>ERZ1106961.456-NODE-456-length-16068-cov-7.338850_pt1 | contig 16068 bp, 11 predicted proteins | sample MGYA00403680_ERZ1106961 | MGnify/ENA primary metagenome ERZ1106961 (study PRJEB35170, sample SAMEA104062419) | human gut metagenome | biome: human gut; feature: human-associated habitat; material: faeces | place: Denmark | collected 2012-06-08 ... | reverse complement strand
CAGAACCAAGTTCACGCACTTCGTCTTTGAAGAGGTTGCGCAATGGTTCGATAAGACCTTTGAAATCTACCACTGCAGGCAAGCCGCCTACGTTATGGTGAGATTTGATAACTTCAGCTTCCCCAGTACCAGACTCGATAACGTCAGGGTAGATTGTACCTTGTGCTAAGAAATCAACGGAACCGATTTTACGGCCTTCATCTTCAAATACGCGAATGAACTCTTCACCGATAGCTTTACGTTTAGCTTCTGGATCTTCAAGTCCAGCCAATTTATCTAAGAAACGTTTTTCTGCATCGACGCGGATGAAATGCATGCCAGAATCTTTGAAAGCTGCTTCTACTTCGTCACCTTCGTTTTTACGCATCAAACCATGGTCAACGAAGATACAAGTCAATTGGTCGCCCACAGCTTTAGAAATAAGAGCTGCCGCAACGGAGCTGTCTACACCGCCGGACAAAGCCAATAATACTTTGCCATCACCAACGGTTTTGCGGATATCTTCAATAGCAGATTTCGCATAGTTTGCCATTGTCCATGTGCCTGTGAAGCCACAAACTTCGTACAAGAAGTTGTGAAGCATTTCTTTGCCATGTTCAGTGTGCAATACTTCTGCATGGTATTGCATAGCATATAGTTTACGTTCTGTATTTTGCATGGATGCAACAGGGCAATCCTTCGTATGTGCTACGATTTCAAAGCCTTCAGGAACCTTTGCTACATAGTCAACATGAGACATCCATACGACTTGGTCTTCTTCCAAGCCTTTGAACAATGGAGATGTAGTGTCCACTTTAGTAGGTGTTTTACCGAATTCACGGTTGTCCGCAGATTTAACTTCGCCACCCAATGTATGCGCCATAAATTGCATACCATAGCACATGCCAAGAACTGGAATGCCAAGTTCAAAGATTTCCTTTTCAATTTTAGGGGAATTCTCTTCGTACACGCTGTTAGGGCCACCAGTGAAGATGATACCTTGCGGCTTCAATTCCTTAATTTTTTCCAATGCTTTGTTGTATGGATATACTTCGCAGTATACATGATTTTCACGAACGCGGCGTGCAATCAACTGATTATATTGACCGCCGAAATCGACAACAATAACAAATTCCTTGTTTTCCATAGTTCCTCCGTATGCATCTATTTGTGAAAGTATATTCACCAATTTATAATGTCCATACATTCCTGTACTGGGGGTGCGTCTTACAAACAAAACGCCAATTTTTTATTACAGTCTATTATACCATAGGAACCATATGTACTCCATATATTCCGTATGAAAGTTATAAAACACTTTTTAACGTTCGGATTTTTAATATATTTCAGTTCCTGACAGTTCAAGGTCGCCCTTTCACATACCTATTTTAAAATAGAACAGGCCTGTTCTATTTTTAGAAGGCCTATTACACATACCTATTTCAAATTAGTACAGGCCTGTTCTATTTTTTAGAAGGTCTATTACACACATCCATTTCAGATTACTACAGGCCTGTTCTATTTTTTAGAAGGCCTATCACACGTGCCCATTCTAGATTACTACAGGCCTGTTCTATTTTTAGAAGGCCTATTGCACGTGCCCATTTCAGATTACTACAGGCCTGTTCTATTTTTTAGAGAGTCTATTACACACCCATTTCAGATTACTACAGGCCTGTTCTATCTTTAAGTAGCTTATGCATTTGTACGGCCCCAACGGGACAGATTGAATAACAATCACCACACCCGATACAGCCGTTGCCAATAATAAATTTTGTGGTTCCTTCAGTGATGCATTGTACAGGACAATCTTCAGCACAGGCACCGCATTTAACGCAGGTATCGTCTATATCAAATTTTAGATTGCCCATATTACATCACCTCGCTATCAATTATAGGGATTATCATCAACTCGCTATTAGATTTTAATTTTATTTACCTTCTAATTCACGATTATGTGCAATGGCCGAATAGAGTGCACGAGCTACACCATAATTGTTATTATCCGTTGTTTCGTAACGAGCGGCAGCTTTCACATTATCTCGTGCATTTCCCATAGCTACACTAGCGCCAGCAAAACGGATCATAGATAGATCATTTTCGCTATCGCCAATGGTCATCACTTCGTCAGGCGTATAGCCCCAATGGTTCGCCAAGGCCTCTACGGCCGTGCCCTTTGTCGTATGAGGCAATACAAATTCTAAATTTCCTTCGCTTGATTCAAGAACGTCGTAAAAACGTTCGCGCCCCTTACCATCTGTGGCTGCCCCCTGAAAGTCATCGCGTAAATCAGCTAGAATGCGTTCGCGTATACGTTCATCGCCGTAAAAGATTTGAATTTTCTCCGGTCCTTCTGGCAAGGATTCTAGATGTGCCAATAAATCAGGTACCATCGTGCGCGTTTTCAAGATAAATGGTCTAATATTCGGTCTAAAGAAACGCTCCGCTTGTAATGTTTCATTGCCAACTGTTGGATATTGGCCGAAAATTTCGGCTTTCACATAAGCCTCTACAAACACACCGTAGGTCATGAGTTTCCGTACTAAATCTATGGCACGAGTTTTATCAAAGGAGATATGAACGAGTTCCTTTTTCCCCTCTTTATCCATAACATAGGCACCATTGGTACACACAAAGTAGCGCAAGCACGGCATGGCATCGATAACATCGTCCATCTCATGCCACGCACGGCCCGATGCGATAGCCACGCGGATACCGCTTTCACGAGCAGCACGAACAGCAGATACCACCTCAGGGTCCACAGATTTCGCATCATTCACCAATGTGCCATCCACGTCAGACGCGATGAATCGAATCGGCGTATCACTAGTAAGGCCTATGTAATTTTTAATGTCTAATGGTTCAGATGAAGACATACAACCTCCTTTAATACAATATAATTTTTACTTGATGTACAATAAAGATAAGCATATAAATTTATAGAATTATCGGTTCAAAGGATGTGAAATCATATGCATATACTAATCGATCGAGATGCCGTTTGTGCGGCTGATGATATGAGTCATCATCGTGAAGAATTCACCGTACCTGATGATATAACCATAGCCGGTTTATTTGAATTCCTTGAATTCAAGTACATTCCATTCATCGCTGGCAATGACGTAGTATGGGCGCTCTATCACCACGACGTTGAGGTAGGTGCCTATTTTACCAAAAATTGTAGCTTTATAAATGGCAGTATTTCATTATCATCTATTATCAATAACTCTGAAACAGATACCGAATTCTATCTACGATATTACAGCTCTCCCGATAGATATAGGAAGCACTTTATTAACATTGTGAATCTCGATTAGAAACTACTTAGTACTGTTGAACTCGGCTACAATTTCTTCTAAAACAGCTGGATTCTCAACCAAGCGCAACAATGTACGACCAATGATATTAGCACCATCTACAATGGTTTGTTCAATGGTTGGTTCGAGCATAGCATCTGCAAATTCCTTGGCATGGCACACCTTATCTGGGCCTGCCAAGCGTAGTTTAGGATGAAATGCGGCGCATTGATAGCTCACATTACCGATATCGGAACTACCGCCAATGTCTGCTGGACCTGATTCAAAATCAAGGCCCATGTCGGCCATCACGTCTTCGATGAGGTGTGTGCCGCGATGGTTTTGGTTCATATCATCGTAAGGATTACCGTAAAACTCAACGTCTACAGTCGTACCGGTACAAAGGGCAGCGCCTTCAAAAATCTTTTTAATTTGCTCGGACAAACCGTTCAAATACTCTCGTTCTGTGTGACGTACGGTTACCTCTAGTTCGCCATAGGCAGGAATGACGTTGGACGCGGTGCCGCCGTTAATGATCCACGTGCCGATGCGAGATTCTGGTCGCACTTGTTGGCGCAGCATATCCATGGCATGGATGGCGAGTTGCACGCCGTTTACCGCATTGATGCCATTCCAAGGTTCACCCGCCGCATGGGCCGATTTACCATGGTACTTGGCGCGGAAACAGTCGAGGGCTAGGAATTGCGAGTTTGGGCGCGTTTCTTCACCATCGAGATGGACCATAATGGCAAAATCATAGTCCTTAAATACGCCAGCGTTGCACATATCCACCTTACACCCCATTGCTTCCTCATCAGGGGTACCGATGATGTCGATGTCCATGTTGAAAGCTACGCCATCTTGCTGCATCTTATGTAATGCAAGGGCTGCCAAGGTGCTCATAGATCCACTCGCACAATGTCCGCACGCATGACCCACATCTGGCAACGCATCGTATTCGCATAAAATCGCTAAACGCCCTTTAGGATGATCTACTTTCACAGCAGACGCCTTAAAAGCAGTCGGCAAATTGCAGAACTCATAAGTCACAGGGATGCCGTGCTTTTCAAGAACAGCTCCGATTGTCTTAACGGATTTAAATTCATGACTAGACAGTTCAGGATTCTTCGCCAATGTATAATTAATGGTGAAAGCCTCTTGGGCGAAGCTTTCACAAGCATTGGAAAATTGTTCAGTAAGAGACATAGGCCCTCCTAAATGTATGTATAAATAACCGACCTTATTTGGTAAAAGGTACATTTCATGTACATAATTTGTTTTCGCACCTTTAATTATACAATGTTATTGCCTATTGGTTCAAAATTCCGTACAATATAAACAGATTAATATGTTTGTATCGTATTTGAGGAGGATACTATGTTTAAATTCAAAAAATTGACAGCTATCGCGCTCGTAGCCGTTGCTGCTATGGGTTTATTGGCTGGTTGTGGCAGTGAAAAAAGCAAAATGACACAAGAGGCTGGTGTGTTACGTGTAGGTTCTGAAACTACATTCCCACCATTCGAATTTACTGAAGGCGATAAATACGTTGGTTTCGACGTTGATTTGTCCGAAGCAATCGCTAAAAAATTGGGCCTAAAAATGGAATTCAAATCCATGGGCTTTGACGCTTTGATTCCAGCAGTTCAATCTGGCGACATCGACATGATCGCAGCAGGCATCAACGCAACTCCTGAACGTGAAAAAGCATTAGACTTCTCTGATGTATACTTTGACCAAGGCGGTTTCATCACAGTGGTTCGCAAAGACAACACTTCTATCCACAACATGGATGAACTTGCTGGCAAAACTGTAGGCGTTCAAATCGGTACTGTTCCTGCAGACATGGCTAAAAAAATTCCTAACACAACAGTAAAAGAAATGGACTCCAACGCCAATATCTTTATGGAATTGAAAGCCGGTACAATCGATGGCGCAATCATCGATAACGCAGTTGCTATGTACTACCTAAAACAAGGTGCTGACAAAGACCTTAAACTCGTAGGCGAACCTACAAAAGCACCTGGTACAGTACTTGGTGTTAAAAAAGGCAACACAGAATTACAACAAGCTGTTAACAAAGCTCTTAAAGAACTTAAAGAAGACGGCACATACCAAAAAATCTATGATAAATGGTTTGGTGACTATAACAAAAAATAATTTCTAGTCAACGGCTAGAACGATAATCAAAAGATACCCCACGAAAAAACTCCACCGGCCGGGTCTGTCCCCTACGGGGCAGGGCCAAAGTCGTTTTTTCATGGGGTATCTTTTTTCATATCCACTCTAACCTGACTTAGAAATTATTTTTTCGTTATACGGAAGAGAAAGAGGCCGTAGGCCCTCCTTTCTATCGGCTGGGTGGGCAATAACGGATTCTATCAATTTCACTACTATTATATTCCAAATTGACACTAGCCTTAATGCGTGGGGCAGTGGCGTGTTCTGAAACCGACTTTACACTCACTGTGGATTTCGTTTTACGAAATCTTACGTTCGTGACTAAGTGATGTGTGGGCCCCATGCGTCGCAATGCTCCTCTGTTGCCTCACACCCTACTTATGTCCCTGTGAGCCCGTAGTGCGAATCAGACCCGGCCGGTGGAGGTTCTCAGGACACGTCGTCACACGGGCCGTAGGCCCTCCTTTCTATCGGTTGGGTAGGCAATAACGGATTTTATCAATTTCACTACTATTATATACCGAATCAACACTAGAACGAGATAGTTGAAGGTGATGGGGCCTCTGAAAACGACTTCGGGCTCCGCACAGGCCGTAGGCCCTCCTTCCTATCGGTTGGGTTGGCAATAACGGATTTTATCAATTTCACTACTATTATATTCCGCGTGTCAGCTATGGACCGAGAGATAGAACCGATGGGCCCAAAAATCCGACTTTGGCCCTGTGAGCCCGTAGGGCGAATCAGACCCAGCCGGTGGAGGTTCTCAGGGCACGTCGTCACACGGGCCGTAGGCCCTCCTGTCCCTCGGCTGGGTTGGCAATAACGGATTTTATCAATTTCACTACTATTATATACCGAATTAACATAGAACGAGATAGTTGAAGGTGATGGGGCCTCTGAAAACGACTTCGGGCTCCGCGAAGCGCAGTAGCGTGTCGGCTTTCAGAGGCCCCATCACCTTTCCTACCTTTCACGAGCTGTGTATTCGGTATATAATAGTAGTGTATTGTATAAAAACGAAAGGAGGGCCTATGGCTCAATATTTCACAGACCGCCTCCAACGGGTCTTCCACTTAATTTTTATGTCTTATAATCCACAGTCCGCTCAAGAGGGCCTCCGCATATTAGAGTCGATTGTAAATAATCAATCGAATGTGACAAAACCAATTCAGCATGAATTACGCAACACGGCTACATCACAAGGCAGCGTTGGTGAATCAGATGCTGAGGAAATCTACCAGAAGGCTTTATCTCCTGAGGAACGTGAATTAGGAGACGCATATGCCCTATTGGCACGCGTGTATGCTGGGCCACGATTTACGTGGGCTGAATCGGGTTTTCCAGAGGATAATATGCGCACGTATCAGTGTTTACATGATAGTATCCGCCGGAATAGTCCAATTGGCACATTACAAGCATTACGCATAGCTGGGTCGATTACGCCTACGGTGAGGCGAGATATGCAGTTGTCCTTTGATGATGCATTCCGCATCATCTATGAGTATGCAAAGCAAGACGATGCATACTGCCAATATATTATAGGCAACGTATTCTTTTGGGGCGATTACCACGTTATTAACGAGGCTAAACAACTATTGGGCCCAGAAAAGGCTAGCTTTAGTCAACGATTACACCAAGCGACGCGCAGCAAGAGTTTACGTGAAGTCATTGCTACCTTGCGCGGTATGGTAGACGAAGAAACGCTACAAGCAAAATCTCGGGAGCATGCGAAATACTGGTTTACCAAAGCCCTTGATCAAGGTCTCGCCATGTTCCAAGGGAACTTGCGCAATATTTATATCGATGAAGGCGATTATGAAAATGCACGCCGTGTGGCACGCAGGGCCGCTGAACTAGGCAATCCGACCATGATGCTCTATACGGCTCTCGACCATCACGAAAGGGGCGAGTTTACAGAGGCTTTCACATGGTTTACAAAGGGCGCCGAACTAGGCCAGCCAGAATGCATCGCGGAACTTGCGGACTATTACTACCATTTTTATGAGCAACCTGCGTTGCGCGCTGCCATCCCGTATGACCCAATCAAGGCTACTGAACTGTATCAACAGGCGGCCACAAAGGACTTTAATGACGCCGGTTATGCAGCGTTGCAAGCCGCATTTAACTATATCTTTCACATTGGCGGCCTACCTCTCGACTGGGGGCTCATCGCCGATTTGACATACATGGCGGCGACAAAGGATCGGTTCCTGTTCTCCTTGCCGTATATCAGTTATATGCGCATTCACGGCATCGGCGTGACCAAAAACATCCGTTTTGCTATTCAATCCTTGACCCGCGTGTTAGAGGAAGAGAAACGGGCGCTTCAAGAGGAGGACCGCGTGCTCTTCTACGACATCACCCGTGCGCTCACACGCGTTGCCTTGGGCTACGCCTATGAAAAAGGTTATGTTACGGGAACACCTGACCTCGACAGTGCCGTTCATTATTATGAAAGCTCCCATCAGTACATCGTGTCACATCTCGCCAATCGCAGCGAAGAAATCAAAGATATTCCGGTAGATGATGAAGCAGCAGAACGATTAGCAGCTTTCGAAAAGGTAGATGGCCATTGGCATTACAAGGAAGGTATAACCGAATCCTCTACGACCGTGCGCCCGGCCCCTACCACATGGCCTCACAATGCAGCCCGATTATCCGTTACTATGAATGGCTTTCAGTGGGATACCACATTATATGACCGAGAAACCATCGATAAGGCCCTATCCACACAAGATACGGTGGTGCTTAGCTTTTACAATCATTTCCTAACCATTCCGGACAAATTGCGGAATATCTATAAACTAGAGACTAAACGTATGCCACGCAACACCTATCAGGTTCGATTGTACGGCTACGATCCAGCCGAAGGGCATGAGATTATTTATAAATCGCTGCTCAATGTAGAGGATGTCCATAATTTGTGGCATGATCTTTATGAAAGCCACCGTTTACCGGAGCTTTCAGATGCATGGGCCATCGAAACAGATGAAGAAAAACCGACGTGGCACTATGTACTCGACGTCGACCAAGAACCATTCCTACTCGAGGAATATGATGACGCCAACGCCATGATACAAGCATCATTGGAAGGCCTCAAGAGCAATCGCTACGAGCAAATCAACGTTCGTACCCACGATTTTATTGGGCCATCCTATTTCATATTCAAGGGCAAGCGGTCCACACCATTTAGGGTGCAACTGTACCTCAAGGAATCGATGCGCCATATCGTCGACGAACACGGCAAGCAAAAGGATATTCCCGGTAATACATACCTATTTGAACAGTACTTTGGCAATGAAGTGTCCTTGAATTACTGGATACAACGAACTATCAATACATTAGACATTCCAGAGTTAGATAATTGGAAACCGCTCAGCGTGCCTAAGGATTTACAATAATAGAATAAAGAACACAAAGGAGCTAGTACACAGCGTACTAGCTCCTTTGTTATAACCTAAACATAGGCTACATATATTATAAACGATCATGAGGGTAATGAACGTGGAAATCCCCATTGAGATTGAGCCCCTGCATATCTTGACGTTCAATCTTATCAAGCATTTTAGAACGAGCAGTTGTCATACTACTATCGCTATGCTTTCCACCAAAGAGAGCAAACTTAGATTTACCAAGCGTATACATAGTTTGTACATAAAACTCGCCAGAGTGTCCAAATGGTTTATCATAGCCCATGCCTACCGAAATGTGAGGTGTCACATTCACATTAACACCAGTTTTAATACCATTCTTATAGACACCATTTACAGGGAATGCAATATTATAGTTATATATATCATTGCTAAACCATTCTACATCTCTAATCTCTCCATTCATCCGATTCCAATGATAACGATCAATATAGGCGCGTATATAACGGGCATTTTTAAAGGTTCGTGCGTATCCGATATCATATCCATAGGCAACACGTTTTTCATGACTTTCACCAACAGAAACATCAACATCTGGTATATTATAAGGTGCTGGAATCATTTCATCACGCTTAAATTTACGATAAGACGATGTAGTACTTCCTAATGGTTTATAGAAATTAGCATACAATTCATTTTCACCAGTTACATATTCTACACCTAAACTACCACGCTTATAATGTTCTTTGAAAGCATAATCATAAAAAGCATTAATACCTACATAGCTATGCTCCTTTTTACTTAATCGGCGATAACCTATTCCTAGGCTTCCCGTTGTGCCTATGGATTGTATCGACTGATCAAAGGACCATTCATATACATGACCACCTGCATTACGTGTCACATGATTTGCATACCCATCAGCTGTACGACTTATGCCTCCATGGGAAGTAACTTTGCCTTGTACAAATACTATACTCTTAGAGTTGTTATCATGATGACCTATAGGTTGTAAGGTCTCTATGCTATATATTGGCTTGTGATTGGTTTGAAACTTCGCTGAAATATCAGTTCTATCAGCCCAATCTTGATAACTGCTAGAATTCACTTTCACAGCAGTATCTGTATCAGTACTATCTGCGAAAGCAATAGACCAACACATCGTACAAGCTGCTACACAAAGTAGCAGTCGTATATTAAACTTAGTATTAAAATACATGTAAATTTTACCCTTCTTTCACATAGTTATTGTAGCAATATAATAATTGCCATCCTTTAGGTAATTTTTATGAGTTACAGATTATAACCCTACATCAGTAACACCATGATCATAGTTTTCTTCCATAATTTCTTGTACAACCATATCACTACGATGTACCTTATCAAGCATCTTAGCACGAGCCGTTGTAATCGCGCTTTCACTATGTTTACCGCCACGCCAAGCAAACTTGGATGTGCCGATTGTGTATTTCAAGGTTGCATAAGGGCCACTCAAATGATGAGATGCCGTTTGGTAACCCGCATCAAGGGTAAGATGCGGTGTAATATGGAACTCTGCCCCCACTTTAAAACCTTTTATGGCATCACGTTTTTTTAATTTATAATACCCTACTCTTACAGCCTCTCTACCACGCCAATTATAATAATCCGCATAGACACGAGCCCAGCGAGCATTTTTAAATGTTCGGGCATAGCCAATATCATAACCTCTAGCCACAGTATTTTCACTTAGAATCCAGTGATTTTCATAATCGACCTTAGCATAATTATAAAGACTGGTATTATCATCTCTACCGTATGGATACAAGCCAGTAGAATCACCCAATCTATTAGTTCGACCAGGGAGCCCTGTATATTTTCTATCATCAGTTCCTAGATTTCGGTACAGATTAGCATGAAATTCATTAAGGCCTGCCACATATTCTACACCGCCACTAACACGCTTATAACCACCTTTAAACACATGGTCATAGAATGCATTAACACCTACATAAGCATGTTCACCTTTACTAAGGCGACGATAGCCAATACCAATATTAGCATTCATTCCTAATGATTCTTCCTTATCTGTTTGCCCGTTATGTACCGTAAACGTCCCTGCCGGTCTATCTGGAACCCAATAGTTATTTAATTTATTAGAGGATATCTTTTCACCACTACGTCCTATACGCCCTTGTACGAAGATAACACTTTTAGCATTTTCATCATAATGAGTTACAGGTTGTAATGTCTCAATGTATAACTTGTTAAGTTCTGTAGATTTGGATTTATCAGAAGTCCCCACAATAGGATGATTTTCCCAAGGCTTAAAATTATGATATTGATGACTTCTCGACTCTTCAGAATTTTTCATACCAACGCCGATTACCACATCTGTACGGTCCATCCAGCTAGAACGAACGGCCTCTTTCCTAGCCGCATTGGATGCAATTGTTTGTGACGCAGAATCTAGTCCATTTACATCTTGAATCTCTGCTGCCATTCCTATTGTAGATATACTGAAAGCCATAGTACCCAAAACCATAGCTTTCAATAATAATTTACCTGACATTATATATAGTCCCCTCTCATAACAATGATAAAACTAACATTTTCTCCATATTATAAATGATCGATAGGTGCTAAATAATCGTATTCAATATCATCAAAGGATTCTACAATCATGTCTTGACGACGTACCTTATCTAGCATTTTAGAGCGAGCTGTAGTAATCGTATCATCACTATGCTTGCCACCCCAGAAGGCAAATTTAGATGTACCTAATGTATATTTCACAGTACCATACATCCCCTTTGACATATTGTTTGCATTGTTATACCCAATATCTAAGGATATATGTGGTGTTAACTGTAATTCAGCACCGATTTTAATACCCTTATAGTGGTTTGCATCCCGCACAGAAAACCATGGTACGGACCAATGGCCTGGACGTCCCCAATTATAATTTTGTTCATGGCCAAAACCTTGCCCCTTCCAGCGATATCCATTTACATAGGCATGAGCCCAACGAGCATTCTTAAAGGATCTAGCAAAACCGATTTCATAGCCACCTAGTGCTCTACCGCCTTTGTAGGTATAATAATTTTCACTAGAAATCGTATCATAAGGGAATGTTGATGGATAGCCATTAGGATACAAGCGTTTTGGATATGGATTACCACCACCACCTTTTACAAGGTCCTTATCTCCAAGCCCCCTGTACACATTAGCATATACCTCGTTGAGTCCGTTTACATACTCTACGCCGCCGCTAATACGATTGTAATTGTCCGAGAAAGCTCGATCAACGAATGCATTAACACCTACATATGCATGTTCATTGCGGCTAAGACGTCGATATCCAATACCAACAGTACCAATAATCCCTAATATTTCTGATGATTTTTCATCCGTATTTTTTATGGTGTAATTAGATAGCTGCCCATTCCTAAGTATTATAGGTTCATTAATAAAATAACCCCTCATCTCTTTTGATACGATTTTCTCACCGCCACGTCCAATGCGCCCCTGTACAAACAGAACACTTTTACTGTTCTCATCATAATGAGAAATAGGCTGCAATGTTTCTATATAGGCTTTCGTTAAATTACCATAATCAGACTGCTTATTATAGATTGAATTTTGGTCATCCGTTAAAAAATGTCCTTTATCTAATTTGGATTTGCCTCCAGCCTGTACACCTACAGCAATATCCGTGCGGTCCATCCAATTAGATTGCACTGCATCATGTTTTGCTGTATCACTCACTTGTGGCGCCACATCGACTGCTCCCACTACGGCACTTGTAATACACACTATGGCCCCCAAGACCATAGATGTTAATACTAACTTATATTTCATTACGAAACTTCTCTCCTTTTAGTTTTATAAATTATCATCAATTTTATAAATGATCATTAGGATCTACATACCAATCTTCTTCATATGTACGGCCTATTGTTATAGGGCTACGGTCTACCTTATCTAACATTCTAGCGCGAGCATTCGTAATCGTATCATCACTATGTTTACCACCATGCCATGCAAACTTAGAGGTACCTAATGTGTACTTAACAACTCCATAAGCACCACTAGTATACTTACTATCCGATGTATAGCCTACATCTAGCGATACATGAGGCGCTACTTGTAATGTAGTTCCTACTTTCCATCCATGACTGTTACCAACTTCCAGTGTTTTCAATAATGCGTCGCTATGATTTGGCACACTTAGACCATTCCAATGATATACGGTTGCGTGTACACGGGCCCAACGAGCATTTTTAAATGTACGAGCATAACTTACATCATATCCAGATAATACCTTTTGAGACGTATGTGGCATATAGTAAGCAGCGCCCCCATCCAAATCAAATGTGAAGTACGATTGTGGTAAATGTATCATATCAGATTGCGATTTCACACTCCCCAATCCTCTATATACATTGGCACGAACTTCGTTAAGGCCGGATACATATTCTAGGCCCCCACTAACTCGATTAGCATTCTCGGAAAAGGCGCGATCAACGAAGGCATTGACACCAACATAGGCATGCTCATTCTTACTAAGATGGCGATACCCTAAACCTACATTCGCTACAGTGCCTAATGATTTCGTATGTTCATATTTTTCTGCCATATATCGTTGGTCACCTTTACCTGTTACAGGGTTATAAGGATACCAAATCTCATGATATCCGTGATAGTAACTAACAGAATGCTCTTGGCCACCTCGACCAATACCGCCTTGTACAAACAATACGGACTTGGAGTTCTCATCGTAATGAGTTAATGGTTGCAATGTTTCTATAGACACTTGTGTACCCACTTTAGACTGTGTGCCAACCTTAATATCTGTGCGGTCCATCCAATTGGATTGCACGGCATCATGTTGTTCCGTGCCTTGTATATTTTGTTGTGTATTGGTTGCATCTTGTATATGTGTAGACTCTACACCCGCTGCAAATCCAATAGCACTAATAGAACAAGCTATGGCCCCAAGAACCATAGCTTTTACAACTAATATTCTTTTCATATCTCTCATTCTCCCTCTATATGTACTTCTAAGATGTATATTCATCTTTATTTCATTTTTATTATATGTATATATTTAGATATAGTCAACGAAAGAGCCTACATTTAAACCAACAATAAATATCGTTTAAATCTCAAATCTGCATATTATTTCATTCTATTGTAAGTAAAAATATACATAAAGAAAAAACCCTCAAAGCTGAGTATACATACTCAAGCTTTAAGGGTTTATGAGGGTTTTGGGAACTTTATTATTTAAATAAAGGCAATAATGCGTTTACCAAACCAGTAAGAGCAGCCATAACAGCTTTAATGATTGTTACTACCATTGCATATTCCTCCTTCTCATACACTCATTTACTAAACTAACTATAAATATCATAAACGATTATTTTAACCCTAATATGAAATGAGTAGATTTTTACACATAAAGTTTTCATGAGGAAAATAGGACGATAACAATTATCATCATATATTTGAGGAGAATGGTAGCATACAATGAATTCATAAATCTAAAAAGTTTTTAATTTTTTTGCTCGTTCTTGTATGAATTGGCCAATCATATGTGCACGATCCATACCAAACTCTGGTTCTACCAGTTGATTATATCTATGTTCTACAAGCTCCATACAATGATTCATAATGCTATCCCAATCTACTTTCACGGCAGAGGACACATGTTTCAATTCCAGTGTATGAGTCTTGTTAAAGGCTACGGACACATCAGCATTACGGTTTCGCATAACAGATGCCGCTTTATACCCCAAGGAGTTTCCGTTATCAAAAACAGGAGCAAGACCGATGAATTCTAGGCTTTCACTATTACGAAGAGCCCCAAAATTGCCCCAATGACGATCTTCATTAGCAATGAGCGCATCAAGTACAATCATTTGCTCTAACCGACTCGTCACATCAGTAAGACCAAATGAATGCAACTGATTCACGTAATGCTCGTACTCACTCACATCATTTGGTTTCGTGTTAGCCGTCAATTGCCATGCAGGAATATATTCTACATTACGATTCGTAAAACAGTCGCAGACCGATACATTCTCAGCTTCATCCGACATATAATCCAAATAGTACGTTATATAAGGCACATCAAAATAGGCTAATATGTCGCTAACAACGGCCTCATTGAATAGTTCCTGTTTAAAGGTCAATTCTCCCGCTTTTGAAAGCAAAATTTCATCTCCGCGGTGCAACCAAATCTGACGCAATGTCCCATTATTCGATGTATTCGGCGTCCGACGCCACGGATCATATTGATGTAATGTATCAATAGCGCCTATTAATACTTGATCATCGGGAATTGGATTATCATAAAAATTCACATCAGACCAAGTCACAGAACTATCGCAAGGTTTAACCCAATAATGGTCAGAAATACTCACCATATATGATCGCAAGGACAGTTCAAATGCATCTTCGGCCTTATACAAGGCCTTAATAACATCATAATTAGAACGACTTTGCGGAATAAATCGATGGTCAATAAATTCATTTAAAGCACGTTCTCTGTTATGAGGCTGCACAAGCATATTAACAGGTACATGAGCCGCATTCAATACATCAACAATATGGGCCCAATTTCTATCATCGAAAATAGCAAACTGTAAGACAGGTACATCTCTATGCATTAACATAAATTGCATGATATTCCCTCCCTTTACTAGCAGCCAATATTTCCATCATTGTAACACAAAACAAAAACACCAGAAAAGCACTCTGATAGCGAATGCAGTTTAAACGCCAATAAAAATATCCCCTTCGAGAAGCGACTTTGGCTAGACCGCTAGGTCGTTAAAGCCGGTGGAGCTTATCGGAGGGGATATTTTTTATATAGTGTTAAAATAAGTCGCTATTAGAGAGCTTTCACTACTTCTGCACAACGATGGCATAGTGTAGGGTGTTCGCTATCTTGACCTACTGTATCGCGGTGGATCCAGCAGCGTTCACATTTTTCAAGTTCAGATGGAGCAACTACTGTAGCTACACCTGTTTCTTCGTCTTTTACAGCCTCTGCTGGCGCAGCACCGTTTACGATGTGAGCTTCAGATACGATAACAAGTTTAGCTAAGCCTTCTTCACCAAGTGCATTTAATGCATCAAATGCAGCGCCTTCAGCATATACTGTAACGGATGCATCTAGTGGGTGACCGATTGTTTTGTTTTGACGAGCAAGTTCCAATGCTTTTTGTACAGATGTACGCAAGTCTAACAATTGG
>ERZ1106961.448-NODE-448-length-16218-cov-3.885912_pt1 | contig 16218 bp, 12 predicted proteins | sample MGYA00403680_ERZ1106961 | MGnify/ENA primary metagenome ERZ1106961 (study PRJEB35170, sample SAMEA104062419) | human gut metagenome | biome: human gut; feature: human-associated habitat; material: faeces | place: Denmark | collected 2012-06-08 ... | reverse complement strand
GCTCTTCCGATCTCGAGAGAAGCTATCGAGAGAGTACCAAATGCTGACGGTGACGAAGGTAACCTACTTTCGGTGGACGCGGAGCCAACGAGTTCAGTCGAACAGCGTAACGAGTCTAAGGTTACAGAAGCGTTCGCCAACTTTGATAGGTATAGCATTGTTGCAAGCAAATAGAACAGAGAGAGGAGAGCTTACCCTTTCTTTCTATTAGAGTCGCGAGCTTGTTGTAGTCGGTCCAACAAGAGAGAATCTTGCTGCTTACTTGCTATATCCCCGCGTTCTTGCACGGCTCTTCTCCCTTCGGTCTCGCCCTGCTTCTCCCTTCCCCCTCTCCCTTTCTTTGGTCTCGCGGTTGAACCTCTTCTTAGGTCTCACAATTCCATTGCCTCTCTCTTAAAGCTACGGCATCCCACCGATCCTCGCATCGGCTCCGCTAGTTGCCTTTGCTATCAAGGCATAGCATTCTATAGACTCTTGAACCACGTCCAGAAATGGTATGCCAACAAACTCCTTAACCAACCAAAGTCTGATGATGGCAATAACCGCGTTTGCCGTTAAAAGTCAACCGGTCTTCTCCCTACGCAGGTAACACCCCTCTATTACCACGGTCTTCCGAGGAGGATATGTAATACGGAAGACGTCACACCAGACGTCCGACTTTCACTTCCCCAGCTCCAGGGGCACCTTCTCACCCCTGACTCACCTCTTCAACATCTATAAAAAAGCCCACAGCTCATGCCCTTTTTGGTCTGATTCGATAGGGCTCTTCCAGAGTCAGAGCCCCCTGACTTAAAAGCTTAAAAGGGCAGCTGCCCTAACTGATCCACCAGCCAGCCCCGTGGACGCTATGTTATCCGAACTCCCAGCATCAATGATCATCTTTGCACTGGCCAATTCCGACATAGATTCGGAATACTGCCTTCCGTCTCCTCCTCCTTTCTGCTGACGTTGGCTCACGTTGCCACACAATCTAACGACAGCGAAACTTTCTTCTCTCCTAAGCTTCAGAACCCACGCTATGGTTCCGACTTGAACTTACCTTGAGAGCTAGCTTCCTTCCCGGGCTCTAGGCTCCACAACGTTCACTCTTCCATCTTCAGCGGGTCTATTCTGCACTCTCCCAGCAGCATAGCATTCGTCTGTCTGAACATTGGGATGGGACAGTAACGAGCAAAATGCCCCACTCCTCCACATTCATAACAGTTACCGCCGGAGCTGAGCCTTTTCTTATCTCCTTTGCAGGAAGGCAGGCCTCGCGCTCCAAATGGCGTCTGTTCTCCTTCTGTCCTGGCGCTCTCCCCCTTTATTTAATTAATCTGTTTGTAAAAAGGCGGACTCTTTGGCTGACTAGAAAGCAACCCCACCCTACCTAGGTTGTGGCAACTTTCTACTCCTCCTGAGCTGTCTTGTCGTATCGTCAATGGCTTCGAGCATCCTCACCACAGCTGCCTGCTCTCTCCTTCTTCGGCACTTCCTAGTCCACACCCTGATCTTCTCTGGATCTATCTGAATCACACCCTTGCTGATCCAATGGCCAAGAAATAGCACTTTCGTCTGAGCACCGTTTCACGTACAGCTTCTTTTCCTGCTACACCCGGAACACAGTACTCAGGTTTCCAACCCTCCTGTGAGTGACTATAAAGGATTATGTCATCGAGGTTTTCCACTACAAACTGGTCAAGGTCAGAGTTTGAGTTATCCATTGTTGTGGGGAACAAGACCAGAGGACGATATTCATGGATCAGTTACTCTTTGTGTACGTTATGGAGTCTCCACTCTATGTTGAAAGCTCTTGAAAATAGCATGAGCGTTGAAAGTCTTCAATTAGACGTTGTTAGCGTTAGATTCTTTTTTTGACTTCTTTGCTTTGAAAGAGGAATGCATGGAATGAAGAAAAGAAGAGAGGAGGAAAGTGATTCACTGGTGGAGTTTGTCTCTTGAAAATGGTTTTCTTTCTTTCAGGTCTTTTTCTCGATTTTCTTTCATGGTATCCGAGCCAACAAGAGAATTAGGGTGCTGAAACAATAACTCAAAACCAGCTTGCTTAGAGAATCAAAGGGTTCCTGTCTGCATTCAATGGAAACTCTTTTGTGCCCTATACCCCAACAATTTCTTTGGTCGATCCTAACACTCATTATGTACACAATGAGGATCACAATCATTGATTTTGGGTACCAAGCTATCAACTCAATATATTGACAAAAAAGCCTTCCTTCGATGTAATGAATCGAATCCTATATATCCTTTGAATTACTCAACCATATCCTATGAATTTCATTTCGCACCGGAAACTATTCTAGGAGAAGTTCGAATCCGTTTCGTTCGGATATTGATCGGTCTTGGTTTGACATGGTTTACGCGTTACTGGTTCCCGGAAGAGTTAATATCTCCATTAGCAAAACCCTTTCTTACCCTGCCTTTGGACTCGTATTTAGTTTGTACACAATCAACGGAGGCCTTCCCTACATATCTTGCAATGTCTTCAATAGCATGCTCTTACTTCGTCTTTCCCTTAATAAGTCATCAAATTTGGTGCTTTTTGATCCCCAGTTGCTATGGAGAACAAAGGACGAAATACAATCGATTCCTCTATTTAAGTGGTTCTCGCTTCTCCTTATTCCTGTTCCTAACTCTTCCCCGGGTAGTTCCCAATGTTTGGCACTTTCCATACTCCGTGGGTGCAACATCAACAAATTCGCTCATTCTCAAGTTACAACCTAAGATCTATGACCATATTATGTTAACTGTTCGTATTTCGTTCATTCTATCGGTATGCTCCCAGGTACCTGTAATTGTGATCTGTTTGCCAGAACTCAGGGGTCTTTCTGTGGAAACCTTCACGAACAATCGTCGTTTTTTGATGGTTTTTCCGCTTTTCACAGCAGCTCTTTCCACACCTCCGGATATCTGGTGCCAAATCGTCGCCCGTTTCCTTATTTCTTTGATAATCGAGTTGGCTATCTTTGTGGCATCGATTGTACAAGTTCGTGAAGAGGGCTGGACGAGTGGAATGAGGGAAAGCGGCTCGATCGACAAATAAAGAAGAGGGGAACCCCTAGAACCTGGCAAAGTCACTATCAATTCATTCCCGAGCAATTCTCAACACCAACGCGATTCATTCCCCTAAAGATTCTAACACACAGAGGACTCCTTACCTTAGGAGCGGGATAAGTGAGACAGCCCCGCGCCGGTGAAGAACTCAAGCAAAGCAGGAGCGAAAGCCACTCGACCAAGAGGGAGAGGAGCGAGGGCATTGTTATATTCCATCAAGAGAAAGGAGGCAGACTGGTAAGAAGGCCGGGGGAGCGAACCGAAAAGCTCAGCTTTGCGGAACGGACCAATCTTCCGTACCCTTACTCTCGATAAAAAAAGCCTGCGGGAAGCGCGAAGAGCTAAGCCACTAATGTCGTGGCGAAGGTTATACCTCAGAAAGTCAGCGAAGCTAAGGTTTCGTATGTCTTTTTATATCCTTTCGATCGAGCGACAACTGATAAGGAAGGCCGGCCGGCATTCCCCTTTTCAATCAGTCAGCGATAGGGAGGAGAGAGAGAAGGTTGCAGAAGTGCTTCTAGATCTCATGGAATAAGGCAGAATTTTGAACTCAACTTTACTGCTTGAACATACATAGAAAACAAAGAATTATGGAGATGAAATCCTGATTACATTACCGCAGGCCAAAATGGGATTTAGAAGAGCAAGAGAAAAGAAGCGTTGAGATAATATACATACTTGCATCCTTCATCTACTGATACTGAAAAAGGGGGCTGATCACCTTCAGAGATTTTGAGGCAGAATTGGCATACAGAATTCTTAAGGATTGAGCTGGCAAAAGAGATTCTCCTCCTTTTTGGGGCTGGAAGATAATCTTTCTCTTAGTTGTCCATAGCCAAAAAACAGAAAAAACACTACAAGTATTATTCAGCCAAATGCTCTTGGATGGGCAGTTGAATAGGGAGAGAAAGAAAGAAGACTTTATTCTCCTTCTTCATGTAGTCTATCACTTTGAGATCATGAGAACCTTGTGAATTGATAGAAATTATGGCATGCATCTCTGAGGAGAGTGGCACGGCCAAACATCATCCCAGAAGCGAATCAGCTTACCATTGCGCAACCAAAGTCTAGCCCAAGTTCTGCCGGAAAGTCTCTCTGTACCAAATAAGACCGTTATGCAGGATATTTTAGAGGGGGGTTGTGATCCTTGCCATTGGAGAGGTACTTAGCAGCCAAATATGAACACCATGGCTTTGAATTCAAATTCATTCAAAGATATCGAGATCAATCTTGTGGCAATTTCCTCTTATCATCACATAAAGATGAACTTTAAAGGAGTAGGGAAGTCGTCCCCTCTGGAAATTCAGATTATGGTGGGGTCATCAGAGATGGCTATGGTGCTGTCATGTGGAATTGAAGAGGTCTCCTCTAGGGATCAAAGATGCAACCTTTGCAGAAGCAGAAGCATCAACTCTCCTGCATGGCCTTTTGTACCAACTATTTATTCTTTTCAAGCTAACTTCGGTGTTAGGCTGCAGTCTTGTAGTCAGTGGATGGGAGGTCTTCCATTCCATCAGAGATTTCCATTGAACCTCTTTCTCCCACTTATCATCTCTCTGTGGCACTTGTTCCCTCTTCAACTCAGCGCCTTTATATATAGGCATTTATATTGAGAATGCTTAAGGTCCCTTTGTTTTTGTTTTGAAATCCCCGAGCTCTCACAAATCGAATTTCAGTACCACGGGAAAAAGCTAGCTGGATAAACAAGACAGGGATCGCCCGCTCGGCAATGCTACCTTGGGGAGGATGTAAAGCACTTTAATAGAAGAATGGATTCAAACAAAAGCTTTTTCGATATATTCACACTATGGAAGAGTTGGTGAACATTGTTCTCACTCATAGCTCTAAGATGACTAGCATGAATGAGCCAGCTTCAACACCACCGTTACTCTTAATCATAGACAGACTTGCACTGACCTCAACATCAAAGGATGAACCAGGTCTGTCTCATTAGCTTAACTCACTCCTAACCTCCCGTCACACTGCAAAGAACACATAATGAAAACTGCCTGGTAAGGTCTGTACAAGGGAACGAGAAAGGAGTTTGATAAAAAAGAGTTTGGGAATGTCCCGCTTAGTTAACTAACATCGAGTTTGGAGTCGGGGCAGCATGGATACGAGACGAGGGAAGTTTGGAATCATTGTGGTTTTCTATCTTCATCTTACCCAAAGTAATAGGAGAATAAATAACCAAGGCCTTTCAGCGATTCGACGCGCCCCCCTAAGCGTCACGCTTCACCTACCTGACCTCAGAGAGAATAGAATGAGTTGCCCTAGCCCTAGTCTGACTAAGAGTTTGAATTGCTCTGTCTTCAAAAGGAAAGCGGACCCGCGCCAGTCTTCGATCTTGCATATATATCTACTATCTCTATTATCTATAAACCTGGTCAACTGACGCCTGCATCACCACTACGTAAACGAAATTTCATTAGTCCTTTTTCTGTGAAACAAAGCCAAGCCTTTTCCGCCCGCCTTCCATCCCGCCTTTCCCTGCTCCGTTTTTGATTAGCCCAGTAATGAACCACCCTGGTTGGAGCCATGGTCTACCCAGCAGTGCTTCATATCCTCCTTGCTCTTTGTCTAAGATTAGACTAAAGCTTTAGATTATAGGGATCCTTTTTCTTTAGTTTTTTTCTTTTGGCTAAGAAGCCCGTAGGTTGTGCGCCAGCCATAGGTAGCTTGAACTGTGATGGCCACAATGCTTAGCTATTGCCGATCCCCAAGACGTCTTTGGTTGAATCTTCACACCTGATTGATCCACCGTCTGAACTTCCTACATTCACTATTTACTCCCGGAAATTGAAAGAGGAAAAGAGGAATTGTAACCTCCCGGTCTGCTGTAGTCAGCCTCACGGTGTGCCTGACTGGCGAGTCTGCCGTCTCCACGGCTTTCCCTTTTGCGTGCTGCTCCTCAAGCCTTCGAGTGCCGATCTTCGCTTGGGCCGGCTCCGAGGCTCTACCCTGGCTTTTCATTGGTTCCTTCCAACCTGCTCTTTTTTCTCATATCGCGCGCACATCTTCAAGAGAGGGGCCGAGTACATAGACGAGGCGGTCCCGGGAAAGCCCATTCCCTCGTGGGAACTCACATCGGTTGAAGAAAAAAGGTTCAATCTTGTTCAACCATAGCGTAGGCGAAACCTGGCAGCCCGCCCAGAGTTTGACCTTCTCCGGTCCTGGAAGGAAAACCCACTGAACTTTCCTTCCCCCAGCGGGCAACAACACAGGGAGGAAGACGATCAGGATCTCACGTGTGGCAGCTGTTGGAACTAACTCAGAATCCAAGAGGTTACCTAAAGAAAAAGGAAACTCACCACTCACTGGTGAAAGAGGAGAAAAGAAAAGACAATTTCAGGCCCCGGGGTCGGAATGCGGTAGGGTCTTCAAGCCCCACCCTAGATTCTCGAGATTCATCGGCCGTCTCGCGAAGATCTTCGATCTGAACCTTCGCATCGACTTTCTCTTAGAGTCTCAACCACGCCTTCGCTATCGAAAGAATATAGCATAGCGATCGAATAGCTATCGCTACTTCCCGTATTATGAAAGCCGTATTCCCCGAAGGAAGGGGAAGGAAGGGGGCATGCTGCAAGAGCAGAGGTGAGTGGTAAGCCTAGGAGGCGTGCCCAAAGGGCAGCGGCAGCTGTGTGGTTACACGTCGCTAGATTGAGATAGGGGGACGGGGACTTCGACTGCCTTGTATCAGGTCAAGATAAGGGAAGGGGTGGTAGGCTTAGTAGGGCTCGAACCTACAATATAACCGTTATGAGCGGTACGTTTCAACCAATTAAACTATAAGCCCCTACGGATGGATCTCTACATGCAATTCGCTCACTTCGGGAAGAGCAGACGGAAAGAGGAGGCCTTTGCTTTATTTGCTTCTTCCTATGATGGAAAACTAAATGATTTGCTTGATAATAATAGATATAGAATCTTAGATAGATATTATGAATTACAATAAGATCATTAAGCAAGCGGCCCTTTCGCGACTCAAACTGCCAGTACGCTTTCCGGCTCGGAACGACCGACTCAAACAAACGGGCGGGGGCTCTCCATTTTCTTGCAATGCCGGATGTTCGCCTTTAGTTAGAAGTAGAAGTAGATAGAGGGCGCCCTTTGCCCCACACTGAAGAAAAAGTACATAAGGGGGGGACTGACTTGTGAAAGTCAGGAGTGAGAAAGAGAAAGAAAAACTTGGTTACGGGAACCGAAGGTTAGGCCGATTTGAAGCTAGACCTAAAAAAGTTGATTCCTACCTCTTCCTGGCAATGTTGCCAATTCCAAAAAGACTCATCTAATAATGTACCCTTGTGCATAAAGTTGCCCAACTACTCTTTCTTCCTTCGACTCATTTAGCCACTTACGAATCCGTCGTATGAAGGAAGGAGAGCTTGCTTCGTGGCGGAGCATTTAGCAATGCCAGCAGCCTGGTGAGTGAGGGCTGGCTGTATGGGGACAGGTTAAGGCAGGGACCTCTGGGCTTGCTTCTCATGAGATTGGGTGAGGATTGAATATGCGAGACTGGAAAGAAGAGGAGGGAATCAGAGAGCGAGACTCGAAAGAAGAGGCAATCGGAAAGGGGCGAAGCTGATAGTTTACGAGGTTCAGGATTGAATGAATAGGAAGAGAATAAAGAGCAGTTCCAGAATAAGTAGGTTCAGGAGAAAGACTACTCTTTCCTTGTCAACTTCAGGTGCTATAAAAAAACTAACTAAAACAAATAGGAATGGAATTTAGGGCCAGATCCAGTATCGCTGAACAGCTAATAAAGTCAACAGTAGCGGTAGGTTCTCCAACTCTATAAAGGCAAGAGTAGCGGTAGGTTCTCCAACTCTATAAAGAAGCTGTACCGAGAAAGAGTTCTCTCCGCAAATTGAAAATAAATGGGCACAAAGCCAGTCGTTATTCTGGAACCTTAGCCCGAGCATCTTGTTATCATATCTTCGAGACTTGCTGGTCCGCTCTGTTAGGAGAACAAGTCCTCCCGTAAGAAGACTTTCTTTCTTTCGCAGGGCTCGTTATATATAGCCTTATAACGAACGTAACGCGTTTAATGGACCTCTCCCCTTCCCTTGGTCCTCATAAAACGACAAGTATGATAGACAATCAATTTCCTTCCTTCTAGCTTTGAAAAGAGATCCAAAGACACAACATTGATTTATAAAGGACCTCCCCTCGGCTCCGGGCTAAGGCATTATCTTCATCTTTGAAGTCTAGTCCCATCGGCCATGCTTTCTTTGTAGATGCCTCCTTAGAGAAATTCCCCTAGTCGCCCCGCAGGGAACCCATAAGAAGATCCCTACTATATGTATCAATAGATAATATATATCCCAATCTATAACAGTTATACCCATTTCTCCAAAAATCAACTCAACCAGACTCTTCGCCGGCTGAGCAGTGAAGTAGCCCAGAGGTACGGGGTACGAACGACTAAGATAGCTTACTTGAAGTTGAGCCCTTATCACGATCTAGCCCCTTGTCTATATCATGGTCTGTTTTCTTTCATATAACCTGACTACTGTATGGCTTGCTAAATAAAGCGCTGTGGGATCAATGCATTCATAACCATCATATCCGCTCTTTCACTTTCAAGAAAAGGGATAGAATGACAGTCTATCAGTCTTACCAGTATGCAGACAAAAGAAAGGGAGTGTAGTTGCCGGTTAAACAAATAAGATTCTTCTTTCTTAATTATAGAAGGAATAAGGATCCCATATCGATCGAATGAAGATGGATGGGTTTAGATAGGTTCGTTCCAACTCTTTGGGACCATGAAAGAAGCAGGATCCCGCGCTGTTAAACGACTTTTCCACTTGTTAACGATCAGGTAGCCGCCTGAGTGACAGATACAGATCCATACTCCCGGCAGGATGTAGAAAGAGCTAGTGAAACGGTGGGTTTGGCCCCGCAAAGCTAGGATCCCAAGGATAGGCATTGTTCGCCTTGTGCTTGGACCTGCAAGGAGGAAGAGATAGCACAGTCTTATAGAGGGGGCCTCGCAATCCGTTGAGGGGAGGGAAAAACAAACCAAACCTACTGCACCCCTTGAGTAGGACAAGAAAGAGAGGACTCCCTTACTCTATCCTTATGGGAATGTCATTGCATCAAGGGACCTTGAGTGAGGGTTGGCTTACTCCACGTTCGAAAGAAGTATTACATCAACCATAGATAGGAAGCAAAGTCAGATTGGTGTCATAGCTAGAGTTAGGCCCTTGTTTCATGGATCGTATGAAAGGGCTCTTTCTTTTGGCTTATGGAATCTATAGAACTCGCTCGAGAAGACAAAAGAGGGAATGGAAGGTACTATAGGAGAAGGGTTCGTCTCTTTCCCCGATTCAATAATTAGGAATCTAATCTTTGTTCTATGTTTGGGAGTAAGCCAGTCAACGTGCCCGCTGTGGTGTATGATCAAGCGATCTGATCCTATGTGCCTTTCTCCTTTTAGTGAAACGTCCCTTAGCTCAGAACAGCCAGCGCCAAGTAACTTCATCCAGTTAAAAAAGAAGGATAGGAGGGAGAAATAATAGTTCGTTTGTGGTGAAGTCTTGGAAGTCAACTAGCTCGACCAGTTGCTTATAAAGATTTTCCAGAAGAAGGCGGAATTGCTACGAAGGCTAATCTGATAGTGACAGCATTTGTTGAAATATGTACCCTCCCGGTTGGATCCGCTGTAGAATCTCGCTTTACAACAGGTATGTCCGAAGTCTCCCCTTATAAATAAGCTTATAAGCCTTTTCTATTCCATTTGGAAGATAGTTCTATTCTAATCCAGGGGATGAAATTGCTCGTATAATGTTCAATCAGAGGGAAGGTTAAGCGCTTGAGCGAGCAGAAAAACTATATGCCTTTCTCACGCAAGATGCGTGGGCTTGCCTTAGGACAGAAACTGCTGATATCCGAATGGCGTACGGAGCAGCTTACCCTAAGACTTCTACTCTATCTTCGCGGCTGGATCGACAGCGGGGGCAACTCCAATATCCACTGCAACTCCAAGATATAAGGTTTGAACTGGCTCTGGCTTTGTTGTAAGGAGCACTTTATTCACTTCGAACTCAACCTCGTAGGAAGAAGGAATGCAGGATGGCCTGCCCCTTAGAAAGAATACTAGGCAAGGAAGAAGGCTATCTCTGGTCTTGGGACTGAAACCTTCAAACTCCAAAAGAATTTCCTGTCTCTAACGGTCCAGATATTGAATAACCTGTCCATGGCAGAGACAGAAAGAAATGGACCAGGTAAGAAAGATAGCGCCATATGCCAACTATCTTTAGCCTATCAATGGGCTATTCAAATCATTCCAATATGACTGACTAGTTACACTCCCTCTACCTCTAAATCCACTTAGTCTTGCATGGACTTTTGAGCATTTGCTGTAACAGAACTAGAAGAGGGTACTCCCGCTGGATTAAGCAAAGTCCTTCTCTCTTTACACTGTCTTACTCCCGGGCCCTATAAATGGAAGGGAACCCCCCGGAATCGAAAGAAGAAGCTGTGGGACTACTTCACGCAGTAAGTCCGGCAAGTCAAGAAGGAGCTCTAGTAGGTTATTCGGAGTAGGTAATGCCACTTGGTCTGGTTAGCTTGAAGCAAGGGTCAGGTATAGTCTAGTATAGTAGGGTGCAGTTCCCTTGAAGCGGGGATATCGTAAGGAATTGATGTAGCAGTTGAGAAATCCACTCGTTTAGCTGATAATCTTAGATAAATGAAAGAGGGACACCAAAATCTTGCATATCTGCCTTCTTATACATCTGACGACGGATAAAAGAAGGAGGGAAAACAGACCGGGTCAAACCAGAACAGGTAAGCGATCGTGAGGTCGCCTCCATAGGCTATCTGAAGAGAGTTTGCGCATTGCTTCAGATACAAAGCAAGGAAGAAACCCCCCGACTGACTTTACTATACAAGCGCTTAACAGCCTTCGCATACAACATAGAAGTATACGGGCACGACTCCTTGGTAAGACTATCCGCAGCCACTAATCATCTTTGTTTTCCCATTAGGACCGCCAAGTCTTCGAACAACTTCTCAGTGGCGACACAGGAATTAGGGAAGGAAAGAGCTTTGTAAAGCGATTCATATAGATTACTTAAGGCCCTCTTCCCTGCTAGTACCCCTGTCCCATTAAGGTTAGAGGAATTCCCACCAAGGATAAAGATCAAAATAGAAGAGAATGAAGATCTACAGAGCAAAGATGTTATCAATCTAAAGATTGACGTTGGTGACCGGCTTGCTGTCCCGTCCTCACTAGACAAAGAGTAGATCCTCCACTAATTATGGTATGCCGACACGGCCCCCTATATGGAATCCCTCCTTACGGGGAACCCTATAGGTATAGGTAGGGGAGGGCACCTTGGTATGACCTAAGGAGTGTGATCAAGAAAAATATGCAAAAATGATACAGAATACATTGCACCCTTATATAGTATAGAGTAAGATAATGGTCGTTCTCTAGGCCATAGGTATATTTGCGCGTAGGGTAGTGGCAACTCAAATTGAGGAAAAGAAAATGAGGTAAATCCATTTGAGGAAAATCCGTTATATGCCGTTAGATCAAAGTCTGAAAGGCAGAGATCAAAAAATCAGACTGATGGATATTTACACGTACACTTATACATGGGGTAGAGACAACTTATACAAAGAAAATGATATCAGTCAAAAGCCCTTCTTACTCGAACTAAATCATAAGAACATAAATGAGAAAATCTTTATTTAACTCATTCTTACGGGAATGAGAAAGTTTGCAGCTATTCGCCTTATGCAAGGATTTTGACGATCTTACCTTGGAGGACGAACCGGCTACTTCTACTACTTCTATACTTATACTGAAACTTCCACTTCAACTTGATTAAATAGAACCCCAGATGCAGATGACTTATATCGAGAGGAAAGTCTTGCTTGCTTCTTCTTACGCACGACGCAGAAGGTAAAGCATTTGTTTGCCTATTCGTGGCCTTACTGATTCATTACGGGTTCCAGGGGGTACCAGCTGATTTTCTTGATAGTTCATTTCTCTCGAGTAACCTTTCGTCCCGCGTGGTCTTAGTATGGCGCTAGGGTTTAGGTTGACTCCTGGCCAGGCGTCGTACTTCATATAATGAATGAAACTTACCGGAATCATATGTATGATAGGTTGTCCTTTCTTTGTAATTCGCTTGGTCTATTTTTTGTCCCTATGCAGGCAGGAGCGCTGGCATCCTTTAGCCGGCATAATTCGGGTCTGCTCGGCGAGAATTATGAATTGAATAGAGTTTGAGTTTCAGTTGTTACTTCTTCAGAGGGTTTGTTTGGTCGTTTCTTTGTTCTGGTCTGCTTGGGGATAGGTTGTACTGTCTGGTACAGCAAGATTAGGAAGCCTTCCCGGAGGTACCCTGAACTTATTTGCCCTCATACGACAACTTTTCTAATATGGATTATATTCCTAGTTTTTATCCCTTTCATCATACTTTTCTTTCAACTCGCGACATTTCTGCTGTTATTGAGTCCACATTTGGTAATGAACAACCTTTTGTTGAGATATCGATCCCAGCTAGCGGACCAGTTCTTAAGTAGGGTTAGGCGTGATGGTTGCTTTCTTTCTTGCTGTGGGTATTGTTCCTAACGTTTCAAGTTCAATAAGAGAATGATGATAAAGACACAGGCTATGATAAAGAAATTTTCTATTTCTAATTCCAAGGGAGAGTTGAATGAGAATTTCGAACTACAAGTATCCCGCGACCGGTTAGCTATTATTCAAGAAAAGGTATATAACGGCTATTACGTTCTAAATACACTACGTATAAAGTTTATACATAGGTTGGAAGCGCTTTCCTTTTTATCAGATACGCTACCGCTTTACCCTGAGATTATGATATGCAGATTGAATTAGAGTTGTAATGCCTTCTAATCAAGAGGATTGATTTATTGATCTTAATGGGATTATCCATAATGTTATTGCGCCTTTCTTATGGCTCCTTGCCTGAAGATACCGATTGGAGAATAGTAGTGATACCTCCTTTGATAACAGTATTAAAGAAATGGGAAAGGTCGATAGACTGTACCGACTTGATTTAAGGAAATAATGAATATACCAATTACTCTTGTTTTAAATAAAGAAAGTCTCGAGTTTAGTTGGGGAAGGTGCAACAAGGAAACTTTGAGAATCTTTTCTTCATCTCCCAATCATTGATGATAGTGGTGCTAATTATAGGGATGATATAGCCAAGGGCCGGCGGGAGAAATCTCAAGGGTATTATTCCTGTCTTAATGGACACTTTCGATAGGGAGTTTGCAAAAAGAAAGGTATCCTGGAATTGCTGTTAGTAGGTTTAGTAACTCAGTCTTGATTGAAGAAAAAAGGGATGAACATTCTGCACACTGACGCGTTCAATCACTATATGTATGATCTATTGAAAGAACTCAATCATCAAGGCGTGATACGATCTATTGAACCGGGCGATGCACCAGTAAGGTGTTATCAAAAAGTAGTCAAGTGAAAGACAACGGGAGACGTAAACATATGGGATCAATATTCAGATTATTAAACAGATTCTTAAAAGAAAGGAGAATGCATTATTCATCCGTTGTACCTGTCAACGAAAGACTGCTTTTACCAGACCCTGGGTATTTTTTGTTACACTGTCATGCCCTTCGGCCTGAAGAAGGCTGGTGCTACTTACCAAAGGGCAGCCACTATTCTTTTGCATGACATAATACACAAAGAGGTCGAGGTATATGTGGATGAAATGATTATCAAGTCCCGGCCGGGAGGGAGAGGGTCATGTTCCTGCGCTTAGGAAGTTCTTTGAGAGAATCAATCCGGATAAGATGAGGCTGAATCCACAGAAATGCCGGAGTGACCAGCCGCTGCTTGGGTTTATGGTTAGTCACAAGGGGTATAGAAGTTGACCCTGCTAAGATTAAGGAAGGCTATCATGGAAATGCCATCACCCAGGAAAAGGAGGAGAGAGGCTTACCCACCACTTTCTAAGAAGGGAAACTCAATAAATATCTAAAGTAAAACGCGGGGTTTGATTCAAGGGAAGTTCTTTCAAGAGCAGTCAGAGCCTATTCGACTTACTCATCAATCTCATCCTCAGATCATGATGTGATCACAGAAACTTCAGTACGAACTCTTTGTTGTTAAAAGTCTCTCGGGTCCCGACAAGGGATGGAAGGCTTCCTATGGTCCAAGTCCCAGGGTCAAACCACGAGGTCTATCGCTCATAGATTGGGAACTCTTAACTACACGGGAGGACTAGCTCCGTTGTGCCAATTCCAGCCGGGCATACTTGATTAATCCCCTTTAGGATAAACCAGAGGATAATTAGTAGAGCTAGCTTCGACTAGAGACAAGACGGCAGGCTGTGATTGTGGAATCCCGTATGCCAGTACGGTAACTAGCCACGGGAGACTCCCTTCCCTTCAGATATGAAACGGATCCTATGTCATTCGACGCTGGCTCCAAACCGGAAAAAACATAAGCAGTCTTTCCACAGGTATGGAATTACAGGAAAAAAGACCAGGAATCTAACGGGAGTTCTCTAAAAGGACATAACAGGCAAGCTCTTTTGAAACCATGGTTCAGAGCACTGATCGTGAAAGTACTGGGGAAGTAGGTAGGTGGTTTATCAAACCCTTGATTAAAGGACTTTTGGTTGAGGAAGAGGAATAGATCTCCGGCGAGCTTCCTCGATAAATAAAGGAAAGCAGGTGGTAGGGCACTTCACCAACTACTTCGGCATAAGCACCCCATCCATTTGGAATCTTTTCCGCCCACACCCATTAGTCCAGGTATAAGCATGCCCAGAAACCCCTATATCTTGTACCTCGCACGACTCCAAGGCCTCCAGCTTGCATGTAACTGAATTATCTAGGAAGACCACTTTGCTTCTCTTGCTAATCAGTAGCCAGACTGACCTAATTAGGAGAAGAAGTTCCTTTAGTTGACGAGTCTCTTCAAACAGACTCCTCCAGGAAAGAGGTTTGATCCGTTCGATTACACTAAAGAGATAGGAGAAATATTTCATGATGTTTAGTTCTATATCGTTCAGACCTTTTAGTATGTTCCACTCTCCCCTTTTCGGACAAAACTTGTTGGGGGGGCGCCTGGGTTCCAACCAGGGTCATTGAACTCAGATTAATAAGCTTAGGACAATGATGGAGATTCCAGTGATTTGGGGGATTAGATAACACGGACCAAGTCCACTTTGTCGTTTAATTAGACTCAACCGATCACTGTGCTCCCTCCGACATCGGCCAGTAGACTGAAGACAACCTATCCGCTCAACCCTGACTCTTGGAAAAACTAGAAGAACCGACCTCGGCCCAATTGAGACTACTTAGAGTCCGCTAACTAGTAACTAGGGGAAAGAGAAGGACTAAGATGAAAAGATATAACTAGATTCCCCTTACATAATGCTCCTGTTGAAAAAAAGAGTTGAAGCTGACAGTCCTTACTCAACTACAAGTACATAGAGAAGAGCTTCCTTCCACCTATTATACTCTACATTGACCTTGCAGATGTGAAATTGCAGTTGGCATTAGGAGATAGAGAGCAAAAGGAATGATTCTAGCTAGTATACTTCAGGCAATCCAAAACAATAAACGCTTAGTCCTTATGCAACTAAAGCACAGGCAGGAAATCAAGCTAGATCCACAAAGAAAAGAGATGGCTGCATCTAAGGGCTTATTATCTTACTTCTTATAAAGCCGGAGAGAGCGAACAATCTGATGATATATACTTGTTATGTCAGAAAAAAGTTCCGAAGAGTGGAGGCTCCTCTCCTTTACAGTCTCGCTCCGGAACAGGAACAAAGAAAGAAGGGAGGAAGTGTTTCAAGGAAAGACTAACGATGAATTATAACTACTTGTTCCGTTATTGTTCGTGATTCTTGAACAGTACACTCGGTCTCTTCTCTTTCTCCTTATTCTCTTCCTATGAAATCCTTCTGGAACTGTAACCTCCTTCCCCTGTTGTCCGAGCATATGAAATCCTATCCCTTCTTGAACGATGAATGAGAGTGAACTGGAAGGAAAGACTCAACCTCAAACCAGGACACTATAAACAGGAGGTAAAGCAGCTGGATGAGAACCTTCTTGAACAGCTCAAGATCCTTCACCTCCCCTGTCGGTTTCACTGCGGAGCTCCTTTCCCTGTCGGTAAAGCTGCAAAGCTCCTTTCCCTGTCGGTAAAGCTGC
>ERZ1106961.445-NODE-445-length-16329-cov-4.629040_pt1 | contig 16329 bp, 5 predicted proteins | sample MGYA00403680_ERZ1106961 | MGnify/ENA primary metagenome ERZ1106961 (study PRJEB35170, sample SAMEA104062419) | human gut metagenome | biome: human gut; feature: human-associated habitat; material: faeces | place: Denmark | collected 2012-06-08 ... | reverse complement strand
CGCCGAGTTTACCTCCTTCAATAAGGGAAGGGAATAAAGGTGACGGTTTTCTCTTTCGGATTTACTGACAGTTCACTCTCAGTCATAAATAGTCTTTACTGTTGAAATAGGGTAAAGCGTCAATTTCTTGATTTCTGGTCTTTACAGGTTCAGGTTCAGGAGATTGATAAAGGGGTTCCGGTTTCACTATCTCTTATCTTTTTCTCGGTAAAAAAGGAGCTTCGCCATGAGACCGATAGGTTACGGAGTTCAGTCTCACCTTTTCATCTTGCTTTCGTCTTTCAATTCTCTTTTCTTTACTCGACTCGTCAGTTCAGGTCAGCTAATCAAGTATAAGGCGTATAAGGTGTAGGAGTTCAGGATCAGATCAAGAAGGTTCGTTCAGTAGTGATTGAGTTCAGTTCTACAACTCTCATTCATCTTTCTTGCTTTCTTTCGTCTTTCCTTGTTTACGAGGTTCAGGCCAAGACAAATTAGCTTTCGTTAGGTTTGTTGTTTGTGTAGGAATATCTTACCCGGGATCAGGAATATAATGAGTTCAGTACTGAGTCTCAAGACTGATTTGAATAGGATCTAATCTGACCCTTTATCCGGATCCGGGAATTCACTGAGGACTAACAATTACATGGATAGAGAGATCGAAGGTAATTTAGCAAAGATTCTTCTTTCTATCTTTTAGCAAAAGCTAGTAAATCATTTCTCGATCTACTTGTAGTTACCGGGTAAAGAAAATGCTAAAGACTTAGGCTAAGCCTATTAAGGTAATCATATCCTTCGGACTCAATCCCCAGAAGAGATCAATCCGATAGCTGCTATAGGCAGCGTCAATATCTCATCAGATGGGTTTTGCCGGTTTCACCTCCTGCTTCTGTTAAGCTAGGATCGGCAATAATAACTCGAGCTACTACTATTTTGTATTTAGACTGACACGTCAGGAAAAAGATAAGCGGGAGACCTGCTAGCATCAAATAAGACTAACTGGTCCCGTCCTTTCCTAGAGAACTTGATTATTGATTTGATTGATTTCGTGAGATAGAGAAAGCTAAGTAATCAGTATCTGCAGTAACGGACTATTTCGTTTAGTATGCTTGATTCTCCTCAGGCTGCGCTGGATGCCCGAGAGACCAGCTACAAAGCAATCAGTCTTGCCGCGTTCGTGAAATCAACTCCTGCTTCAGATCACTTTCTAAGACTAAATGAAATTCCTAATTTAGCCCCAGATTCGGAGATTCGTCTTTCTTTCTATTAGCTCTGACTTAAGCTAGCTAACGGTTCGCTTCCAGCGAAAGATTGTCTTAGTGGTTAGCCTCAAACAAGAGATGCGTCAGTCTTTCCTGATAAGGAAGTTCTTGGAAAAGATAATCAGATCCCAACACCCCCGGTAATCACTTCAAAAAGCAAGGACAGCCAGTCAGATTCTTTTTCTTTCTCAGATACTGGAAGACCGCTAGCAAGTCTTGATATTCTAATACTGGGCCCGAAAAGCCCGAAAACTGCCTGATCTTCTATCTTTTTATGCGCCCTTAATGCATCTAAAAAGAGAAGGAATTCGGTTGGAAGATAAGTTTCAGATAAATAGTTCTATTTTTCCGGTTTTACACTTCGGCTTAAGATTTGAGTAGAGTTGAAAGCAAGTAGTAAGAGTCAGATTCTCTTTTGCTAACATCTCCTTAGGCTCTGACAGCTTCCTCACATCCGAAACCCTTGGAATCACTTCTTAGTCCCATTTCATCTTCGGGAGGAAGGAAGAAATAGTGAAACTGCAGGAGAAATGTAAGTAGTTGACTTTGTTGACATGACCCATTGATTCTATTAACACTCTTTACACCGACCTTAAAGCATCTATCAAGCTAGCAAAGGCGCAGTAAGAAAGACAAGACAGTTCGATTAGTAGGTGAAGTTGAAGTTACAGGCTTTCTATCTAGTTAGGATAAAGCCTGATGTAATTCATTCTATTTAGTTAGGAAAGAAGGTAAGGTCAGATTATCCATTATCAACAGATCTTAGCGGCTCTTCAAGCTCTAATTCTCCGGGAATAAGTCGAGGATTGAGTGAAAGAAGTATTGGATTTCATTCGCGCCTAGGCTTCTATTCCAAAAGCCCTGAAATCAGCATTGTAGGAAGAGCCTATGCCCTTCCTTCTATTATCATCCCACTCCCGTTGGAATCCGTTCTCTTACAATTTCTGGAAGCTAAATGAGTAGGTAGGAAAGCCTGAGATGAATACTTCTATTTCGATTTAGACGTCAGCAGGATTTTCTTGTCCATTGGATTGAGATACTGATAGTAAGTTAGTCAGTGTGCCTGAAGGTCTATCGTATCAGTATTTACTTATCAAGGCCCCACGCCCTGTGAATCGCTTCCCAAAAGGCCTTTGACGAATGAGCCGCTAAGATCAAATGGAATTCTAGCGGTGGCCGGTCAGTCTGACTAATGCCTTAGAATCAACTACATTATTAGCTAATAGATCAGTAGGCTCCTCAAGCCTCAGAAAGAGAAGGCAGACTTCAGTCTGAACTAACAATTCCCTCTTTCTCCATTCTCAATTCCAATACCCTGGGATAAAATGCCAATAGCCTGAACTGCTTTATCCCAATGATTCTATGAACCTCTGTCCTTTCCCAGCCTCCTAATCTCTTCTTCTGCCCTAGTCCGGGAGACTATAGAATCTTCTCCTCCGTGATCGTCAGTCGACCTGTAAGCCATATCTTCAGTCAATTCCCCTTCGTTCAGGATTTCATAAGCGGTTAGCTGTAAGCTATAGCATCCTTTTTCTATTTAACAAGCCAGAGATCTTTCTTTCTATTGAATTAGACGTGAGAGCTGCAAGTATGATTGAGTTAGAAAAGCTCCTCATTCCTCTGTGTAGGCAAGGCATAAGATAAGAGCTATTTCCGTAGTATCTTAACCGGTAAGAAAGTCTTTCATCAAATCCGTTACTTTAGAAGAGGATAAGCGGCCATCTCAGGTAAGAAGATCCTAATCCTTTTACCCTCTCTTGCTCTTATCTAGGCTAGGCTTGACTTCCAAAAGAAAGGGGAAGAACTGCCAATGACCTGTGATTCACCTCAAGGACTCTTTTCTTTTTGGAGTTCATTCGTCTCTTTATTGACTTCACTGTAGAAATTACGTGAGAGCTGTGGGCTCGCCAAAGATTTATGCCAAATGGAAACTAATCCTATATATTCCCTATCTAGCTCCGGGGGGAACAGACTGATGACTAAAAGCCAAAACAAGGGCAGATTCTCCTTGATCAACTTGATCAACATCTCCGTAGGCTATTCACGCTTATTCCCTCCCCGCTCCTCTTAACCCGGAACTCTGACACTGAAGAAAAGGTATCTTCTGATCATGATCTGTTGAAGTGAAAGGCGATATAGTTAGGAAAGCACAAGGACCGTTGAATGACTTATTCTTTCTCTTTCAATACAAGCCCCGACTTGAGACAGAAGAGTTACTAGAAAGAGAACTCGAACTATTGAGTTAGACTTCCATAGAATGAGAATGACTTTTGAAAGCAAGTAGTAGGATTGAGTGAGATATCCAGAGATCAGTCTTTCGATTCCGTACTTAGATTGAGCAGCAGTCTTTGATAAGGTAAGTTACAGGGAATTCCTAGTCAAAGATATATCTGGAAATCCGTCTAACTCGGAAACCGAAAACAAGAGTATTACGAAGTCAAGTAAGATGGAATAAGGTCTATACTTGCATTTCCTTAAACAGCTATATCCTCAGATTGACTTTCAACCCTACCAGTAAGTTAGAAGAGAAGCCTGAGAAAAAGTCTTTCTATTATTGCGCATTCCCTAGCTTCATCAGATAAGGCAGCAAGTAAGAAGAAAACCAAGATCAGGCAATTTACCCTCCTGAAAAGACGGAGGCAATGCCTTAAATCAAATCATCTCCATTATCTGGCTCTTCAAGCCTATTATATACCTAATCCCATTGAATCACGTACAATTACAACCTCTTCCTCCTATTTCCAAAACCGTAACTAAGAATAAAGAAAATCAGCCTGGGACGCCATAAGCCATATCTTCAGTAATCTCTCTTATCAAGTCTTTGATTCTCTCCAGAAAGAAAAAGCCTTTACTAGAGAATCCTTGATCTTTCTATTTTGTTGCATTCTCTTGCTTCATCAGATTTGAGAGTTTCAAGCAAAAAAAGACAAAGAACATAGAATCTATCAAGTCCTTCGGAGGAAAAAAGAAGACTGACTGCTTTTGGAGAGATAACAACTCATTCGATTGAGTGACAAGGCCGTAACTATTGAGAATGAGCTGCAAGCAAGGCAGAGAGACGTAGAGCCACGAGACAGAAATCTCATTTTTGCCCATACTTCCTCTCCAAAGCAAAGGTAGACAACAAGGAAGTCTAATGCAAGGGCCTAGTCTTCTTTCTTTCTTGCTCGTTTAAAGCCCCGGTAGGAATAGGAAAGGAAGTTCGAAGTCTAAAGGGGATAAGCACTACGAAGTCAGAATGACTATAGCATTCATTAATCAGTCATAAGCTGCAAGAGAAGACATAGAAGCCAGAGTCATGTATTTTTGAAGAATGTGCCCGTTTTTTCCCACTCATTGAGTCAAAGAGTAAACCCCTAGCTCTTGTTCTTTTACTAATACTAAAAAGGGAGGCAGTTGAATTGAGGAAGTTCAAGTTAGCAGCTCAATCGGATCCTATATTCATATTCTCCACTCCTTGGGAAGTTAGGGATTCCATTTCTTTCACAAGGATAGCTTCAAGTTAGAGCTATATAGTAGGTCAGTTGTCAGTTTCTGCCCTTGATTTCTTAGTTGTTAAAGAAAGAGCATTTGATAGATCAGTTAGAGAATGCCTCTTGACCAAAAGGTCTGGTAGTTAGAGTTAGGAAAGCTAGGTTTCAAGGAAAGAGCCTTCGTGACCCATTTTTCTGTCATCATATGGAAGATTGGCCTTATCAGGGATTAATTATCGATTTGAAGTATGTCACACTTCCCGTCCTAATTCAGCTAAGGTAGTCAAGTATGAAAGTAGAAAGCTAGTAAAGTCTTTCAAACAAATGTAATTGACTTTCCTCAAATTCAGACTGAGATTGAGTCCAGCTCTCTTCCCTGGTAAGATACTCTTTGATCTTATCCATTTTTAGCAGCTAAGTGATCCGTAGGCTCTGCCCGGTAGCTTAGTGAGGTAGCAGCTGTTGATGACTAAGTAACCATTGAATTACCATTGGCCTAAAGCGCGGAAGGGAGAAAAGCCTAAGTCCCAACATAAAAGAACCTTGGGTCACTAAAGACCTTTCACTAATTCCTTGCAAAAAGCCCTGACTTACTCTATTCTGGTAGGGCCTGGGATGACGAAAGATAGGAAAGTAGCCTGCTTCAAATCAAATTGTTGAGAGGCGGCCTGAGAGCAAGAAATCGGTTAAGCAAGTAGCAAGTCATCTTTCTCTTTTGGTTGCAAGTCATATAGTCTTCGTAAAAGACCTTTCTGTGAGATAGCAAGTAAGGACTGACATATGACATATGAAGATTGAGTGGTACTCAAGATGTCAAGTCTCTACTTTAGCCTACTTCTACAGATCCTGTAGAGGCAAGAAGTCAGTCATAAGATAAGTAGGAGCTTCGAGATAGACTTAGACGTTAGTCCTGCGATTTAGAAAGTAGTCTTGATTCCCCGTGCTCAGTGAATTTGCTATTTCAAGGTCCCCGGCTCTTTGATTGAGAGGGACGTAAGGAAGAAGAAAAAAATGAGTTGAGGTTTCCATTTAATGAAGTTCAGGGGAGAGTGAAGACTGAGCAGGAAAGCACTACGAAGTCCATAAGGCAAGTCTAATTATAATTCATTGCAAGCCCTTAATGCATCTAAAGTCGTAAATTCAGTCAAAACCCTTTGATTCGATTCCTCTTAGGCTAACTCAGTCTAAAGTGATATATATATTCTTTTCTTTGTTTTGATTCCTCAGCGGAAAGATCATATTATCAGAGTAGGCCACTAACAGATAAATAGGCTTTTCAAGCAGTAGAATAGAATTGGATCCGTTCTGCCCTTCTCTTCTAGTTTCAGTCTTTTATCATATCCCGCAGAAGTAGCCCTCAAAGACGAAGTAGCAGTGGAATTACCATAAGTTTGATCCTGAGATAAGTAAAGAAGTGAGAAATCCAGGACTTGGGGCCTTTTGGCCTTCATTTCCGGGTGACGTCAGAAGATTGAACCTAATCAGTCTGTCTAGTAGGAAGTTACAGGCTATTTCCTCCTATTCGATTCCTAGTCCCTCCAGAATCAATTATCTAGTCAAGGTAGTTGAAAGCAAGAGATGGAAAAGTCTACTCATCAGTTGCGGGGGAGCTAGTTGAATCAAACTCTCTTTCTCATTACCTCTGAACCGGAAGACTGAGCGAAAGAAGTGAGAAGAATGAAAGGTAGATTATGAGGAAGTTAGTCTGTTTATTTAGGCTGGATAAAGATAATTGCTTGCTTGAGGCTGGATAAAGATAATTGCTTGCGACTGCCATTACGACTTTCTACAGCAGTCTAATTGTCACTATTGCTTCGAGTCTGCGTTAGTCCTGTTAATCGTAACGGGACATTGGAAGTAGTCTTTTTAGTTATTTTTGAGTAGGCCATGTCTGTCAGTCAATACGACTTGCTTTAAGGCCTTTACCTGCTTTTGAAGTAGGCGGCTAAGTAATGTTTTCCAGTATCAAAGCTGGCCACATGACAAGGATCGGGGCTTGTAACAAGAGAATCCCTTCCGGAATATAAATCAGGCTGTAGGCTCTACTCAATCATCATATCAAGACTGACTTCCTGCTTCAGACTTAGAGTTTCATCCGGCTGCTCTTTGGCTTTTCTGGGCTATTCACTATCAGCAAAGAGAGTCCGCCCAGCTAAACAGATTCGATTATCAGGCATTCAGTCATCAGTAGCTTCTTCGATGAAAAGCCATCCTATCCTAATTCTGGTGAAAAGAGGTTCCTGGCCTTTGAATGTGAAGCGATTAACAGGCTTTTTGAGGTTATTCATTCCCCGGGGTATTTGAATGGATTAAGATAAGAGGGCATAGGAGATCGATCCTTGTCCGAGGGGCCTTTTCTTGTCTTGTTTTTCCTTACGTTTTTTCAGTAACCTTTGAGGAATAGTCAGATCATAGGCTGGATAAGAATCCATGACTTTAGTTTAGACTAAGAGTTAGGCTGAAATTGCTTCTTACGTATTGGGACAGGAAAGGAGGCAGAAATAGCGAGATTGATTGATCTTGGGCAGGCCAAGGCTTTTCCTTTTATCACTGAATATGGAAAGGGAGAAGATCCGTAAGATCAGTTCGCTGCTAAAGGAACGGACTAAGAAAGCACTTCTAGCTCTTCATTCTATTTCTTTACGGACGGGGAAGATCAGCCTGAGGTAATTTCCCTTAGTAGCTGAATTTCCTTATAACTTAGCTCTAACTTCAACTTCAGCCTAGACGAAACGAAGGAACTCAAGGACTGAACCATTGATTGAAATAAAGAAAAGAGTATCCGGGACGAGTTCAATCAATACTGACTGGTATGAATTCCGGGAAGAGACTGAGGTTGCCTGATCTTTCTTTTCTTCTGACTCCTTAACAACAAACAAATGTATTACGGAGAAAGAAATCGGATACTTGCGGGCAACCTCTTTCGTATTCATAGTGAGAATCCTTATAAAGAAATAATGAGAAAGAAATAGTCAAGTACAGCCTACACACTAAATCTGAATCTAATGACTGATTTACTAGAACTATGAAATCTGACTAACCGCCTTTTAGGCCTTATCAGAAGCAGCAGGGGAAAGACGAGACTGAACATCAGCAACTAGAGAGTCCCTTTACTAGGAAAGACAAAAGTCTGCCTTCTATGCTCTGGCTTTATTAAGACATGTGAATGACTGAATCTTCTGTCTCAGGACTAGCTTTTGCTCTAACCTCTAACATAGAACTTGCAAGCATCCTCCAAAACGGAAACTTCCCTATTCCGTTCAGAGAGAAAGGTTCAGATTCAATGGGCAGTTCCCAGGGATTAGAATAGACTGACTTGTTGCCAGATCTGTTCTCGTTCCCAGGGCTTAGCCTTAGTAGTTGCTTGATTCCTGAGTTACCTTGACGGTAATATTCCAGGCCTACAAGATCAGATTCAGCAGGTTTAGTAATTTCATCCCCTGGTTTGGGAATGTAGGATCTTCTACACTTCAATGAATGTCAGCTTTTCTGTATCCTGCACGGGGCCTGTATTCAACCAAGCTTTTCTTTCAAACTACTACACTAACTTCTCAAGCTACTTAGTTTGAATCTCATCTTACTACTATAAGACTTCCTGGGAAAGAGATGAAAAGGTATAATAGGAAGTAATTAATTAATTAATTACCCGAGTTTAGTAATTCAATCAATCTCTGGGCTGATCTTCCTACTCATTTTTAGGAAAGTACGGTAAATTCGTTTAGTCTTTAAGACTTCCTAACCATTCCTCTGACTTTCCAAGAAGGAAAGACAGGACTGAATATACTTCCCAAGGCTATCAATAAAGACATTCATTATCTCTGGGTAAAGCCTGCACTCACAACTTTTGAGGAAGGAGGGGAAAGATGAATTGAAGACATTCCAACTTCCTTAGTTACCTTGCCATTCTGCCAATGCTTTCTACTACAAGGTAATTGGAAGAAAAGAATTGCCAACTATAGAGTCCTATAGGCCTTTCTCAGTCTTTTACGGGTCGATTGAAAGATAGACTACTTTCTAAATCGCTGGTTGGCTTTATTTACCAAGGATGAAAGACCAATCAAAGAAAATGAGATTGACGCTGAGGTTTTGACTATACTTGAATCTCACCATCGGGGATTAAGATCAATAGTCATTCTTTCTCACTCAGTACTTCATACTTCATCTTAGGCAGCGGCTTTGGTAATTACTATATCGAATGAGTTCTCTGCTGCTTCTGACTTCGTAGTGCTTAATGCTCAGCCAAATAAAACGAAAACGAACAAGGAAGCTCCTTATTCTCAAGTACTGGCATGTAACAAAAGATCAGTCAGATTACTGCCTTCCAGGCCTACTTTCTTCCAATGCATTCGTATTCCCGTAAGGAAGTGCTTTCTTTCTGACTTTCAGACTTCCTATCTCTGGTCTTTCTGTAACTGATAAAGAAATTAGTCTGGATCTTAGCGCTAACTCCTACTAGCTTGATTCTCAATTTCCTCAAGCACAACAAGATAAATAGGAATCGAAGCCTGATCTAATGACTCCGGTTAAAAGTTCGGTCCCAAACTCTTTTTTTGAGTTACGGCTCAGAATATCCATAGGACGGAAGTCTGTACTTTTCGTACACAAAGGAAAGGTCGGTGGAAAAAGCTGACTAAGTCCTCAAGCAGTAAACTCCTCGGAGCAGATGCGTCCAAGACTGCTACTTCTGACTCGCCTATGACGGATTTCCTGCTTCGCTTTGGAGTTACACTTGGATCCTGTAGTAAGATAATAGAATAGAATAGAATAGAATAGAATAGAAGGAAAAGGAATACGAATTCAATCCCTTCATCTACGGCTTATGGAGTAAAATAGAGGAGTAAGTGAGAACAGCAACTTCCGAAGTCAGGCTTCAGGCTTCTTAGGTCGAATAAGGAGAGGTACAACTTCTCTTGGTCTTAGCTTGCAGGTCTTCCCCCCTTCCTAGTTCAGGGAATTTGCCTGATCTTTGCTTTCAACGCAATTTCCCCTGTAAGTCAATAAATAGAAAGACTTGTTATCAAAGGTTCTTTTCTGTCTACAGTCAGATAGATCTGATTTGCTGTCCGGCGAGTTAAAGACTGAAATTCATTAGCTCTTAGAACACTCATCCAAACTGAATGAGAAATAGTTAAGGCATTTCGTCAGTCAGACTGACGTTTTTTCTCCGGGAAAGTAACTAAAAGTACTGAAATAGAAAGATAATGACTGATTTGATCCTGCTTCTATGTCTCCAGCAGGGATTGCAAATAGGTAGTCCCATACTTCATTCTATATATATCTTACGGGCGGGATTCTATAGCTTTAGGAAGTCCATAAAGACTAAAGGTCTATGGGACCCACTAAAAGAATCTCTCGATATCAATTATAGACCAACGGACGTGAACAGAGAGAGGGTGTTTGAAAGAAAGCTTGATCCTACAGCTTATACAGCTTGAATGACTCATTCCATGAGTTGTTTTTCTCTGCCTTCGTAAGTCAATCAAACTAGGTTGCTTGCTGCTTGCTTTTTGACTGGCTTTAAAGCCTATAAATCTCAATAGTAGGATGCTCAGGCTAGCTCTTTCGAGTTCGTGATGGATGCTCTTTCTTGTCTATAGTTCGAGGACTAGTTCTCTGGGGAATAAAGGAAGGCACTCAGACTGATTTCCTTGCTTCGGGGATTGCTACAATCATGCTAGCTTTTTCCCGGACTTTAGGCCAAGGGTTCTTTTCTTCTTTCTTACGCTTGCTTTCCTCAGTTAAGGGTTCATCGGAGGTTTGAGCTCAATAGAGAGACTGGATTTCCGTTGTGCTTTTAGGCAATTTGCATTCCTCTTTAGGCTTTAGGTAAGAATGTGTAATTTCCCCCATTAACTTCGAAAACAGGGTTTTCCATTGAGTCATAGTCAGTGAAGGCAAAGTGAATCTCCGAAAACCATAAGGATTCTATTTCCTCTATAGACGAGTGCAGTGAAGAATCGTAAAGATTCGATGCTACTCCTTCTCCTATAACTGCTACAGGATCGGATTATCCTTTCAAATCAAAGAGCAAGCCCATTTACCTGCCTGGCTTGTAACTACTTATTACTATGCGGCAGACTTCTCAAGCTAAGTACTGGATGGAGTATCACTGATAATAGATAATGGAAGAACTTGCTCCGGCTTCAGAGTTCTCAATGCTCCAGCTTCCATAACTAAAGAGACTGACTTCTCCTCGGCTTTCTATGTCTCAGGTACGGCGTGTCAAATCATAATCTAAATACATATTTCGGGCTTCTTCAGTCAGGTCGGCATTTGCCTTGTCCACCTCACCTGAAGTAAACTCTGGATTTCGCTTTGCTTCAGCGTCATGGGATTTCACGAAGACTTTGACTGACTATTAGACTGCAACTTAGTCAGAGGTAGAAGATGACTTGCTTCTCCTGCTTTCAACTTCAAGAATGGACTGAAGAGCTGCGGTCTTTAGTCTTAGGATGCTTTCAGGCTCTGCCCCCCTTCCCGGGAAAGCCAACTAAATTAGGAATTTCATCACCGGGGAAGAAGGTTGAAGAACCATAATCCTTTAGACTTGATTCCTGAGTGACTCTTGTTTTGATCCTGCTTCTCTTTATAAGGTTATAAGGCCTCAGGCTACCTTGAGGAGATTGAGAATAAATCCATACGTTTTGAATGAACTCGGGGAAGTGGCGGGAATTGAATATCAGGCTTTCGAAACCGCTTATTAGGACTGATGACTTAGGCTAGTTATTTCTACCTTTCCAGGCTGACGGATCCTAACTTGACTTCTGGTTCATAGGAAAAAAGTCAGATCTGGCTTAGCCTCAGAAGTGGAGGATTCAATAGGAACATGGATTAGAGATTGAACTAATCCGATCAGACTCCGTTATAGCCTACCTATTTCATTTTCATTTCCTCAAAAGAAAGTAGTGAGAAGAATCTCTTAGTTGCTACTTTTTCAGTCAGACTGACCACAGAACCTGAGAGAGGACTAGTCAAATCGGAGAAAAGGCGTCAAGATAGGGTTTTTCCTTCTTCTTTGTGCTATAGTTTGGTAATTCAATAGAAGTACGGTTGCTTTCAATGGCATTTATCCTGGGATTGCTACTTCATTAGGCTTCAGGCCTTTAGCATGTTGAGTCAGAGAATCAATCATTTTGACTTTGACTTTTGGGAATGTCCCGGCCAGAAAGGAAAGGAAGAAAAGGATCATCAAAGGGCTTGAGACTGCCTTACTTGACTTGCTTTCAACTGCCTCTTAGTTAGGTAGGCTGAAGGGATTGTACTAGAAAGAGGAATTTCAGCATCTGGAAAGAGAGCAAAGGTTAACTTCTTTTATTATCAGGTGGCTTTTCCTCCCCGATCTGATGCTTTAAGCGCTTGAACCAGATTCAGACTTGCTTTCTGCTTCTTCATATTTTCTATTATAGATAGTAAGAAGAGACTGACTTTTCAATATCCCGGGTTGGAATCTCTTAGGCTTTGAGATGAAACTTCTCTATGTACGTAATGTACGTAATTGATTCTCGACTTGATTATTTCTTAGCCGAAGATCGCCTATAGTCTCTAATTTGCTGTCCAGAGAAAGAGATTGTGAAATGGTTAGTGTTCAACCTTCTCGTTCCTAACAGTCGGAGAGAGATTTTTTGTGGAAAAATTGAGCTAGTCTATGGGCTAATAGTCTTTCAGGAAATCTCTGTCGTAATCTCGCATTTATGACTTCCCTGACTTTGCTTTTATTCACTAAGGATATAGTAGGGTAAAGTGATCTGGGAAAGAAACTGAAATTGCTTGACGACGAGTTTACGTATTTCCAGTGGGATGGATTCATTGCTTATTCAGGATATCTGAGATCTAGCTTGAGTTGCTGCTTTATGGTCTTTCCCCTTTAGGCTTATCTCGTTTTCTAGGACCTTGTAAGTACGTCAACAAAAGGTATTTGTTCTAGCTGGGAGGTCGATACCTCTTTTCTGTGTAGTCTTTTTTTAGGGGCTAGTAAGTATGTATAGGGTTTTCCATTAGTCTCAGTATCTGGGCGGTAGGATAATAGTAGAAATAAGAGAAGTGTGCTTTTCCATTCAAAATAGAAATAAGGCTAGCCAGTTTAGCTGCCTGAGGTCATCTCTTCCTGTAATTGAATTGAACGGAAAAATGCCAAAGAATCTGATTCTACTACTGTTTCACTCCTTTGTTTAGTTACGATTCCGATCTTGCAGCAGTAAAGATCTACCCAGCTTCTTATCTTGCTTGTAGAGGCATTAAGTCGGTATGAGACTTAGGAATTACCAGCCGCCCGTAAGCCTGATTAATTACTAGTGCTTCAGGCTTTGAACCAAAAGAGAAAGAGTAAACGACTCTTCTTTCCTGGCTTTTGTACTTCATCTTAGTAATTCTTTCGGGAAAGCAACAACAAGAGCAATAGATCGACTTCTTTCCTTCCTCCCGCTTCATCTAGGGGACTAGGCGGGATGATCAGACCTAGCTTTCGGCCAAGGGTTAACTCTATCAATTGGTTTTGGGGAAGACCCGGTAAGCAAGAACAATAGAATGAGAGAAATCCTGTACTTCAGATATGGCATTCACGGATCGACTGAAGTCAAGACAGACAGATAGGAGGGTAAATTCAAAGGTATTTTCAGTCAGACGGATTGACTAGGCTTTTAAGAGGAACTATTTGTATTTGATTGAAAAGACTGAGAAATCAGATTAATGCGAGGAGCCTTCGTTTGTGTGCCTGGATAGCTGCTTTTTCCTTCTGTTTCGAATCAAGGTCTTTTGTCACGAAGTCATCTGCCTCAACCGAAATAGCAAGCATATAATGAAAGAGGTGTTGATTCCTCAATCATTGACTAATGAAAGAAATCTCCTGAGCCGGATAAAGCAGCCTCATCTCATGTAGGCTCAGAAAGCTAAATCGATTATCTAGGTGACTAATGAAAGCAAATCACTCTAAAGGCTTAGGCTCAAACTATCCTTATGCCTTATGGAGGAAATCTTTCTTTCACAGTTGATTTAGCATTGGAAGATCTGGATGCAAGTAAGAAAAATCAGTCATTCAGCCTATTCCTAGGAACATATTGACGAAGATGATCCATTATCAGAGGGAGAGGAGCTATGACAGCCTATACCAAGTACCAAGTACCCTAGCTTAACCCGTCAGTTGAGGATTTCTCGCCCTATTTGACTAAGTTGCTGGTCTTTTAGCTTACGAATTAGAAGTAGAAGTAATTGCCGGCTTTTTACGCTTGGGTTACCCTGATGAATCAGAGAAGGTAGGAAAGAAAGGCCATTGAGAGTAAGAGAAGATCCTCAGGCTATTCTCCATACGATTCCCATTAATCAGTTCCCAGTCCCTAGACGAAATCCATGCTCCCCTCTTTCAACAGATCAGGCAGCAAGGAAAGCATCTAGTCACCCCCAAAACTATTGGAAGTCTGGTAGTTCTCTTTCTAAGTTACAGCAGGTCTGGGAAGAATGAAATGACGTCTAATGAAAGATGATCCATTATCTAGCTCAGACTGTGCCTTTTGATAGAAGCCCGAAAAAGAGCTGAAAACTGCAAGTCAGATTTTGATACAGCAGGAGGTTAGAAAGTCAAGTAAAGTTATTAAGTCACAAGGGTAAATATCAGAATATCAGACTGACTGGCTTTAGAATAGAAGAGAATTATGAGGAATTAGATAGTTTATCCGACAAATCTCTTACCCGAAAGCCGGGGAATAAAGGCAACAACAAAGACGTTGGACAAAAGACTACTATTATACTAGATACTACTATTTATTAGAAAGACTACTATTTAAAGATAAAGGAAAGCTAGAAGGTCAGGTCTAGTAGCCGTTGAGGAGATTGTTGATTCAGTAGCAGTTGAGCGCTAGTCATTATAGTTATTAGATTGACTTACGATCCTAACCGGTGAAATAGGTAACCAGACTGAAGTTAGAAGCAAGCTGTATTCTCCCGGGGCTAGCTGTTAGTGTTAAAGTCTCATTACCTTTGGTAGAGCTGCTAAAAAGCATCCTAAGATTGAGATGGCGAAGGTTCCAAGACCAGCGCATCCTATTTTTGATTCTTACCCGGAGTTGCAAGCATTGGAAGAAATGAAACTAACAAGGTTTGAAACTGCCCGCCCTCTCGGAGGAAGTAGCAGTGTGATTAAATGCCTGCCTATTCTATAGTGTAGTTTGGCTTTGATGTTTATCTTTCAGCGATAGAAGGGCTGGCTAGTCTAGTAGGTAAATTCCCGACTGAAGGGGAGAGTGAAAAGATTGATCCTTCTATTTAGTTCTTACCACGCCCTTTGCTTCAGCCTAATCAGTCTAGCGCAAGGGATGGCATTACTAAACCCGACCATTCCACTATAAAACAAGACAAAAAACAACCTTCGGCCGAAAGATAAGATAAGACAGATCAGCCGAGGAAAAGAAGGAGTTGAGGAAAAGAGTTAAAGAAGGAGAAGAGAAAAGAAAGAATGAATAAGGAAGGAGAAAGAGAAGTGAAAGAAAGAATTTTGAGGATTGACTGACAGTTCACTCTCATGAATCGATCGTCTTGACTTAAACATTACCTCGGCCCAAAATACCGGGATTTGAATCAAAAAAATAAGGGAGAGATAGAAGGAATCTTTCGTCTTTCCTTACAGTTCACTCTCATTTCTTCTTCTTTCGGATTGACTGACTCTTCTTTCTCATTAATAAGTAGGTGAAGTAGCTGCTCAGGTCATATAGGTTCAGTCGCTTGACCCTCTGATCCTACAGTTTACCTTCCTTGTTCAATCAGTAGGATCAGGAGTGAAAGAAAAGGAGAAAAGGAGCTTGGCCGGGCATAGAATAGGGAGAGGAGTTCCATCCAGTAATACAGGTGACGGTTACGGATTGAATTGACTCTCATGGTTTTGTTTTGTTCCGGTTCATGAGCGAAGCAGCTTTACCGACGGGTGATTGATTTCTCATTAATAGGAAGGAGTTAAGTAGTGAGACAGCGAGGGAGAGGCAATGGAATAGCGAGAACGAGTTCAAGAAGTAGGGGAAGGAATCTTTGTCTTGTCTCCCTTCTTTGTTCCAGGTCAAGTAATATTGTCTACGGTGAATGAGCTTCTCTTTCATTTTCTTATTCTTAGTTGTAAGTTCATAAATAGGTGACGGATCAAGAACCAAGCAGTTTAGAGCCGAAGGCAATGGGTGAGACCGAGTTATAGAGGTGAATGAGCGAAGCCGAGGAATAAAGGATAGGGAGAGTAGTTCATGAGTTTACAGAGTGAAAGAAGTCAAGTAGGATCAGTCGTCTTCATCAGGAGTTGAGTCTCCCTTTATTCAAAGACAGTAAGGGATAGGGAGAGAGTGAAAGATTGACTTCCTGTTCATGAGCTTCTCTTTCTTCATCTTGTCTTGTTTGAGTATTTGACAAGAGAGAGTAAAAGAGTGAACGAAATAGGATCAGTCGTCTTCATCGTTTCGGCTTTCTTTACCGGGAAAGAAGGAAAAGGAGAAAGACCCTCTTCTCATCCAGTACCTCTATTTCCCTTGTTGAAGAGTGTTTGAATAACTCACAAGAATAGTTCGGGAGCGAAGCGAACATATCCTTGAATTGAATTTGTTTACAGTCGAGTCAAAGAGTGAAAGCAAGAAAGGAGCTCGACGAGA
>ERZ1106961.438-NODE-438-length-16721-cov-34.208088_pt1 | contig 16721 bp, 14 predicted proteins | sample MGYA00403680_ERZ1106961 | MGnify/ENA primary metagenome ERZ1106961 (study PRJEB35170, sample SAMEA104062419) | human gut metagenome | biome: human gut; feature: human-associated habitat; material: faeces | place: Denmark | collected 2012-06-08 ... | reverse complement strand
ATCCAGATATCCAAAAATTATATGCTGAGTTCTTCGATGGCAAACCTATGAGCCACAAAGCACATCACATGTTGCATACTACATTTGTGAGCCGTGCAGAAGACTTAGGTCCTAATGGTGCATGTACACCTGCTACATGTCCAACGTCTGTACCTAATTTGAAAAAAGCAGCAGAAGCTGCAAAAGCGGCTGCAGAAGCAAATAAATAATTAATTATTTATAAAATTGGATAAAAATCTTGAAAATCCGCATAAAATAGCATATACTAATTATTGTGAGAGACAATAATATAATGATTCTTAGAGAGAGGTATATGTTAATGACCTGGGGCGGACAGAGAGAAGGTTCTGGTCGTAGACCTCGTATGTACAAACGCGAATGTCGCTCGTTCCGTTTGACAGACGAGGAATATCAAATCCTGAAACCATTAGTAGAGGCTATTAGAACGCGTACAGATGCATCTAATAAGCAACACTTAGAGTACTTGAATAACTAAATATTGACATGGTGTATGTATATAAAATATCTTTTTTGTACTCTTCCAATAATAGCAACTCTTATATATGCCATGTGAATAAGCGAAAGTTAGACCCTTTTGGGGTCTAACTTTTTTTTGTAAATAAATACATAAGGTATAGGCATTTTAACTATACCTAGTTATAATATGAGTATACAAGTTGTGAGTATAGGAGGTGTTAGCTTGTTACAAGATTTATTATCAGAGGATAATGTATCGTTTCGTTATCCTGCTGAGACATGGGAAGATGTGATTCGTCATGGTGGTCAGCTCATGGTCGATGCTGGTTTTACAGATCCTACATATACAGAGGCTATGATTGACGTAGTTCGTGACATGGGGCCGTACATTGTATTGGCACCGGGTCTTGCTATGCCTCATGCGCGCCCAGAAATGGGGGCTAAGCAAGTCGGTGCGGCTTTGGTAACGTTAGAAAAGCCTATCGATTTTGGTAGCCCAGAAAATGATCCTGTATCAGTAGCGATATTTTTATGTGCGCCGAATAAGGATGAACATATTCAATTGCTTACCGATATTGCAACCCTATTTGAGGATGAAGAATTCCTTGATGCAGCGGTAAATTTTGAAAGCATTGAAGATGTACAATCTTTTTTAGCAGAACATCTTGATGAAGCGTAATTTTGGAGGTAAACTATGATTTCCATTTTAACAGTATGTGGTAATGGCATCGGTTCTAGTTTGATGTTAAAAATGAAAATTGAAGAAATTTGTGCTGAAAATAATATCGAAGCACAAGTAGAATCAATCGATTTTAATGCGGCTCAAGGTCGCAAGGCAGATTTAATTGTTACTGTAAAGGAATTGGCAGAACAATTTGAGGACAAGGATGTAGCTATTGTACGTAGTTATATTAATAAAAAGAAAATTAAAGAAGATATTTTGGAACGATTACAACAAATCGCTAAGTAATTCATAGGGGGAGATAATTCTATGGAAATGATATTAGAATTCTTACGAGATGTATTGAGTCAGCCAGCGTTGTTGATTGGTATTATGTCCTGTGTTGGTTTAATCGCTTTGAAACGACCATTTCATAAGATTATGACTGGTACATTAAAACCGATTCTCGGCTATTTAATGCTTGCTGCTGGTGCAGGTGTTATCGTTAGCAATCTTGATCCACTTGGAAAAATGATTGAACACGGATTTCATATTACCGGTGTTGTACCAAATAATGAAGCTATCGTAGCAGTAGCACAAAAGGTGCTTGGTGTTGAAACGATGTCTATCCTTGTTGTAGGCTTATTGATGAACTTATTAATTGCTCGTTTCACCAAATTTAAGTATGTATTCCTTACTGGTCACCACAGCTTATTTATGGCTTGTTTAATGTCTGCTGTACTTGGTACTGCAGGTTTATCCGGTATTGAATTGATCCTTGTAGGTGGCTTCTTAATGGGCGCTTGGTCAGCCATTTCTCCAGCTATCGGTCAAAGCTATACTTCTAAAGTTACCGATGGCGATGAAATCGCATTGGGCCACTTTGGTAGTTTAGGTTATTATTTATCTGCATGGGTAGCAAAATATGTAGGCAAGGCAGAAGAAAGTACAGAAGATATTGAGATTCCTGAAAAATGGGGCTTCTTGCGTGACTCCACGTTATCTACTGCATTGACCATGATTGTATTCTATTTAATCGCCGCTATTGCAGCTGGCTCTGAATTCGTAGCAACTTTATCCGGTTCTATGAGCCCATACCTATTTGCAGTTATGAGTGCTATGAACTTTGCTGTAGGTGTAGCTATCGTATATTCTGGTGTTCGTATGATTTTAGGCGATTTGATTCCAGCGTTCCAAGGTATCGCTACAAAAATCATTCCTAATGCAATTCCAGCAGTAGACTGTGCTGTATTCTTTACTTATGCGCCAACAGCCGTTGTATTAGGCTTTATTAGCTCCTTTATCGGTGGTATCATCGGTATGCTTATTCTAGGTGCTGTAGGTGGCGTACTTATCATTCCTGGTCTTGTACCTCACTTCTTCTGCGGTGCAACAGCAGGTATCTATGGTAATGCTACCGGCGGTCGTCGCGGTGCTGCAGTAGGTGCATTCCTTAACGGTTTGGCTATTACATTCTTGCCAGCACTAGCATTGCCAGTTTTAGGTCAATTAGGTTTCCAAAACACAACATTCGGCGATGCGGACTTTGCCGTAATGGGTCTTGTACTTGGTAATGCCTTTGAATGGATTGGCATGGCTGGTATTTATGGCGTCGTTGTTATTGCAGCCCTTGTTCTTATTATTCCTAACTTCATTAAAACAAAAGGGAAAGTTATTAATTACGTAGAAGAGGAGTAATGAAAACAGCTGAGCAACATAGTAATGTCGTAATTCGATATATATTCTTAACCATTGGTGCTATAAGTTTTTGCCTTGGTACAGCAGGTATCGTATTACCAATATTGCCAACAGTCCCCTTTTATATGCTTACCTTATTTTGTTTAGCTCGTGGATCTGAACGCTTTCATAGAATGTTTTTGGAGTCCCAATTATATAAAAAGACAGTTGGTGCGTATGAACGCGATAAAGCATTGACGTTGCGGGCAAAGTTGTCCATTTTAGCTTCTGTAACTACAATCATGCTAATAGGTGCCTATTTTTCTAGAAATATTCCTATTGCCCTTATCATCATGGCAGTCGTATGGATTGCTCATGTTATAGCATTATTATTTGTAGTTAAAACAAAAAATTAATAATAATATGAAAATCCTCCCATTAGAGCATGCTTTAATGGGAGGATTTTTTAGGTCCATCAATTATATTTAGAAGATGAATGTATATTTCGTATTTTAATAAAGATTACATGAATTATTACTAAAATAAATTTGACAATTAATCTCAAAATAATTACTATTAATGTAGTGTTTATAATATTTATATATATGGTGATACTATGAATCCACATGCTCATATGAAAGGACAATCAGGGGTATGTATGGCTAGACATACCGTATTTGACGGTATTGATTTGCTATTCCTTGATGTAAAGCGTGAAACGATTCAATTTTTCGCCCAATCTCATACAAAGACCTTTGCAATTAATCATTGTGAAGAGGGACGTATTGAATGCAAATTCGCATCTGGAGAATACTTGTATATGGGGCCAGGGGATATGTCGTTAGGGTGGCATATCAGGTCCGATTATCAACATGAAAATTACTTCCCTACAAAATCGTTTAAAGGGATAGTTCTATTAGTAGATGTAGAACGAGCTCAACATGTATTAGATACCCTTGTAGCAGATACACAGATTGATTTGGCTGCCATAGCCAATCGATTTTGTGAAAATACAGACTTTGGTATGATGATGGAGGAAACTGAGTCGGTTCGCCAAATTTTTTCCAGTTTATATAATGTGCCAGATCAAATTAGGTCTCATTATTTTAAGCTCAAGATTGTAGAAATATTTTTATTATTATCTGTAATCTCTACAGACTCCTATGAAAAACGAGGGAGTTACCGAAAGCAACAGGTAGATATTGTAAAAGCGGTAAGTAAATATTTGTCTAAGAATTTTGTCAAACGCATTACCATTGATGATTTATCTCATGACTTTGATGTCCCAGCATCAACCTTAAAGCGTTGCTTTAAGGGCGTATATGGTGTGACGATTCATCAGTTCATCAAAGAATGTCGCCTTAATGAGGCAAAACGTTTACTGCAAGAAACGGATGAATCCATCTTACAAATTGCCAATGCCGTAGGTTATGAAAACGGCAGTAAATTTACAAGTACCTTTAAGGACTTTGTCGGTATGACACCGAGTGATTACCGTAGAGTATAATTACATATTGTTTAAGTATATCTAACAAAAGTATCAAAATCGTATAATTTTGGTCTTTTCGGAGTAGATATGCATAATACACTTTGCTAACATATTAAATGTAAATGATTTTCAATGTCATTGTTGTTAGTAAAGTGTATTTTTTTTTACTAATTATAATGATGTATATAGTTGAGTGAGATTATAAGAGGAGGAAACAATGAATCGGTGGAGCCGTACAAAGCGCTATTTAGTCTTATCTAGTGCGGTTGCATTATGGCTAAATGCACCTCTCGTCGTTTTGGCGGATAATGCAGCCGTTACGACAGATGTAGTTCATGTACAAGGCACATGGGCTCAAGAAGAAGCAAAGTTAAATCCACAGCAAGTGCAAATCATTACCAAAAAAGAGATTGAGAAGAAGCAGGCGAAGTCCGTCGAAGATATTATATTTACCCAAACGGGTGTTTCTAGAACCGTTGATGCCATGGGACGTGTCGGTGTATCCATTCGCGGTGCAGAGGCTCGTCATACATTGATTCTTGTAGATGGTCAGCCAGTACTGGGGGACTTTGATAAGTATTCTGGTGCCGCGGACGAAGTGCAACGGCTAGGGGCTGAAAACGTAGAACGTATCGAGGTTATTCAAGGTGCAGCGAGTGCTAAATATGGTTCCGATGCGGTGGGTGGTGTTGTTAACATCATCACGAAGAAGGCTCTTAAGAAACCAACATTACAGGTAAATGCCGAAGGAATGCGTCGTAAGAGTGATGGCGATTTATTCCCATTCCAAAACTTTTATATCCGAGCTGATTCGGGGCAGATGGGTAAATTAAAGGTTGGCTTATCTGGTAGTAAACGCGATTTAATGCCTGTCCTTGCATCGGTTAAACGCCGTGCATCGGGGATGGGCTTTGACTATGCGAAGCATAACTTTAAACCCAATGTACTGCGCTACTATGGTGATGCATCTGATATTGGTCTGGTAGCAACGTATGAAGCGAATAAGAACAATAAATTTGAAATGCGTTTAAATCGATATACGGAAGACCTTGTACGGGATATTAAACATTCTGATTCCGATTTAGAGCCACAACAACATTTCAAACGGACTGCAGGCCGTAATACGATTAACCTTTCATGGAATGCTAGAGCCGGTAAAAGCGATTGGACCGTAGAAACAAACTACTCCCGCATTAAAGAAGACGACGTAGCGCTTATCAATTATACGGGACGATCCTCTTATGAAGGCTCTAATGAGTTACGGTATATCGATAATATCGACCATCGTCAATTAGATGTTCGACTCAATGCGAATACGCAGCTTAATAATAAGCATCGTCTTAGTTATGGTGTTAGCTATGCTCGTGAAGAAGGATCTGGCAGCCGTCTAAAGAGTTCCCCTAATACGAGTACCATGTATATCGACCCTTGGGCGTATGATAAGAGCTTACTTGTCGATAAGCTAGATCGTCTTGTGCGTAAAAAAGGGGATAACAGTGTTAAGGTTTATTCCCATATTCATGACTATAAATTTATAAACTCTAGTAGCGGTATGCCGCAATGGGATATGGATTATGAATATTATGGTGCTGAAACAGATGCTCAGAAACCGGGGATTACATACGATGATTATGTAAATTATGGTTTGTCTGAAGGGGCTATTAGCTCTTGGTCGAGCACATCGCCTAATAATCAACCTATATCCGATGACTTTAGAAATCGTTATAATGCATTAAAATCTCGATTAGAAGCAGAAAATCCGGATATGGCTAATACTCGTTCAAATATCGTAGGGGACTACTTTAAATATGGCGAGTCTAGTGATCCTGAAATGCGTAAAAAAGCGCCTAAACTAAATGGCAAGGCCTTCTTAGAAGAGTATCGCAATCGCGACCAACGCTTGACGACTGGTCAAGGTACAATTCGTAAGATGAATGCTTATATCTCCGATACTTGGCAAGTGAATAAAAACCTTACATTTGTTCCTATTATCCGACTAGATAATAGCAGTTTGTTTGGTTCTAATTTATCCGCGTCCATGGGGATGACCTATAATGTGAAAGGCAATCCTCATCGTCGATTTAAGGCTAATGTCGGCACCGGTTATACTGAACCTGGTATGGGCGAATTGTGGTATAACTGGGAAATGTATGCATCTAATCCGGTAGGTATTGGTGTTGCAAAACTCGGTTGGTATTGGGCGGGTAATCCAAATTTAAAACCTGAAAAATCGCTCAACATTGATATGAGCTTAGAAGGGGAAAATAAAAACACCTATGCTCGTGTTGGTGTATTCCATAACCGCATCAAAAACTATATGTCGGTTTATTTCACTGGTGAATTCCAAGATTTTGCACCATATTTGAAAGGTGACGCAAAATACCAACGCGCTCCGGATATGATTTATAGCTTTAAGAATATCGGTATGGCTGAAATCACAGGCCTTCAAGCAGAAGTGCAACAAAAATTCGGCAAATATTGGTCCGGTAAATTAGGATATACCTATTTACATGCGATTAATAAGAGCGACCCAACTATGCCTCGTCAATTATTGGATAAACCAGTGCACAAGGTAGATATTGGTGTTACCTATGACAATCCAAAGACGGGTTGGAATGGATCCATTTGGGGCGATTACTACATCAACATGCTTGATAGTAACACCTTAAATAATGGTGGTAACTACTGGCCAGATATTTTATCTGGTGATGCAGGCGTATACAAAAAGCAAGTTTATCAAAAGAAAACATTTGGCATTTGGAACGTAATGGTTCAAAAACGATTCAACAAGAATGCCATGATGTACTTTGGTATTAACAATATCTTTAATCATCGTGATGATGACCGAGCAACGCAAGAACGTGTATATCGTATCGGCGTTAACCTCAAATTTGGCGGTGGTGATGCTAAGACTACGCCAATCGGAAAAGATAGTAATAAAGTCGCAAATGGCAGCGTAACTAATGGCGCATCCGGTAGTGAAGCGGGCGTACAAAATATATCCGAAGTTGTTAAATTAACTGACTTTATTCGTCCTGATTTTGATACAACCAAGGAACGTGGCATTGAGTTTATCGGCGATTATCGTGCGCGCTGGATGTCTCATGATGGTACAAATCGTCCGCAATCTCCATTCCGTTCTAATTCAGCCATCGGTTCTGCTAAGGCGAATATGTATGATTCTAATCGACATAGCTTTGAACAACGGATTCGCCTTGGATTTGATGCTCGTCTTAACCCATTCACAAATCTATCCGTTATCGGTAGCATGACAGGTATGAGCGGTGTTGATACAAGTTGGACTAAATCTGAGTCGAAAGGTTTCAATCATCAACGTCTTGATACTGTTGATCTTACTAGACATGTTAAGAAATGGGATGTTTCTGTAGGTCGTTTAAACGAACCTATGGGTGCTAGTGGCTATTGGTTTGGTCAATCCTATGATGGGGTTCGCGGCGTATGGACTGGTAATGATACCCAAGTTCGCGTTGGTGTTGGTAGCTTTAAACATAGCACTGGTATTAGTGATTCTGCGTATACTCATGTGGTACATGAGGTGATTACTAGACCGCCAACAGCAGCAGAGTTAATTGGTATTAACCGCGATGAATATCCATATGATATCAATAATGCTACAAAAACAGGGTCTGATGGTGAAAGCAAATCCAGTGATGATGCACCAGCACCAGATAGCCCTTCAGGTATTTATGAATCTACCTATAAAGGTAAAGTAGATACAATTTACTTCTATCAACAGCTTAAGGATTTACAGGATGAGTATGAAGCGTATAAAGAATCATTAAACCTCAGCTGGAGTAATCCAAATCGGGATCAAGAGCTTGAAAAGGCTAATGCAAAGCTCGCAGAAACACAACAAAAACAAGCTCAAGTGATGAGCCGCTTACAAGATATTCTTACAAAGGCGTACCCTACAGATATGGCTGAGAAGAAATTCTCCCTCGATATTCCATCTGGTGGTTATGCAATGTATGAAATCACTAATAAGAATACAGGGGAAAAACTCTATAAGACCGGGGACATTATGTATAATGTGAACTCTTCTTTATACCCTGAATACTTAAAAGAAAAGGCTAAAGGTCTTATCGTATCTGCTGATAATAAAGATGCTTTAGTAAATCCTAAAGCCTATGTTGAAAAACATAGTGACGAGATCAATCAATCCGTAGCAGAAATTGCTAAATATAATGCTACAGATAACTGGAGCAACTATAACAATAGTGAGCTTGATGTGGTTTGGGTTAAACAGCCAGATGGCACATTCAAACAATCTTATGATTACTATGGACAACCAGCTAGTGATTATGAGTTCACTGGTTACTTAGGTGCTAAAACATATAAATACGATAGTGGTAGCTATGTATTTAGCGATTTTGATGCTAAAGATGCGATTTACAAAAAGAACTTTACAATGGCCTCCAATGATTGGGGTGAAGGTAGTTCTTACTATGGTTGGGGCATGCCAAATGCATTGTTCAACTATATGTATAATCTTGAAAAGGTTGTACATGATGCAGAGTCTGAAAACAAATTACCTCGTGAAGCGATTGGTAAGATCATTGGCAACTTGATTCAAACTGAAGGGGTAGTTCTTGAAAAAGATACTGTACCAGCAATTGATAAAGCCGCCTTTGTTCAATACAAGAAACAAATAGGCTCTCGTCTTGGTTTACAAGCGTGGTATTTACGCTCCTTTGGCGGTAAAACGCATACATACCTAAATGCAAATGGCAACGGTAATGATGAACATAGCTTCTCCAATGTAGCTCATGTATTTGGTATCGGCGCTAAATATCAATTAGGTGCTAATGCATCTGTTACCGTTGATTACGGCCAAAACCGTTCCAACTTGGGACGTTATTTAAATGGTAACACTGTATACCAACATGAACGTGGCACAGCAGACTTTGCTCTTAAAGGTCACGAAATGGGTGGTACACCACACTTCTGGATGGCTCGTCTAGATATTGGCCGTGCTGATCTAGATATTCCAAAATCTTGGAATGCCTTCATCGATTACAAACACTTTGAACATGGCTCCTTCTTTGGTGGCAATGGTACTGGCGCGGTACCGGATCGTTATCTTGACGGTATTCGCAGCTTTACATTTGGTGCTGGCTATGTACCTCGCAAGGATTTACTCCTTGAGGCATTCTACACATTCGATGCGAAGGGCACTAATAAACGAGATACTTTATATGGTAGTGAAAGCTTTAAGTTAGGCGATTATACAAGAATTCAAGGGACCTACAGGTTCTAATATTCAGTCTGTAAACAGGCAGAAAGGTTACTAATATGGAAAACTTAAATTATGTCATTCACTTGTTTCATAGCGGCGGTTATGTAATGTATCCATTATTACTCTTGTCTTTCATGGTTATCGCTATCGCTGCAGAACGAGCTTTCTACTATCGCAAATATGCCGGTAAAACTTTTGTTGTTACCCATGCAGTCAATGAACTAGCAAAATTACAAAATTGGGCAGAAATTGATAAAGTAATCAAAGAAAACCCATCTATTGCGAGCCGTATTGCAGAAGCAGGTTTAAATAATGCTTCTAGCGAGGAAGCTATGAAAACAGCCTTTGCTGACCAAATGGGTGTAGATGCAGTAGGCTTCCGTAAATATATGGACTACCTTAGTGCTACTGTTACAATCTCTCCATTATTGGGCCTATTAGGTACAGTAACAGGTATGATTGGTTCTTTCAGTATCCTCGACTCCGGTGCGGGCGCATCTGCTATCACTGGTGGTGTTGGTGAAGCCCTCATCGCTACAGCATCTGGTTTGTGTGTAGCCATCATGGCCTTTATTGTATACACAGTATTTAGTCATCGTTTGGATTCTATCATTAACCAAATTGAAAATATGTGTGTTAGCATTGTTAGCGCTAAACGAGAAGGGTGGAAATAATTATGAATTTGCAAAGCTTTCGTATGAAAACTAAGCCGGAATTCATGATCATTCCAATGATTGATATCATATTCTTCTTGTTGGTATTCTTCATGATGAACAGCTTACAAACAGTGGCTCAAAAAGCATTATCTGTACAATTACCACAAGCTACTAGTGCATCTGCACCGGCTCAGTTGCCAGTTGTATTTACACTTGATGCGGAAGGGCATATTACAATTGATAACAATCCAATGAGTATTGATCAAGCAGAAGCTATGATTAAACAACGGATTCAAGAAAATCCTAACGCTAGTGTTATCTTACAAGCCGACAAACGTGCAGCTCATGGTCAAGTAGTAGCGATCATGGATATGCTAAAACAATCTGGTGTTAAACGCTTGGCTATTGCAGCTGAACAGAAAGGATAACTATGGGACTAGGCATATCATGGAAAAAAGCAGCCATTATATCCGCCGTAGTTCATCTAGTTGCTCTATTTATTGCAGTTATCTTTTTCGTAGTGGTTCCAGCGATTCAAGAAATGGAAACCTATGAAATCGACCTCACACAAAGTGTTCTCGATGATGGCGGCAGTGGTCATGCCGGCGGTGGTGGCGGTAATAGGTCAGACCTATTCCCTAAACCATTATCGGCTGATGAAGTAGCGGCAAGAACAAAGGCTGTTGTAGCGAATATAGATCCATCTCCTGCAACAGATATTCCTGATGCAGTAGATGTAGCCAAAAAAGGTGGCGAACATAAAGGTAATACCTCTGGCGATAATTCCGCAGGGGGTTCCGGCCCCGGACATGGTGGCGGCTCTGGCGGTGGTAACGGTACAGGTGTTGGCACTGGTAATGGTGATGGCCAAGGTCAGGGAAATGGCAACGGTAATGGCAATGGTAATGGTGATGGTCATGGTACAGCGAAAGCTGTATTTGATAAGGCCGGCTTCTATGCTGCAGTAGATAGCCAAAAACAAATTCCTTATGCAGCGATAAAGCGTAAGATGAATGTAGATACTACCATTTTGGTATCGGCGCGTTTAGATACAGAGGGTAACTTAATTAGCGTTTCACCATTGAGTGGCGGTGATGAGCTCTTTGTAGAAGCGGCCCTTGATGCAGTACGTCGTGCCACACCATATCCAAATCCTACAGGTGATATACAACCGGTAGAGGTTCCTGTACACTTTGTCGTACAGGCTGATGGTGAAGATGAAGAAGAATAGACCTATTTAAGTAATATACTCATCCAAGAACTAAAGGAGCTAATTATGAAATCAATTATTTTATATTCTTCCCTCACGGGAAATACAAAAAGCGTAGCAGAAGCAATGGCTTCTGTAATGCCTGAAGGTACACCTTGCGTTCCTGTAAAAGATGCGCCTGAGAATTTAGCTGATTATGACACAGTTTTCGTAGGCTTCTGGGTAGACCGTGGTACAGCAAATAAAGAGGCTGCTAAATTAATTGAAACTTTGAAGAATCCTAACATCGTATTCTTTGCCACATTAGGTATGTATGCAGATTCTGAACATGCCCGTGAAAGTATTGAAAAAGCATCTGAATTACTACAAAATAAAGAATCCCTTGTAGATGGCTTCGTATGCCAAGGTAAAATTGATCCGAAAGTCATCGAAATGATGTATAAAATGTTCCCACCTGGATCTGCTCATGGTCAAAGCCCTGAACGCGATGCCTTACATAAAGCGGCTGAAACGCATCCAGATGAACAAGACTTTGCAAATGCAAAAGAATTTACAAAATCTGTACTTGCAAAGTTGCAAGCCTAAACTGAAAGGGGATTGGAGTATGAGTTTAGCAAGTTTCTTTGAATCCATTCCGGAGAAACAACGCAATCTACAATTAGGTTTAGAATGCGATAATCCGATGAGTGGTGCATTCCCTCATAAACGGGTTGTTCATGCAGGACTAAATGGTATCTTAGTTTCGCCAAAGGAAACACAAGCCGTTTGGGATACATTAATGAATGGCACACCTAAAAAGGGTGAAATGCAATGCGCCTATATTCACATTCCGTTTTGTAAGACTAAATGCACATATTGTGGCTTCTTCCAAAATGGTACGAGTCAAAGTGTAGAGGACCAATATATTGATGGTCTTGTTAGCGAGTTAAAACTAGCTAGTGAGCGTCCAAGATTAAAAGATGGATTAATCCACGCCCTATTTATCGGTGGTGGTACACCAACATCGTTATCTCCATCAAACTCTGAACGATTGTTGAAAGCAATTAAAGAATATTTACCACTGGCTAACGATTACGAGCTTACCTTAGAAGGCCGTATTCACGACTTGATTCCTGAAAATCTCGATGTTTGGATGGCAAACGGCGTAAACCGCATGTCTATCGGTGTACAATCTTTCAATACAGAAGTTCGTCAAATGGTAGGCCGTCTAGATACGAAAGAAACCGTATTAGAACGGTTGGCTGCGTTGAAAGCCTATGGTCAATGCTCTGTTGTTATCGACTTAATCTATGGTTTGCCTGGTCAAACTATGGAAGTTTGGGAACAAGATTTAGCTGATTTAGTAAGCTCTGGCGTAGATGGTGCTGACCTATATCAATTGAACGTATTTGATGGCAGTGATCTTAATAAAGATATTGCAAAAGGTAAGGTGCCAGCTGCTGCGACAACAGCAATGCAAGGGGATATGTTCAAATTCGGTCGTAAGTACCTTGATGAGCGTTCCTATCGCCGATTAAGCGCAGCTCACTGGAGTGCTAATAATCGTGAACGTAGCTTGTATAATATCTTGGCTAAAGCGGGCGTGCCTATGTTCCCATTTGGTAGCGGTGCCGGTGGTAATGTGGATGGGTACGGCATGATGTTACATCGTGCATTAAAGCCATACGAAGATATGGTTAGTCGCGGTGAAAAACCATTCATGGCTCTTATGAAACAAAGTGAGTTACAACCCGTCGTAAATCAAGTGGTAAGCCAACTTGAACAAGGGTTCCTCAATATTATGAGTTTGGTAACACTAGATCCAAGACTAGAAGAATTAAACTGGCTCTATAAATTATGGGAAGAACGTGGTCTTGTAGCTTACAATGGGTTACTTTATAAATTGACTGCAGCTGGTGAATTCTGGACGGTAAATCTTACACAAAGTACCTTGGAGGCTGTGGAGTATATCATGACTGGTAAAAACTCCTTCGCTATGGAAGCGGTGGCCGCCCAAGATACGAAAACAACGTCTAAAGATAATCCAAATCAAGAGGTACGTGGTATTGGTCAAGGTAAAGCTAATATTTCCGTACCAACAGATGAAGATTCCGAAGCACAACGCAAGGAAGCCCTTATAGCTAAGGCAAAAGCAGAAATTGCGAAAAGCGGTGCATCTGGTGAGTCAGCAGAGCGAATGGTACAGGCTATGTACAATTTGAGTGCTGATGAAATTGAATATATGATGGAACGTATGATGTCTTAACCTGTTATATTACACCTTATATCTAACAACCTTTCTCACACACAACATATACTAAACAAGACAAACTACGTGACATACAGTACAATGTACTACAAAGTAGCCCCAGACCATGGTCTGGGGTTTACTTTTTATACAACGAATTGTATTCTGTAATTAAAAGAATTCAAAAGACATATAATATATATAGGTTAGATTGTGTAGAACGAGTCCACTATAATTGGATAAGAGTAACTATAGTTATCGTATTGATTATGGTGACAGTTAAAGGGTTAGAAGGTTAGTATGATTACATTTCCTCAAAAACATATAGATATTGTTGGCATAGGTGCCAGTACATTAGATCGATTTATCGTCGTCGATCATTATCCTACAGGCCGTGAGGTACAACAAGTCGTATCGTCCACTACAGATGGCGGTGGGCCAGTGGCTACAGCACTAGCGGTGGCAGGAAAATATGGTGCCCGTACCGCTATGATTGATAGCATTGGTGATGACATGGTAGGTCGTCATATATTAGATGACTTTGAAAAATACAATGTTAATACAGAGGCAATTCAAGTTGAAAGCGGTGCTAACAGTGGCGTGGCAACAATCCTCGTAAAGCAGCGTACTGGTGAGCGTGCTGTATTTTTTGAACGGTCTACTGCAACTGAGCCTGAGTTTTTAGATACCCATAAGCAGCTGATAGGATCTGCCTATATTCTGCATATCAATGGTCGACATCGCCAACTCATGCGCTCTGCTATGGCCGTTGCAAAAGAGGTAGGCACTATTATTTCTTTAGATGGTGGTGCTCAGCGTTACGATGAAGACATGAAGCCTATTACAGAAGCCAGTCATATCGTTATCGTAGCTCGTGATTATGCTGAAAAATATACAGGTACAACTAATCTAGAAGATGCTTGTCGTATCATTCATGAACGAGGTGCATGTATTGCTGGAGTTACTGATGGTGCTAATGGTAGTTATTTTGTATGGCCTGATGGAACATCTTATCGATGTGAACCATTTACTCAAGCTACCGTAGTAGATACAACGGGGGCTGGGGATAGCTTCCATGGGGCTTTTTTAGCTAATTTAGTACATACAATTAATCATATGAAGGGGCAAGACGCAACTTCGACGACTAAGCATGACCGTGCATCTATACATGCTGTAGAGTTGCTCAAAGCTTGTGCGCATTCCGACTTAGAGAAGGCCGCTATTTTTGCATCTGCGGTAGCTTCTTTAAATACACAAGGCATAGGCGGGCGCAGTCCACTACCAACGTTAAAGTCAGTGCAGGAACTAATAGGATAGGACTACAGTTATGTGGAAAAATACTTCAAAAAATCAAGTTCAGCAATATATGCAACAAAATCCTTATCGCCTATTAGCCCTTAGCTTTTTTGCTGCCATGACCATAGGGACGATATTACTCATGTTGCCCATATCACATGCTCAAGGCCATAGTACAACGCTTGTAGATGCAGCTTTTACCGCAGTATCTTGTGTTTCTGTAACAGGATTGGCTACAGTAGATACCTATCATCATTGGTCCTTGTTTGGCAAAATCGTCATGGTAATCCTTATTCAATTAGGTGGTTTAGGGATTGTTTCTTTTACCACCATTATTGCTCTAGTATTAGGGCGACGGGTAGGTCTAAAAAATCGCGTACTTTTGTCAGAGGATGTAGGGCAAGATGGCATGAAAGGGCTTTTACACATTACGAAGAAGCTAACCATTTATACCTTTTGTGTCGAAATAATTGGTGGTATTATCTATACCATTCAGCTATATCCCTATATTGGTGATGCTGCTTTATATACGGGGATTATGCAATCTATTTCCAGCTTTTGTAATGCAGGATTTATATTCTTTGATAATGATCTACCTTATGCTATGGTGGGTGATGTATTATTTAATATGAATACAATGGCCCTTATTGTAATAGGTGGTTTTGGTTATCTCCCGACTTTTGATATTTGGTCGCATCGCAAGCTACGACGATTTGTAGATTTAAAACTACATACAAAAATAATGTTAGTTGGCACAACGGCGCTCATCCTTTTAGGGACTATTATTTTCTTGGGGGTTGAGTGGGCGAATCCCAAAACGTTTGGGCCTTTACCTATATGGAACAAGGTCATGGCATCTCTGTTTCAATCGATTACACCTCGTACAGCGGGGATTGCAACTGTAGATTATAATGATTTACATCCAATTACACTGTTTATTACCATCATTTTTATGTTTATTGGGGCAGGTCCTAACTCTACAGGGGGCGGTGTTAAGATTAGTACTATTGCCGTCGCTTTTCTAGCAGCGCGTACATTATTTAATAACCGTCCTGATACAGAGGTTTTTGAACGTCGTATTTCGTTGGTTACTGTACTTAAGGCAAATGGGATAATCTTTTTATCTATCCTTCTTGTTTTATTTGCTACTTGTTATTTGGCTTGGGATGAGCCATATGACTTTATTCGACTACTTTTTGAGGTAACCTCTGCCTTTGGGACCGTAGGTCTTACAACGGGTATTACACCTGATTTATCTGAAAGTAGTAAATGGGTGTTGATGCTTGTCATGTTTGCGGGGCGTGTAGGGGTTATGACTGTAATTGGCACCTGGGCCTTAAAAACGGCACCGACTAAGCCAATCGGATATGCAGAGGAAAATGTACTGTTATAAAAGTTAATTAAAATTAATCGAGACTAATGTAAAAGAGGTAAGAAATGAAACATAAAACAATTGCTGTTATAGGGCTTGGTCGATTTGGTAGTACTATTGCTAAGATGTTAGCCTCTATGAATCATGAAGTGTTAGGTGTAGATATTGACCCTGAAGTTGTACAAAAAATATCTCCCTTTATTACTCATGCTATAGTAGCGGATACTACTGATGAAGAGGCAATTAAGGCGTTAGCTTTGAGTCAATTTGATTTGGTTATTGTGGCTATAGGTGGAAATCTTCAAGCTAATTTAATGACAGCAATGCTTCTTAAAGAATTAGAGGCACCTAAAATTGTGGCCAAGGCTGAAAATAATATACAAGGCAAAATGCTTCATA
>ERZ1106961.432-NODE-432-length-16975-cov-29.906383_pt1 | contig 16975 bp, 16 predicted proteins | sample MGYA00403680_ERZ1106961 | MGnify/ENA primary metagenome ERZ1106961 (study PRJEB35170, sample SAMEA104062419) | human gut metagenome | biome: human gut; feature: human-associated habitat; material: faeces | place: Denmark | collected 2012-06-08 ... | reverse complement strand
GAGCAACGGCCTTCTAAGCCGTGGGTCGGGGGTTCGAATCCCTCCTGGATCACCAAAGAAACGTAATAACCATAAGGGTTTTGGCTCTTATGGTTATTTTTTTATTGCCCTAAAATAAATGCAAGGATATGGTGCAAGTATAGTTTTTTATACTTGCGTTATCCTTGCATCAGGTATATAAGTTTGATACATAATTGAAAGTTTGCTCTTCATCTTGTATCGCATGAGCATATACTTTAATTATCATTGTTGTGTTATCATGACCAGCTAATTTGGCAATCTCAGTATACGGTACGTTGTGTTGAACTAGGTTTGAGATGAACGTATGCCGAGCTACATGGCTTGATAGATGTTTTTCAATACCTAACTCTTTACCAACCTTAGCAAAATAGCGTTTAGTAAAATTACTCTTGTCAATAGGACGTAAGCCAGTCTCATTTTCAGCTACCCATAGGTTGCCTTTAGATGCTGCTCTAGCACGTTTTAGTACCGAGATAGTATAAGTACTACTAATCGGGATTACACGTTTGCTCGAGTGTGTTTTAGCTTCTTTTCGATTCATGCCGTATTTGGTTTCACCCCATGATGAATTAACATGAACCTTAGCTTTACAATCATCAATGATCTCAATTTCATCCCATTGTAAAGATTGTAGCTCACCAATACGTAAGCCACACTGGAACAGCAGCAGCACACAATGTTCTAAATGATGGCCTTTGTAATAATTAAGGAAACTTTGTGTCTCATTGACTGTAAGAGCCTCTTTTGGGTGCTTTGGAGCTGTTGAGGCTGGTTTAATTAGAGAACTATAAAAATTAGTTGGAATCAAATCTAGACTATGTAGTTTCTTTAAGGTCAAACTTAGTACGATAAATGTTTTCTTTATATTTGTAGAATATTGGTCTACAAATTGCTGCAATAATGACTTAGATAAGTCGGAAATAGGCGTAGTGCCAAAAAATGGTTTAATCCTATTTTTCGTTATATCCAAGTATAGTTTACGAGTGGCTTCAGCATACGTTGCTTTGGTAAAGTAATCGATGCAGAAGTCATAATAGCTCTGATTGGCACCAGTTGGCACTTTTTTATTCGATGATTGTTGTACATGGCCGACTTCGATAAAGCGATACTTATACAACCCATTATCACGATCTGCAATCATTCGTTTGCGCTCAGCTTCGGCCTCTTCTTTCAAGGTAAAACCGTTGGAGCGGAATTTTATTATTCTACCCTGGTCATCACAATACAAAGGTAGATTGCGTATATAATAATACGTTTTGCCACTTCGTTGTGTTTCCTTCGAGATGATACCTTTACCTGATGGAATTTGGTACATAATGGACTCGTTTCTCTTGCCATTGGAGTACCTGTTCACAAAATCATTATAAAAGATACCATAGTTCTTGGCAATGAATGTTTCACAGTCACTTAATGTAAAGCGATAGCAATTACCAACTTTATTTTTAGGTAGTAAATACCCTTGATCATGCAGCCGTTTTCTCAGTGTTTGCACTGATACATTTAAGAATTCGCTCAACTCTTGAATAGAGAGGGCTGTTGTGGTCTTATTTGAAGTTTTCATGGACATACAGCCCTCCTTTCTTAGTTAAGACTAAATCTTTATCGGTACTTATACATCACTTGTACCGCAATCTTCTTCAATGGCTTCAACTCCATCTTTGGAAGTATATTTTATGATGGCAGAAGGTATGGAAACTAACATTGGCATAATTTTCTTAGCTTGCCCTGTTGTGTCCACAGCATATTGCTGACCCTCTATTGTATGGTAGCAACCAATAATATCATTTATGGTTGGTTTCCCATCTTTAAAAGTTACTCTAAGTAGTCCAGCGTAGAGATACTGACCATCAGGTAAACGCATTACTTTTTTGGATGTATTATTATCTGATTTTTTTAACATAATTGAAATCCTCCATAATCTTCGTATCTGCAAATTCAACACCGTTTTCAATTAAGTCGTATATGACTTGATTTGTTGGGGGAGAGATTATCTCCATAAGTGCAGCAATTGATTTTTTCTGACTTATTGGGAAATATACCTTCGGAACATGCTTTACGCTTAACAAGCGGTTTTCATTATGCCAATCATCCTCATCGTGACTATATGCATCAAACAAACTATCAGTCTCCAATAAGTCGAAACTTATGTCGTCTCTGAGGATTGTTTCATCTTGATTTGAGGCACATTGGTTTTGAGGTAATATTCCGTATAAACCAAAGTTAGTGAGTATGCTACTAATTACTTCTTTTTGATACTTTAAATCACTAGGGCTTTGCTGCCACACTTTATTAGTCCAGATATTTCTTGGATGAATAAGGATGTGTATGTGAGGGGAAGAGGGATGGTCAGTATGTATCGCTGAGAATATTGGATACCCATCAAAAACTTCCATCAAACTTGTCACAATCTTTTTAAGTTCATTCGTTGAAGGAATGTGATCTCCATATGGACATAACATTGCATGTAGAAATAGACGCTCTTTTTCTGTGTTATGCATAGGATGTACGGACCAGGCCTCCAATGGGGTATCAAGATCTAAATATTGTTCGCTACATAAATCAGATGATGTCTTCTTTTTGTTAAAGATGTAGTCAATAGCTTCGTTTGGAGTTTTTAAACGCGCTGACTGCGCACCAATCATTTTAAAGATTGACGTAAGCTTTGCCATAAATCGTATGCCTCCTTTTCAAGGTTTGTATTTGCAAATTTGGTTTTTGCTATAAGCAAGAACCTAAGTATTCGTGTTTGGAAAAGTGCGTCACTCAACAAACTAGAGGAATCGTTACTTTGGTAAGAAGAAGTTGATGCTGGGGATGCCGAGACATCCCCAGGTAAGTTTGCTATCAATGACCTAATAACAACTGATCTATTTCTTTTCACTACTTCGCAATAGTTATCAAGTTGATTAGCTAAAGCTTCATCTAGTTCAACATTTAATTTTGGTTTTTTGTTAATCATCCTAGTCACTCTCTTTCTCTACATAGTGGGTTAGGATTTGTTGCGCTTTATTGTATAGCTGTATAGACAAATCCTTTAATTCATCCATTTTCCACCTTAAGCCAGTAAGGCAATATATATTACCAAGATTATTTTTAGACATATTTTTTCTGATTTTTGTGACTTGGTCAAAGGAATCAAAGATACAACGACGTAAATCTGCCATGGTATTTTCATACAGCCCATTTTCTTTACAATAAATGGAATATGCTTCCTTCAAGTCAGCCATTGGAACGAATGAACCTTCTGTATCAGCTTCCAGCAAATCTTCAATAAAGTTTTTCTCACTTTGAGATTCACCAAGTTGATTTTGAAACCATTGTTCACTTTGCGTAGAGGTAGTAAAGCCATTAATTAATGCATTACCATATGCATAGATACAAGCAGTAGCAATGAAATCAATCTCATTTTTAAGTTCATGAATAAGATTTGGATCCGGTTCAGTTGGAACTTTATGAAATCGAAGAAACAGCATACGCTCTGCAAAAGGTGCAATTTCTGTAGCCCTTATTCTAGGCAAAGCATTACCGACTAAGACTAGCTTTGTTCGAATTGCGACAGATATAGATGGCTGATACTTTTGTGAAAGTGTGACCACTTCATTGCCAATTATCAATTTCAAGGTATTCATATCAACAGATACGTTAGAGTCATAGTCTTCAGTGATGTTTATATGAGCACCTAAAAGTGACGCGTTTTCGTTATGTCGGCCGATAAGTGATAAATCCAGATGAGAAACTACGGATGCAGGTAGTAATAGAGATAATACTTTTAGTATTAGACTTTTACCAGTATTTGGTTTACCTATGAAAAGTACAGCTTTTTTATGACCAACTGTTGGACTCAAGAGATACCCTAATAGTTCTAGTAGTCTCAGCTGGCTCTTGTTATCATCTGGAAACATATCGTTTAGAAGCTTAGAAAAGACTTTACCATCTAACTTTGAGAGAATACTATCATTATCATTTGGAATGATATCCTGTTGATAATTGGCTTCTATACGATAGGTATAAAAGTCTTGAGCATCCTGAGTTTGAAAATCATTAAGATTTTGTAAATCTAATACTCCATTTTTAAAGAGAATATCATTTGGTGAGTGTTTACTAGGAACCTCAAATTCTGGATCGACAATAATATCTTCCAAAATACTTTTAAGTGTTTCTGCTCTTAAGTTACGATTAACATCGCAGTGAAAGATATGCTTACGTAAGTATCGTTGGATATCTTTGTCATTAGCATATTTTTCCCAATAACCATCATCATTTTTTAGTGCTAATGTACCATCGATGATTTTTAGGTTATTATTTTCAAGCAAAGCCTTTTTAACTAATGTAGGCTTAATATTCTTTTTTTCATCTGTAATTTCTTTTAACTCGATTTGGGGATTCATTATGATACCTCCTCTTTAAAATTAATAATGTATTATAACGATAAAACCGGTTTGTTTCGTTGATGTAATCATATCGAAAAGTAAGTTAGAAAATGGTATTATTATAGAAAAAAGATGAAATTACAAAAAAGCAAAAAAAAATTTGCAGAAAAATAGCTTAGCAAGTTTGTAGCTTGCTAAGCTGGAGGGGAAAACGTGTTAGTTAGAAGTGATTTACGAATTTTAGATTTATTTTTTTCAACGTCTCAGAACGGTGGTTCTGATGAAATTAATAATAAAATATTTTGTAATATATATTACGATTTTGAGAAGTTTAATCGAAGTTATGGAAATTTACCTCAATATAAGTATGAGATAGAAAATAAGTATACAAGTCAATTAGAACACATATTTACTGATAAGCGGAAACAATGCTTTCGTGTAAATACGGATAATAATTTTTTTGATTACTGGATAACTAAAAAAATAGATATATCGACGATTGATATTACATCTATTCTTTGGGATCTTATCCCTCGGTATGATGGAAAAGTATATCATTTATTAAAAGATGTATTATTTGAAGATACAGACTGTGATTCACTAAGAATAAACTTTGATAAAGACGCAAAAGATATAAGCTATAAGAATACGATCTATGGACCTAAAAGAAGTAGTATAAATGGTTTTTGTTTAGACTCCTCATTACGTTTATCTGAAGATGTCGTTGATATTATTAGGTTTATTATTAATACTATTTTGATAGATAAGCTGACGACTCGTATTTATTCTAATGATAAGGAACTTGTACTTATTGAAAAAGAGGGTAGTAGAAAGGCTAATAGTATAGGGAATTTTTACTTTGAACGTTTAAATAGCGAGAATATAGGAATCTCCATTTTTTCGAGAATTCTTGGTTCAGCTGTATTTAAACAAGAGGCTACTACAACATCACTTTTTAGTACCCGATTAGCAAATAAAGCTAGCGGTGGAAAGCCCGTTAATTATAACGGTTTAGGTAAAACAATTAATAATACTATGAATATAAAAAAGTATTATGATGATCACTGGAAAAAGTTTCTAAAAAGTAAAAATCAGAATGATGAAATACTACACTTAATAGATTCATCTTGTATAAAATCTTTAGTTTTTGAGCAATACTCACGTATTAATTTATTACAACGACTAACACAAAGTTTTGATTCAGGGCAGTTAACTGGATATTGTAGATTTATTAATGATGATTTATATAGTCAATTTTTAAGTCGTGTTTTGTTACTCCTTATCTTTGAACTACCTTATCCACTTAACCGATATTTCTTTGATAAATTGATAAGTGATGATGGGGTTATATTTGCAGTGGGGAATTGTGCTTCAAGCAATGAGAAATCAAGAATTCGAGAGCTATTATTAGAATTGATAGATTATATTCATTTGATTATATATAATCTGATACCTGCATTGGATCAACAACTATCTATTGCGATAAAAAATCTAAGTATATCAAGTTCTGATTTCGTACTTGCAGAGATATTGCGAGAATTTAAACTAGATGATTCATATTCATTAACATTTGAGAGCATACCGAATAAAAGTGAACTTGATAATTTTGAGGCTAAAATTAATAGAGCTTTGGGGTATAAATGTGAAGTAGAATCGGATTCTTTTGCCCTTGATATAGTACAAAGGAAAACTTTGCTTTCTGTCCTGTTTAACTCTAATAGTCGAGAGTATCTTAAGTACGTAAGCGGACGAATGTCGCCGTATGATCAGGTTCGATTAGTTTCACAAGACAATTTTAATCAAAATAGTGTGTCGTATGACTATACTCTATTGGAACCACTTTATAGAACATTATTTGCTTGCTTAAAACGAAATGATGAAAGAAAAAATCAATATCGGGTAAATTATAATGATTATGACTCTGATACATTAGATATAGAAAAGAAAAAAATTATTAAGGAGTGCGAAGAAGATAGTCGTAAGAGTATTGATGTAAATATAGTGTGGCAGTACCTTAATCATTTTTATAATGCATATGATTGTAAATCAGCAGCTAAGAATATTCAGATTAGTTATGTTATAAAAACATTATTGACTGAATGGATTGATTCAGAATCTTTAGATGAAGGCTCTGTAGAAAAAGTAAGGAATGATAAATTCGTAGAGGCCCAAAGTGGTGAAGTTACGTTGGATTTAGAATATATAGATAGTTTACTAAAAAAATATGATGTAGTTGAATCAGATAAAGAGAAGGTTAAAAAGTGTATACAATCAATTGATAATGAATTTAATATAACTTATAGGTATAAAATACAAAATTTTGATGATTGCCGAGAATTTATATATAGAGTGCATCAATTTTTGATTTTTCTTATTGACTGTATATATTATGGAAAAGAAAGAGAAGAATATGCTTACAAACGTTTAAGCTTAGATTATTGGAACGGAAAAAATAATTATACTTCTAAATATTTATAATATAAGGCAACTAACCCTTGCGTTCTCGCTTAGGCTTCACGCCGGGTTAGTTGCCTTATATTTTTTATATTATTATTGCACCAAGATACCTATTTATATTATCACTATAAATAATATTGAATTTAATGATTTTAAAGGTTGGATATTTTTAATCATCAGTGGTAATTAAGTAGAGTAGAGCTGCTGCGGCAGCTTCTACAACAATTCGTGTAATTACTGGATCCATATTTTCACCCCCTCTCACATATCGTAGCGTAGATTATGCTACAGACTGATGACTTTTCTGGCAGTTCATGCACAAAGGCATATGATAACGTTGCTTAGAATAACTAGATACTTTACTGGATATAGCACATCCACAATCTGTACAATGTAAATCATTAGTTGCCATAGTTTGTGGAGCGATGTCTTTCTTTCTAGTAGTCGGTACATTAGACTGTGACATAGTTTGTGTATTAAGGTCAGTATTATTATCAGCTTCTGGGTCATCGCCAGTAGCAATACAGAAGCTCAGCATATAAGCGTATTTAATAGCTGCTGTTTCAGCTTTCATAATGGCCTTATCACCACTATCTTGACCAGAACCGATACCACTTATTTGTACTGATTCACCTGTCTCTATATCGATAATAGAAATCGTAACGCTAATTGTAGCGTGCTTATCAATATTACCTTTGGCTGTTTGTACCTCTCGTAAATCAAGAAGGGTAGGGGTAACAGCTGTAATGAGGCCTACACTTGTAAGAGCGTCGTTTACACGCTCTAACACATCGCTACTAGTAACGTAAGAATACCCATGAAAGGTATTTTCACCTGTTTTTTCAATGTAGCTACAACTTTTCATAGCAAGAGATAGCTTTTCATATAATGCAGTATTTGTCATTTTTATTCCTCCGCTTGCACACCAGTTCGTGCTAAATAATAACTTAAGCCAACAGATGCATCCATATGTACATCACCATCCCAACGATATGTAAAATGATTTAAGACGTCAGTAATTCTTGACTTGTCAACCTCTCCATATTGCGTAATTAGATCTTCCCAAAAAGAATATGTCTTTTCACTTAAATACGCTTGAATTTCGAGTGTATCATGTAATCTGATAGGGGATTCTTTTAGCAATCGTTGTATCATCTCTTTGGGTGTTTCCATATGTCGATTCCAGTTGGTTGTAGCGACAATGACAGTTCCACTACAAAGGTATCCTGTAACTCTACTATTTTCCTCAATGAGTAGAAGCGTAGGTTTACTATGATTTTTATGTAAATCTAATAGTGGTACTGGCCAATAGGAAACAACTTCAATTTCCATATGATTTTGTATTTCGGCACATTGTAATTCAGATATATTAGATTGAGAAATACCCACCATATACAACCATTCCTGGTTATCTATAGTGGGTAATATAAATTGGTACGTATATTGATTATCTCGTGCAGATGTAAGCTCGTCTCGTTGCTTCCATGCATCTTGCAAAGGGGTATTAGAACAAGTTTTATTAAATATAAGATGTGGGATTTCTGTATAGGCTAATGAGTAAAGTGTAGGGATATGTTCGTTTTTACTATGAATGATTGCCAAATCTGCAATGAGAGATTGTCCACGTTTACATATATAGCGATCTAGTACCTTAATTTTATTTTGTATTCTTTTTACCACAGATACATAGAGTTCTGTCTCTGTAATAATAATACCGCAGTATTGTGTCATAATGCTTCCTTTCTACTATGCTGACTTAACTTGTTGTGCTGCTTCAATCGCTTTGCATTGAGCGGATACAGCACAATAACCTTCACATTTTTTACCATGCCAAGTTTCACGTTGGCTACATTTCTTTGGCACTACACCTGTTTCTATGGCTTGTTGTAGCCGTTTTGCTTTAGCTTCCATATATCGTTTTAACCAATGATTGCTGATTGGATTGATAGGAATAAGATATAACGGCTTTGTAATACCTCGTTCAGAAGCAATACGTAGTCCTGTATCACGGCATAAGGCTTGAATTACCATAGACGATACGGTATAATTTTCTTCTTCTAACAGTAGTCTGTAATAGTTCAATTGTAAGGCCCAATCTAACACATGACGTACTCCATCTGTGAATAATTCTTTTCGTGTTTTAGGTTGGCCTTTTTTTACTCCGGTCTTATACACTTCACCAGTTTCTACATCTTTTTTATAGTATCCTAAAGCTCTCATTAACTTATAGGAGCTCGTAATTTTCAAATCACCCAGTGTAGTATCCGTATTGGATAACACTTGCCCATATAAATCAAGCTGTCCTGTTGTGGTGGTATTCTTCAAACGCTCTTCTGAAAGCATATTGCCACTGGTATGACGTTCTGTAATGGTATGCACCGCAGAGCCATGTAAAGCATATAGTTGTTTTTGTGGATCTACGGCGTATTCAGTAATCTTTTTTAGATATAATTCACGAGTACCACTTAGTAGCTCAGTAACAGAAGGCTTTGTTAAATTGCGTTCTAATGATGAAGCTACCGCACGTAAGGTTGGTAGAAACATACATCTCGTACCTTGTGGGCATCGTAATAGGCATTCATACATATTAATTTCATCCCCGTTGGGGCAAATAAATCGTTTAGCTGGCATAATATCCTCCTTATAATTGACCACATTCACTCATACTATGAAATTCACCATGCCCAATAATAATATGGTCTAGTACTGGGATATCAAAGATCCTTCCAGCTTCTACAATTCGTTTGGTACCACGAATGTCTAACTCACTAGGATGCGAGTCTCCAGATGGGTGATTATGAACAATGACAATTCCACATGCCTTCAAGCGAACGGCCGAAGAGAAGATACATTTAATATCAAGTGAAGCACTTGTCACATCACCGATAGAAATATCTTCAAATTTAATAAGGTGATTACGAGCATTAAGATATAACACTCGTACGTGTTCGGTTTCAAAGTATTGCATATCTGACATCGCTTTATAGATATCAATAGGTCTACCAACATTGATAGGTGCTTTACGTGTTCTATTTTGTACATTCTTAATGATAGACTTAATAGCTCGTAGTTTAGCAATGCCACGATTTCCCATACCTGGTGCATCATACCACTCAGATTCTTCTGCATGGAATAATGCATCATATGGATCTCCATAACGTTCCACTAACTCTTGAACGGATGCCTTTGGCAAAATTTCTGTTAACATAGTTTCAACTGTAGTATTCATAATAGATTCTCCTTGTATAGAAATAAATTATTTTGATTCATAACTGGAAATTTGACACCAATTATTAGTATTTAACGATTTAATATGACGATTGATTTTAGAGCGAATCGCTTTAATACCGTCGAAGATATCAATATGTAGCGAAGGAAATGTCGCCACTAAAAATCTTTGTAAAGTAGTTAGGTTTAGAAAATAGTTAATATCATAGGTTTCATCGATGTATAATTCAATCTTGAATCGAATTGGTAAGTATACATGCGATGTATCTGTATTAATATAGGTCAGTTCAGAGCGTTCTTCTGATACGTAATGTAATTTAATATCAGGGGACAGATACACTCTACAATATTCCATATCAATAGGGTGTGTATCGCCTTCGCTTTCTGTATGAATACGTAAAATATATTCCTTTGTTTGATTATGCTGATAGAGATCATACTCAAGAATACTATGTTTTCGGCTGTCCGAAAGCATATTGGCTAACATACCCATACGAATAAGAGGAACATCTAAACGTTCAATTTGTTTTCTGCACGCCCACTGTAAGGATTTAAGTAATGGCTGTAATGCTGACTGTTGCTTACTGATAAACAGGAATGTGTTTTGGTAATATTTGTTCATACAAATCCTCCAAATAAAAAATACCCCTAGGCGTCAATGCACCTAGGGGTTAACCTTAAGGAATAGCTATATATGCTATCACACTTATAATATGTAATTAAAAAGAATGAGTTTTACAGTATTTAGAATGTATTATCGCTATAAATAATAATTTAAAGTAAAGTTTTAATCTTACGGAATTTTGGAACTTTGGAATAAATTGAAACTTTTAAAGTTATTAACGCGCATTATTAATTTATTTTAACGGAAGTAGGCTTTTAATAACTAACATATTAGTAATAAGATGAAAGGAGGTAGACCATATGCTGATAGAAAAAAAGGTGCTTTATGTTGCAGAGGCTGCATCACTTCTTGGTTGCTGTGCTCAAGTAGTATATCAACTGATAGAAGCCGGTAAACTTCAGGCCTATAAAGAGGAAGGTAGAAAATGTTGGAGAATACCAGCTGAAGCTTTAGATCTTTACATAAAGAACTGTCAAGATAGGTTTTTGGCAAAATAAAATTAGGATTCAATATCTGGTTTTATATTACGTTATGGTTCTATGATATGAGTTTTGTATAATCTAGTTTGATTTCTAGCAAACTTCTAACATAGAAGTAATATATATAATTAAGGAGGTATTGAATATGTTATTAAATCAAGAAAATGATATATTAACTGTAGATGATTTATGTGAAGTGTTACGAATCGGTAAAAATGCTGCATACAAATTAATTAATTCAGGTAAATTAAAATGCTATCGTATTAATAGAACATGGAAAATCCCAAGACAAAGTGTAGAAGAATATATAGATGAGGCTAGAAATAGCTATTTTATCGCATAAGTAATCCCCTAGAGCCAATGGCTCTAGGGGATGTTTTGGCTGTGTTGGTATGATATACTGAGTATATATTTCGTAGTTTTGGGGGGATAGTATGATTCAGATACAGCTAAAACAATTTCAACAAAATGCTATTGATAATCTTCTGGAACAATTTGAGAATCCAGATGGAACACAGAAAATGTTGGTAAAAGCACCAACAGGTAGTGGTAAGACAATAACTCTTATTGGCCTGATAGAACGTATGGTAATGAATTATTTTGGCGATTATGTATTTTGTTGGTTGACACCGGGTAAGGGGGAGCTTGAGGAGCAGTCTGAAGAGAAGATGCGTCGCTTTGCTCCATCTTTAAGTACTGGAAATATAAATGATATTTTAACATCAGGTTTTAACTCTAATACTACCTACTTTATTAATTGGGAGTCGATTACAAAAAAGGATAATCGTGCGATAAAAGCAAGCGAAAGAAAAAATTTGTATGCACAAATTTCCTCGGCACATTCAAAGGGGTTAAAATTTGTCGTTTTAATTGATGAAGAGCATCAGAATGATACGACAAAAGCTAGAGATATTATTGATGCAATGAACCCTGTTCGTGAAATCCGAGTTTCTGCTACACCCGATTTACGAAAGAAAGTTGATCATTATGTAATTCCTGAATCTGTTGTCATTTCAGAGCAACTTATAACAAAGGCTTTGTACATTAATAAAGATTTAAATAAGACATTCTTAAGAGATGAGAGTGATGAAATTGAATTACTTATTAGTAGAGCTGATGAGGTGAGAAAGCAGATTTCTAGAGCATATCAGAATATAGGTGAAGATATTAATCCACTAGTGCTAATTCAATTTCCAAGTCTAAGTGATAAAACTATTAGTCATGTAGAGCGTATCCTTGAAAGTAAAGGATATACATATGATAATCGGATGGTTGCAAGTTGGTTTAGTATTGAGAATAAAGCAGATAAGGATATGAATTCTAAAAAGTTGGGTAAAATTAATATTGGCAATGTTGATGACCCTGATAGTATTACGCATCATAATGCTAAACCTTGTTTTCTACTCTTTAAACAGGCTTTATCAACGGGGTGGGACTGTCCTAGGGCAAAAGTTTTAGTTAAATTGCGAGATAATATGAATGAAACTTTTGAGATTCAAACTCTAGGTCGATTAAGAAGAATGCCTAAAGCGGTTCATTATGGCAATGATATTTTAGATTGTGCTTATCTTTATACGCTAGATGAGAAGTATAAAGAGGCTGTTATTAATGATGGTAGTGGATATGAAGTAAGACGTGTATTCCTTAAACCAAATGCAAAGTCTATTAAATTCTATAAAGAATATATTGATAGCAACCATAACTATGTAGATATGAAAAAAGCTCGCAGGCAATTATATGAGTTTTTCATCAATCGATTTAATCTTAATACACTAATTAAAAATCCATCAGGGGAAAATTTTAATAGAAATCAGTTAGAGGCACATGGTTTTGTGTTTGGAACAAAACTAGAGAGAGGTTATTTGGTTGCTAGACTGCGAACATTTGATGAGTTTAGTACTGTCCGGAATAATAGTCCTATGCAATTTGAAGTGAATACTCATAGTCATGGTTTGTTATTGCGTCATGAAATTGGTCGATTTTCTAAGGTTTTAGGCCTTGATTATGATAATACACGTACATTAATTAGAACGTTATTTATGTCAGGGCGAGCTTCCGGCACATCTTTAGCATATAAATTATTACCGCTTCAAATCAGGGAATACTATGCTTTTGTTATAAATAATAAAGATTTAATATATAATACGTTAGTAGATTTTGAGCGCAATGGTCAATCGCTAGCCAAACTTCCACAGCAAGGTCAATTATATATACCGATTAAAGAAGAGATTTCCTCTATTTTATCAGAGGAGATTTATCCTATAGATTCAAGAGGTCAGATTATTAACTTTATTAAGAATGTGTATAGCGATTATGATTCATCTATGGTTGATGGTTTTAGGTCTACATCTGAAAAGCTATTTGAAAAATATTGTGAATCATTAGAAAGTGTTAAGTTTGTTTATAAAAATGGTGATAAAGGAGTAAATTACCTTTCCATTGTTTATCAGATGGTTTTTGGTAAAGCACGTAGTTTTTATCCGGACTATTTGGTTCAGATGAATGATGATACTATTTGGCTTATTGAAACTAAGGGTGGGGAAACTACTTCTGGTCATAGTAAAAATATTGATAACGAAGCAAAGCATAAATATGAAGCTTTAGTCAATTATGCTAAAAAGCATAATTTTAAGTATGGTTTCGTTCGAGATAAAAATAGTGATCTGTATATAAACACTAGTGAAGCTTGGGAAGAAAACCTTTCGAATTCATCGGTTTGGAAACGAATTGAATCTGTCTTAAATTAGGGAGGGGAATATGGCAAATTTATCAGAGGAACGCAGAGTGCGTATATTATCTTTTTTGGATACATTAAGACAGGCTAATCGTGATAACGTAGTAGAACTTCGAGCTATTAATGAGATAGAAGAAGCTCTAAATGAAAAAAAATATGGATTGGTATGGGAAGAACACACAGAAAATGTTGATGAACTAGCTAATGAGAATGTGCTAATGTTTGAGGAGCTTGGATTTCGAAAAGTAATTAGTAACCCTGAGGAAAAGTTTAACTTTCTTCTCGAGGGGGATAATCTTCATTCTTTAAAGTTACTTGAAAAGACACATAAGGGGCGTATAGATCTTATTTATATTGACCCACCATATAATACTCAAAATAAAGATTTTAAATATGATGATACTTATATTGACCCTAATGATGAATATGTTCACTCTAAATGGCTATCATTTATGTGTAGACGTTTGAAAATAGCTAGAGCACTACTTAGTAAGACAGGCGTTATTTTTATAAGTATTGATGATAGAGAAGCATCTCAACTAAAGTTATTATGTGATGAAGTCTTTGGAGAAAGTAACTTTGTAAATAGTATTTCTGTCAAAATGTCGGAAGCCTCTGGTGTGAAAATGACTCATGTTGACAAGCGGCTCGTTAAAATTGGAGAAACAATCTTAGTCTATAAGAAGGAAAGTCTTTTGTTAAATCCTATTAAAATAAGTAAAAGAAAGTGGGATAAAGAATATAACAAAGTATTGCTTAATTTTTCCGAAGAAGATAAGGCTACCCTGGATAGATTAGCTGTAAATGAAGCGTTGTTAAGTGAGAGTGATATTTTAAATAATGCTGATGCTATATTATCTAAATGTGAAATTTCGTCTATCGCTGAGGTTATGAAGAGTGAGCGAATAAGTAAAGATGATATTGATGAGTGGTGTTTTAAAAACGCATATAGAATTTTTAGAACAGCGGCCTCAAGTTCAGTTTTAAAGTTAGCTGAAGAAAAGAAAAAAATAAACAGTAATATTTTATTCTCAGTACTTTCATCTAGAGATAGAAAACTATATTTTGTTAAATCTGATTATAATGAGACATCTAAATCTCCACGTGTACAGATTTTATTTGCAAGTGATTATCTTGAAGAATATTTAGGTGATTATTGGTCAGACATAAATACTACAGGATTAGAAGCAGAGGGTGGAATTAGTCTAAAAAACGGGAAGAAACCTCTTGCTCTTATTCGTCGTATTATCAGTATGCCAGCTACTCCAGTAAATATTGTTCTTGATTTTTTTGCTGGTTCCGGTACTACGGGTCATGCAGTTGTAGACCTTAATAAACAGGATGGTGGAAATCGTCAATATATTTTATGTACTAATAATGAAAATAGTATTTGTGAGGAAATTACTTATCAACGTTTACTTAATATTCAAAAAGATTTACCTCATAACCTAAAATATTTAAAGACTGGCTTGATTAGAAGAACTGTTGATGAGCCAATGACTGATGAGTTATTAAGTTGCGTTGCACCATTAATTGAGTTGGAGCATTCATGTGATCTTGACTTTTCGTCAATTAAAGTTTTCTTAACTGAGGAGGACTTTGATGAGTATATGAATCACACTAAGGAACTTAAGTTAAAGAAAACTTTTTTAGCTTCTGATATACTCTTGTCTTCCGAACAATCGAAAAGACTAAATGATGTAGGGTGTGAGATCATTCGTATTCCAGAATATTATTATAGGGATGAATTGATTGAATCTGGTGACATATAAGAATTTATTACCTACTTACTATATATAAAAAGGGAGGGGCTTCGCCCTCCCTTTTTATATATATGTTGTAGGATTAAAAATGATTTATATACGTTATTTTAGTTTATATATTATTGGAATTTTGGAACATTGGAATCCTGTTGATGGAATAAAATGGTGAACAGATACTTTGTGCAAGTATAAAAAAATAACGTAATTATGCTTGCATATATACTTGCAAACATATATAAATGCTGGTGGACCTAGATAAATACTGACTTTGGCTACACACTTCTAAGCCGTGGGTCGGGGGTTCGAATCCCTCCTGGATCACCAAAAATAGCACCTTGCTTTTGCAAGGTGTTTTTTATTTCTTTATAGTATTTGAAAGTACAGTTCTGTATTTTATGATATAATATGAATATTAGATGAATCTAAGTTTGGATGGAATTAGTTTGAGAGAGAATTGCGAATAGAGGTAGATTCATGGCAATTGGAATTATATATGTAATGTCTACAGTTGTACCAGGACTTATTAAAATTGGTAAGACTGGGAGTGATAACTTTGAATCTCGTATGTATACTCTTGAACGGCATGGATATACTAATGTTGTTGGTTTAAAGAGAGAGTTTGCAATTGAAGTAGATGATTATGATGAAAAAGAGAAATTGTTAGATGATATTTTTAGTAAAAGTAGAGTTCTAAATTCAGAACTTTTCGCTTTAGATCTTGATTTGGTTATTCAGTTACTTTCATCTTTTGAAGGAAAGCAAGTTTATCCTGTTGATCGTACTAAAGAAACAACTTTCGATGAAGCTACAAAAGCAAGAGCTGTCAAAGTTGACTGGGAAAAAGTTCCAGATGGCTACTATTATTTAAGTGAAACTAAAAAAGGATTTGGGCCTGTTACTGCTACAATGAAAGTTGAAGGTGGTATGTTTATTGTATTAAAAGGTAGTACTTGTGCTCCCACAAAAGCAGAATGGATGCCAGATGCTAGGAAGACTGCATTGATAGAAAATGGTATTCTGCTTGAAGATGTAAGTTGTAATTCGCCATCTACTGCAGGTTGGGTTGTGTTGGGAAATGCTAATAATGGTTGGAATGTTTGGAAAAACGAATCGGGTGATTCGATTGATATATATAGATAATTGATCATTGTATTGTAATACTCATTTAATATAGTTAATATTTTTGTTTTGAGTGGAAACATATTAATACAAAAAAGTGCTGTAATAGAAGACTATTGGCTTCTGAACCGACCCCTTAATGTTAGACCAAAAATCTTAACGTTAAGGAGGTCGGTTTT
>ERZ1106961.427-NODE-427-length-17086-cov-14.314016_pt1 | contig 17086 bp, 18 predicted proteins | sample MGYA00403680_ERZ1106961 | MGnify/ENA primary metagenome ERZ1106961 (study PRJEB35170, sample SAMEA104062419) | human gut metagenome | biome: human gut; feature: human-associated habitat; material: faeces | place: Denmark | collected 2012-06-08 ... | reverse complement strand
CGAACTACTAGCTAGTGATAATAACGAAATCTTTTTGCGCTATTTTAGAGATCATTTAAATGAGTTGGTACAAAGATATTTCATCAATCAAGACCGTAAAGCAAATACAAATCTACCGGATGATTTTATTATCAATCATATTTCAGGTAGTTTTGTGGAAATGGTGTTATGGTGGGTAAAAAACGGCATGAAAGAATCACCTACAAAATTAGACAATTACTTTCATGCCGTTATAGAACCTATTATGTAATATTATAAACTACACTATATTGTAGATGTTCAAACAACCCTATAATATAGACCTTTATATTAAACCAAGGTGTAATAGTATAAATTATACTGTTATAAATCTTTATCGTAACTATTGTGACACCACATTAATTGGTTCACCTTTTAAGAATGCTTGTATATTATCTCGAATAATACCTACCAGGCGTTGACGTGTTTCAAGGCCTTTCCAACCCATGTGCGGAGTAATGATGACATTATCTAACGTATATAAAGGGCTATCCTCTGCTGGAGGTTCTACCTCTTGTACATCAAGACCTGCCCCAGCGATACGTTTAGCTACTAATGCTTCACAAAGATCAGCTTCATTGATAAGGGCACCACGGCCAGTATTAACGATGACTACATTAGGTTTCATCTTACCAATTGTTTCTTTATTAATAAGATATTTAGTTTGATCATTCAATGGGCAATGCAATGTAATATAATCACTATTTTCAAGTAATTCATCAAGACTTACATAACGAATGCCATCACCATCAGCCTTTGGTGTACGTGTATGAACCAAGATGTTCATACCTAGCGCTTTTGCAACTTTGATGACTTCCATACCAATGTGACCAGCACCAACAACACCTAAGGTTTTACCATTCACTTCTGTATGGCTCACTTGAAGGTATTTCGTGAAATTGCTGCGATCACCTTTAACAAGCATACCAATTTGTTGTTGCATAGTGGACGCAAAATTAAGAATCATCATGATTACCGTATGTGCTACACGCTCTGTACTGTATGCTGGAATGTTGCACACAGTGATACCCTTTGCCTTTGCTGCATTGAGGTCGATATTATTATAGCCTGTGCCGGCTTCTACGATGAGCTTTACTGTATCTGGAAATTGTGAAAGTAACTCAGCAGTAACAGAAATCTCTTTTGTTACTACTACGCGAGCACCCTGAATGCGTTCGATAAGCTCAGTATTTGTACTGTTATCATAAACCTGTACATCATTAGATAATATGGAAAAATCCAATGCATGGTCATAATTCATTTTGTCTGCATTTACCACTACTACACGTTCACTCATGAGAACCTCCTAAACAACTAAAAAATAAGAAAAAGTTTACTCAATTACTTTTATAGATATATATCAAATATATAAAGAATTTATCCATATAAATTATACTATTATCTATAGAATTGGTACAAATATCTATAGAATCAAAAACATCATTTATATAAATAATACTATAATATATAGCCTAAATAACACATCTAACCATATTAATTAGTATTCTTTCACAATTATTGTATATAATATATACAGAAGAGCTATAAAATTAAAAATATAACTAATTTTTCTGTATAAAACTTTCACAAAAGTATTGTGTAATTCCCCAAAAGTTATAAAATAAAAGTAATGTTATATAGAATTGAGGAATACCATGAGACCCACCTATTTGACCATAAATACAAGTCTCGTTCGCGAGAATTTGCGTAAAATTAAAGATAGTTTGCCTGAGTGGAGCACATCTACAGCTGTTATCAAGGCCAATGGCTACGGCCACGGCAGCGTTATGATGGGCCGTATTGCTGTGGAGGAAGGTTACGAATCCTTAGCCGTTGCTATTCCGGAAGAGTCTGTACCTCTTCGCAACGCAGGTATTATGGTGCCTATTTATCTATTAGGTCTCACAAGGCCACAATCTTTTGAGCTTGTGGCAGATACGAATTCCATTCCTGCTGTTTGTGAATCTACAGACTTGGAAGCACTCGATAAAGTAGCCGATAATCACGACATGATTATTCGCGTTGCTGTTGCCGTTGATACAGGTATGCATCGCATCGGTATCAAGCCTGAGGATGCCATTGAATTTATCAAACGCATTGAGTCCTACGAAAATTTGGAAATAGACGGATTCTTCTCCCACATGAGCAATGCTGATGCGGCGGATCAATCACACGCCCATAGCCAAACGCAAAAATTTCATCGCATGGTAGATGAAATACGGGCATTCCGTCCAGAAGCAGATTACCGTTTCTCCCTCGCCAACAGTGCAGGTCTTTTATCTGTCAAAGATAGTCTATTCACAGATGCTCGTCCTGGTATTATTCAATACGGTATCATGCCATCCCTTGATGTACCAAATCGATTAGGCTTAAAGCCAGTTTTATCCTTCCATAGTGAAGTTGTTCATGTGCAACATATCCCTGCTGGCGAAGGCATTGGATATGGGTCTACCTATATCACAGCTGAGCCAATGACGATTGCTACTATCCCGGTAGGGTATGCGGATGGTTATCCTCGTAGTTTATCCAATCGAGGTACCGTACTGATTCATGGTACGCGTTGCCCTGTAGTAGGTCGCATTTGTATGGACCAATTCATGGTCGCCGTTCCAGATACGATTACCGTAAAGCCAGGCGATAAGGTGGTTCTTCTAGGTTCCCAAGGTCATGAAAGTATTTCTGCACTAGAAATTGCAGCCCTTGCTTCTACAATTCCTTATGAAATCTTTTGTGGATTCTCAGAACGCGTACCACGACAATATATCTAACCTATGTAAAATAAAGAAATCCCGTATCACATGTAGAAGTCTACATGTGATACGGGATTTCTTGCTCTCCTATACCCAGCGTGCTGTAAAGCAGTTACGTTCTTATTGTGAGAGAGAGTATATATACCAAGTATATAATCTTATGATTCGGAGGGAACCACAATTCATAAGGGGCCCTCTGAATGATAGACGGCATAGGAGAGAGTCAATGTTTATCTATCCAATCCAGAGGGCTGTGTGTAATTGTTTATTGTGTGTGTTGTTTATTGTGTGTGTTTTATGTGTTGTGTATGTGTGTGTAAGTGTACTTATGTTATGTGTGTATAGTTTTGAGTGCTTAGTGTTCGTTTTTGAAAGGGTTTACTTTACAGCGCTATAGAATAGGAGATCAACTTATTTTGCTACCGTCCCTGTTTTAGCATCCAATACAACGGATATCGGTTTATTTTGTGCATCATGGAACTCTATGGTATATAGTGATTTTCCATTTTGATTAGCAAGAGACCACGCATTAATACCAGTCGCTACCTTACCAGACTGTACGAAAGCTGCATTAATTGCCACATGTGGAGGTATTACTGTTCCGGCATCAATAGCACTAGCTTCCATAGATGCATCATATGCTTTAGGAGTACCATCCGTTACATTACCAGTAGCCACATCTAGAGTCATAGAATGAGCACCACTAGTATTAAAACCAGCTACTTCATAGATGGCAGTTTTACCTTGAGTTTTGAAAGATACATTTGTAATTTTGGAGTTTCCAAATTTGCTTTCGAATTGGTCAATTAAATAATTAGCACCAACTACGAAAATACTATTTTGGTCTACTACGCCTTCTTGCTGGTTGGTTGTGCTAGGTTGTGATTTTCTACTTTTAGAGTTTTTTTTTCCTCTTTAGTAGGCTCTTCTTTATCAGCTTTTTTTTCGTCTTTCACAACTTTTACTTTAGGCGCTTTATCTACTGCAGCTTTTTTAGTATTTTTAACTTCTTTACCATGCTTCGCTACAGAATCAGATTTTTTATCACCACTGCGTACTACTCTTGGTTCACTAGGAGCTTTAGCTACAGATGCAGTTTCAATAGAAGGGACCGCTGCTGCAGGATTTTCTGTACTAGGCACTACAGTTTCTTGAGCTACTGGTGTTTTAACATCTTGTGTAGCTGTTGGAACTGGTGTAGTATTACGAACTGCTGTACCTACTTGATTAGTTTCTGCTACAGGAGCTACCGGAGTTTTAGGTGCAACTGCAGTAGTAGCCACATCTGGAGCCACCGCTACAGTAGGAACTACTGGATCAGTAACTGGTTGTGCTGGAGTCGCTGTACTCGCTGTTTCTTGCGTAACAGGCATTGGAGTTACTGGTTCAGCCGCTGTTACAGCTACAGTGGCACCAAATACGCCAGCCACTGCTAAAGCAATACTACTTTTTAAAATAGATTTTTTCATATTGTCCTCCTTATTAATTCATATACATGCAACTTTACGCATGTATATTTCCAGTCAACTCAATGTCATCATGTAAGTTCCAAAACATATATCTAGCATGGACTTGTAGATATATAGTTTGGAAATTTCAGATATAGTTGAGTTTGTCTTTCGACTGGTACACATACTATCGATAGTCTATGAAGTCAAAATGTAGAAGAACCATTAAATGCTTATTTTATAGTGAGTTTAGAATGAATTTATATATAATTCCTATAAAATCCTATGGGATTTACTTTATACTTAAAAATTCCATGAATAACATGTCAAAAGCCGTTTACCCCATATATAAGGGATAAACGGCTTCAAAATACACGTATTGATATCTAAAAATTCACATTCATGAGCAAACTTTCACAAAAAATACTTCAATACTAGTTATTTTTTTAAGAAAAACAGTATTAAGGCATTTAATTATTATATTCAGAATAAAATAACTAGGCACTATTAAGATATAATAACTAGTCAATCATATATTAGTCATCAAATTTAACAGATAGCAATTTACCGTTCATTGCATCCATACGTACATGTACCTCTTTATTATCTTCTGTACCAAAGCTAACTTTGTACACGATTTTACCTTTATCATAGCGCACAGCCCATTCGTTGAGGCTCACAGCTTTGCCTTTTGTTTGGGCATAAGCAAAGTTCACCACTGCTGCAGGAGGTAAAATTTCTCGTGGATCAAAAGATTTTTTCTTTAACGATTTATGGAAGTCCCCTTCGCGTTTTTCAAAGATTTGATTAGTAGCATAGATATACGTTAACTCATATTTGCCAGTTTCATCAAAACCTTCTACATCATACTTAATTTGACCTCCATCCGCATCAAAGGCGATTTCCGTAATTCCAGCATTTGGATGATTTTGGATAAAGGCATTTAATAAACCATTAGCGCCTACAATTGCCGCATGGTTGCCATCAACAACTGCCACAGTTGGCTCTACAGCTACTAAAGGGGCTGCACTTGCATTTGGCATGCCAAATGCCGCTGCCAAGGCCAATACAAGGCTACCTTTTACAAAAAATGATCTCATTGGTTCCTCCATATCTCAAACAGTTATCATAACAATATATATACAATTATACACTAAATCAACACGGTTTATAATCTTTATTTATATAATTAGTGCATGTACCTGCACCCTATGATACAATGCACATAGATTCATTTTTGTAACTACATGTGAGCTAACTATGATTTCAATTTACCCCACTATATATCACGAATTTCAATGCAAGGCCAATCGATGCGAAAATACATGTTGTCAGCTATGGACCATCGATATAGATGAACATACTGCTGAACGTTATCATTCCATGACAGGTTCTCTTGGTGAAAGTTTACAACAAGCCATCACGGTTGATGACGAAGGTAGTCATTTCGTATTTTCCAAAACACAACCTATGTGTCCCTTACTCAATGAAAATGGACTGTGTAAGGTTGTACTCGAATTGGGCGAAGAAGGACTTTGCGACACCTGCCATATGCATCCGCGCTTTTATAAATATATTGAAGACTTAGAGCTATGTGGAGTTGGTTTATCTTGTGAAGCCTCTGTTGAGTTATTAGCTCAAAATAAAACGATAGACTCCCTCCTCTTTACAATTGAGGATGACGATAACGAATTTACTTCTGAGGAGCGATTAACACTTCAGAATGTATTTGAATTATTGGCCTTTGATTTAGATCCTAATCTATTCCAATATGCGCCAAATCCCACAAAACAGTCTTTCAAAGAATTATTAGACCTATATAAAAAAACGGAACCCATCGATGAAAATTGGACTGCACAAGTTAATACATTATCTAGTAAACTAGACCAACTCACCGCATCCGTACAGACCTATATACAGCAAGAGGATATGAGCCTGTTTAACAAGGTCTACCAATATATATTGTATCGCCAAATTGATATGTTATCAGACTATTCCTTGGAATCTATCTTAGCTTATGCAAAGGATGGTACTGACTATATACTTATGGCTAGCGCCTTAGAGGGGCAGCCCTTAAAGCAAATTGCAAGATGGTCACAACAAATCGAATACGACGAAGATAATGTAGAGCTCTTATTACACCATTACGAAGCTCAACTAGGTTAATGAGCAAAAAACCGCAAGATATGTATCTTGCGGTTTTAATTCTTATCACAATATATTATTTAAATAATGTATGGACAAAGCGAATCCATTGAGGCAATGCTGATACAGATAATAATGCCACAATAAACATAACAATATAAGTTTTAACGATGCCTAGTCCAACATAACGTCGCATTAATTGAGCTACAATAAAGACAGCATAATATCGGCTAAACATCGTAATAAGATATGCCATATCCCCAACATATTTTTGAAGGGATAGAGAGAAGAAAATAATCCCTATTATATGGACTAATAGTAATACAACCGTGCGAAGTGCATTTGTATAAGCTATGCCATATATATAATTGCGCAGCACGCCGCTATACGTACCATGTCCACCTACTAAAATAAGTAAGCGCCATATGACGAATGAACCGATGATAATTTGAAAAATCAAGAATGTAGAACTTGCTAGAGTGCTAACTAAATCAAAGTGAGTTAACCCAGTAATCCGTTTAATCCCAAGCAATGGAAATATAACTTTTACCATAAACGGTAAGCTATAGGTCATTATATATAATACAATAGTAGATACAACTAGATTCAGAATGGCTCTCGTATGAGATCCGTAATTGATAATATTTTGAAATGATTGTTCGCTAAGTTTGGTAAATAAATGTAATATATCCTTATACCATGTCATAAATGCTCCTTTTAGTTTAAAACTAGTAAAAAAGGACGAGCCATGTCTCGTCCTAGATATATCATATGTATTTTATCGAGTCAACATATAAATCCATTCAAACACGTGTGCTACTAAAAGAGCAATCAACATTAAAATCAGACCTTCATAAGGGGTCCCATTAATACATGCTCCCGCAATACGTCCCATAGTTTGTAACAATAATACGGTACTTAAAATACATAGCACAATCATACAGAAGCCAATGATCGCTTGCAGTATTAATGGTACCGAAGTTAGAATCAGCATAATCCCTGCTGTAAAAGTAATCAGTGCCACAACAAGTTGAGCAAATGACATGATATGCAAAATACCGGTTGTAACAGTTCGAACATAGAATTTACGCTGTTGAGCAACCGCATAGACTATAATGATACATGCCATGAGAATGACTTTTCCGATTACCCATGCAAAGCGACCTACATTCCAAAATTCTCTAGGACTACCCATCTGTTCCAAAAAAAGTTGTATTTCATGTTGACCTACTGGAAGAGATAGTGATTCCCACCTTACCAATAACGAAGAATTACGTATAAACGCACGTATAGCATCTAAATATACGCCTTCACCTACAATAGTAAATTGATAGCATATAAGTGTTAATAGCAACATTCCTATGAGTTGCCCATAGGCAATATCAAAGTGATACATACGAGGATTATTCTCTTCAATAGGGTTTAATAAACGATAGATAAACTGCATTAAACCTACCATCATAAGTATCACCACCTTTTACACAATATACATACATAACATTCAAGTTTAAATACTATAACATACAACACACCAAAAGGAACTATAAAAAATAGTTCTTTTTCATTTTCCGTTCATCATTATAGCACAAAACAGACATCTTTTCATACTTTAATTATCCCAATGAAATGCATCCTTCGGGGCCCTTTTCTTTATAAAATACAGAAAAAAGCTATTAGCTGATTATATATAATCAGCTAATAGCTTTTTTAATAGTAAGGACTATTTTATTACAGCCCCTTTGATATTTTTCATGTTATGTAATTATCTGGAAGTAGCAAGTGCTATCATGCCAATCAAGATACCTAAAACGATTATGGGAATTAAACTCGTAATAATAGAAATGCCAAAAGTTGCTAAACGGGATTTATTAATTTGGCGACTTAACAATGTTAAACATACCCAGAATGTATAGACTGCAAAAGCTATCGTTGCGAATATAATAATAATTATCCATACGATACTACCTACTGTAGAATCAGGATTAGATCCTAGTAGCAACAAAAATGGCAATGATAGTAATAGAAAGCCAATGAAATATACTAGGCCCATAATCTGATTATAAGCTTGTTCATACCACATGATCTTTAACACAGACTCATATGTAGTATTGGCATCAAATTTATTGGCGACCCAAGAAAAAATAGCAGAATAAATAGCAATACCAATAAAAGCAAATAGCAAGCCAACCGCTAGGCCTAATATGCCAACCCCAGAAAGAGCAGCCGCACCAGTAAGTGCAACATTAAGTTTATCTACAAATATCATACCCACAAGAGCAGGTAGAATATTTGAAAATACGAATGACATTAATGCCAAAGCTGCTGTGGCATAGAACCCTTTTCGACAAGATCCATGTTCTACGATCTGTGGAATACCACGTTTAAAGGGAGCTACCATAAGCTGCCAAATATCTGAATACCATTTTGTTTCCATAAAACCTCCAAAACACCTATATTTTTCTAATCGTAACACAAACTATATTTAAACCGTCATGGACAACATTATACCTCCCACACCAAAGATGAAGGATACTATGTAAAAAGAAATACCCGTTATCCAAAGATTTAGACCAAATTGCTTAGACATGAGTTGTGCCATAATAAAAACATTAATTAGCTCCATGGTGCTTAATCCACCCGAACCACCACGAATACGTAAATCTAAGAAAAGATAAACAGGTGCCGCAATAAGTACAAAAATTAAATGAATCCAACTAGCAATACAGCTATTCAAAAGTAAGTCTGCCACTAGTTGCTTATAGGTAACCTGCCCCTTAAAAACTTTAAAAATACCATATAAAATACCAGAAGTTACAAGAACAAAGGCTACAATTCCAAGTATATATCCAATAATAGGAAGCGCCTCTAGCTCTACAGGACTTATGACCTCCCAAATAAAGGTTTTAAATAAAGGACTCTTTGGAAAAATCAACATTAATACGTATAAACCTAAGTCAGTTATAATTAATGATCCCACAGCAAGTAGTAACATATTTTTTATGGTCACTAAATGCATCCATTTTTCTATATATAAACCAAACAAACCATTCATAATACTATACCTTATAACTTTTCACTTTTAATTAATTGATTCCCTTCAAAATAATAATTATGGTCAAGACCTTTCATCAGCAACCCCTGATTTATTAATGATAACCATATTAGGTTTCCTTTTTATTTCATCTATTAATATATTATACTATATAATTCAAATTTTAAGGCATTATTCTAACCTATTATAACGCAAAAAAGCAGCCCCACTAGGGGCCGCCTTTTCGTTTATCTTATTGCAAAGATGCTGCAATTTTTGTAAGGTTTTCATCCATACGTTCTAAGTATGTTTTATTGTCTTCGTTACTTTCGATAGTGTAAATAGTTTCTACCTTGGCCCCTACTTCTTGTGCCAAAGTTTTGGATACTTCTGGGCTAGCCATTTCTTCTGCAAAGATAGTAGTAATATGGTTTTCTTTAGCGTATTCGATGAGTTTAGCCAATTGTGCTGCATTAGGTTCGCCTTCAGCAAATACATCTTCCACACTATTTTGTTCTAAACCAAAGTCACGGCATAGGTACGCAAACGCTGCATGGCCTGTAACAAAGTTTTTATGAGGAGCTTTAGCGAATTGCTCTTCATATTTTTTAATCATTGCATCTAATTTAGCAATGTATTCAGTATAATTCTTTTCATAATAATCCTTGTTTGCTGGATCAACTTTTACAAGGGCATCCTTGATATTTTTCACTTCAATTTTAGCATTTTTCAAAGATAACCATGCATGAGGATCTTCTGCACCATGTTCTTTAATTTCTTCTGGATCAGTATTTTTAATAGCTTCAACGCCTTCAGTAGCTACAACAGATACGAGTTTATCATTCTTAGCTGCTTCGATAGCTTGTTTTGCCCAAGGCTCCATACCAAAACCGTTATACACAAACACTTGAGCTGTTGCCAATTGTTTCATATTTTCAGGCTTCAACTCGAAATCATGTGGTTCTACGCCATCTGGTATAATAGTAGATACCTCTACCTTGTCACCACCAATAGCCTTTGTAAACTCAGCCATTGCATTAAAACTTGTTACCACTTGGATTTTTTTACCTGCTTGTTCCTTCTGTGCATTCGGTGCATCATTGCCACAACCTGCAAATAAAGCAGCCATCATAATACCTACAACTAACAAAATCAGTTTCTTGATCATCGTAGTCCTCCTTTGTAAAATCCTGATCGCTATGCCTATACAGAATACACTCCATTCTTTAGTTGCAGTTGCGACTCAGTTGCATTTGTAATATAGTTATAGTATAAACTTACTTAGAATTTTGTCAATCAGAAATGTGGTTTTCATATGTTATCAATAGAACATCTTTATTTTTCCTATCAAGGTCAACCGCCTTATGTGCTAAACGACCTTAATTTACATATTCACAGTGGTGATTATATATCCATCGTTGGGGATAATGGGTGTGGTAAAAGTACCTTGCTCCGCCTCATTTTAGGATTCCTTACACCGGTAAAAGGTTCTATCAAGCGAAGCACCAATAATATTCGGTATGTGTCTCAAAAAAATGACTTCTCTCACGCAGGCTTTCCTATTACGGTAAAAGAAATCCTCGATTCCTACCGAAAACTTTTAAAGATTAAGGATAAGCAGGAAGTCAATCGCGTATTAGAGCTTACCCATATGACGGAATTTAAAGACCGTCTCATTAGTAAACTTTCAGGTGGACAAGCTCAGCGTGTATCTATCGCCCGTGCCCTCATCGGTAAGCCAGATCTTATCATTCTCGATGAGCCTTCAACGGGTATCGACAGAAAAAGCCAAGAGGGCATCTATGCTCTACTTCGCAATTTGAACCAAGAGCACCATATTACGATTATCTCTGTTGAGCACAATATCGAAATGGCCTTAGCTAACTCAACTAATATCTACCATATTGCAAATGGTCAAGGTCACCTTTGCTCCCCTGAGCAATATGCTAGTGAAATCATGCACAGTACAGGTCGCAATCCAATAGATCACGAAAACTGCTCCTGTTTCACAGATGTAACAACAGAGTCTCAGGCTCAGGCCGATGATACCACAATTGAGGAGGTGCACCATGTTTAATTATGATTTCATGCAAAATGCCTTCTTCGTAGCGATTTGTATTTCTCTTTTATGTCCATGTATTGGTATCTTCATGGTGCTACGCCGTTCCAGTATGATTGGGGATACCATGAGTCATGCATCTCTAGCAGGTATTACGCTAGGTTTATTGACAAATACTAATCCAATTTTAGGGGCTTTTATCTTTACTGCTATCTGCGGTGCACTCATCGAGTTCTTGCGAAAATATTTTTCACACCATCTCGATTTGATTCTTACTATAATCTTATCCCTCAGCATTGGTACAGCTATTACGCTTATTAGCTCAGGCAAACTAAAGGCTAATGCAAATGTATTCTTCTTTGGTAGCATCCTAACGGTAAACGCAACTGATATGATTAGTATTGCTATGCTTACAATCTTATCTGTACTCACCTTATATTTCCTATACAACTCACTTCTTTACATCGCCTATGATGAAGAGGCCGCTCGTGTAGCAGGTGTTAAGGTAGATTTTATTAACTATATCTTTGCCATCTTAATGGCTGCGGCCGTATCAATTTCTATTAAAATTGTTGGTGTCCTCGTATTGAGTGCCATGATTGCGTTACCTGTAGCATCTGCATTACAATTAGAAAAAGGATTTAAAATAACTTTATTATGCTCCATTGGATTTAGCTTGCTCGCTATGATCATTGGACTCTTTGGATCCTACATCCTTAACGTAGCTCCTGGTGGCTTCGTGTCTCTAACATCGGTAGGTATTTTACTAGTAGTATTAGTCATTAAGAATATTCGAGCTATCATACGACGCATGCAGTTTAGCAAATAAACTAAAACAATCATTAATATGTTTAGATATAAACAACATAGCTAGTTAGAATAATATAGCTAGTTAGAGTTGAATAATATAATTAGTTAAATAAAAAAATACAGCTAACTAAATCCGATAGTATATTTGATATATTATTAGCCATATAAATCATCTAACTATACAAGTGTATAACAGTTTTAGTATTAAAACAGAATCGAAAAAGAGTTATGAATACAACAGCTTGGCCGGAAGGCATAAAAAAGACCAAACAGCGCGAAGCCATTTGGTCTGTATTAACAACTACAGATAAACCTATTACAGCCCTTGAAATCGCAGAACGCTTAGGTGACGGTAGCACTACTTGGATGTCTACTATCTACCGTACACTTGAACTATTAGAAACTAAGGGTATCGTTACACGTACCACGCTCATGGGTAGTGAGATGGCATATTATGAAATTACCCCTCATACACATCGACACTATGCTGTATGTACGAGCTGTGGTGCCATGATACCGCTCCATACCTGTCCCGTCGTAGAAATGCCACAAGAACTTAACGATGCAGGATTTACTGTAACGGAACATCACCTTGAGATCGCAGGGATTTGTAAGAAGTGCAAAAACAAGAAGTAGAAAATAGACAACTAATGTTTAAACAACAAAAAGGACGCAACTGATAGTTACGTCCTTTTTAGTTTTAAAATATATTTTGTATTAACCTTATTTAGCTTTCACCAATTACAGCATCAACGGAGCCACTACGAAACCGAGGGCTACAGAAATGGCGATGGCAAGTACGCCTGGAATGAAGAACGGATGGTTAAATACAAGCTTACCGATTCGCGTAGAGCCCGTATCGTCCATTTGTACAGCCCCCAAAAGTGTTGGATATGTAGGCAATACGAAGAGTGCAGATACAGCTGCGAAGGATGCGATAATAATATAAACAGATCCTGTGTTCTCTGGTGTAATACCGAGAGCTAGAATTACAGCTGGTACCAAAGCTTGTGTAGTTGCCGCTTGGCTATACAACAATGTACTTGCAAAGAAGAAGGCTACCGCCAATAGGAACGGATATGCTGTTACCATGCTAGAAGCGAGTGCTTTAATTTCAGGAATATGACCTTTTACAAAGGTATCGCCCAACCATGCTACACCTAGTACGCAAACACAAGCAGATAAGCCAGATTTGAATGTACTTGTATTAACAAGTTCTGCTGTATCAAGCTTACAGAAGAATGTTATAGCAGCCGCAATAATCATCATAAATCCGATGATAGCATCGTTTCGACCAAAAATAACTGGTTTAATAATACCAATATTTTTGGAAATTGCTGTTGCGTAGAATACGATACAAATGATACCAATCAAGAAGATTAATACAGAAGTTTTTGCGCCTGGTTTTAAATGGAAATCAGTGCTTTTTTCACGAGGTGGCGTCACGTGACCTGCCGCCAAACGTTCTTGATATACTGGATCAGAAGATAAATCATTATTCGCAAAGGTAGACATGATAAATGCCGTAATCATAACCCCTACGAATGTTGTGGAAATACAGATGGCAAGCAATGTAGGATAGTTAACACCATATGGTTCAAGGAATCCACTCATAGCAACTACTGCTGCCGATACAGGACTCGCTGTGATACCAATTTGGCTTGCTACAACGGCGATGGATAATGGCACAGATGGCTTAATGTTTTCACTTTTCGCCACCTCTACGATTACTGGAATCATAGAGAATGCTGTATGACCAGTACCCGCTAAAATAGTTAAGAAATACGTAACAGTTGGTGCTAAGTAGTTGATATGCTTAGGATTTTTACGCAAAATACTTTCAGCAATGCGCACTAAATAATCAAGACCGCCGGCTAACTGTAAAGCACAGATGGCTGCGATAGCAGACATGATAATCAGAATTACATCCCATGGAATCTGTCCCGGAAACATCCCCATACCAAGGCTTAACAACACAACCCCAAGGCCGCCAGCGTAACCGATGCCCATGCCACCTAGGCGAACACCGAGGAAGATGGCACCAAATAAAATAATAACTTGCATAATTACATAAATGTCCATACGATGACCTCCTTTATACATATATAGTATCATAGATATGCTAAATAATCATCGAATTTTGGCAATGTATAGTCTATAGTTTAAAATATGACGAAATTTCGATATGTTATGCAAAAAAACTACACCCCATTGCCTTAAACTACTAACAAAAGACAATAGGTGTAGCTTTTCAATAATTAATTTAGCATTATAAAATAATTGGGCGCATATCTTTAAGTATCCCCTCTTCCTCAGTGGCACGTTGGATACTTTCACCTACAATACGAACCATGTCCTCTAATTGTTCCACAGTGGATGCCAATGGAGGCATGAGGATAACCACGTCGCCAATAGGGCGGCAAATAAGACCTTGTTCACGGGCAAGGATTGCCACCTTAGCACCTACCGCATCATTCGGGCGATACGCTTCGTGGGTGGACACATCTTTTTCAAGTTCAATACCTACGATGAGGCCCCGCTGACGAACCTCTTTAACATGTTTCAAAGATTTAATAGGTTCTAGAGCCTTTGTGAAAGCGTCTACTTTAGCAGGCAATTGTTCAATTACCTTTTCATCACGGAATACTTTCAAAGAAGCCAACGCAACGGCACAGGCCAAGGCATTACCAGTATAGGAGTGACCATGATAGAATGTTTTCTTTTCTTCAAAGGTGCCGAGGAATGCATCGAATACGCGTTTTGTAGTCAATGTTGCCGCTAATGGAAGGTACCCACCAGTGATACCTTTGGATAAGGTCATAAAATCTGGAGATACCCCTTCATGTTCGCAAGCAAAGAATTTGCCAGTTCGACCAAAGCCAGTAGCTACTTCGTCAACGATGAGGAATACATCGTGTTGTTCTGTTAATTCACGAACGCGTTTCAAATAGCCGTGAGGCATTACGAGCATGCCTGCCGCTGCTTGCACCAATGGTTCCATAACAAGAGCTGTGATTTCATCACCTTCTTCGTTAAGGATGCGTTCCAATTCAGTCAACGACTCTTCAAAGGCTTTATCTCGATCTGCCAAATCTCTATACACACCAGGGCTTGGCAATGTTAATGGTTTAAATAATAGATTATGGAATACTTGGTGGAATAATTGAATACCACCTACGGATACAGTACCTAATGTATCCCCATGATATCCTGCATTGAGGGCAATAAACTTAGTCTTTTTCGTTTGCCCTACTTGTTGATGGTATTGGTACGCCATTTTAATAGCCACTTCGATAGCCGTACTGCCATCATCAGAGAGGAATACTTTATCTAAGCCTTCTGGAGCAAGCTCTACAAGCTCTTTACACAATTGTGCAGACGGAGGACTTACGAGGCCTAATAACGTGCTATGCGCGATTTTATCGATTTGATCCTTCAATGCTTGGTTCAATACAGGATGGTTGTGACCATGAATATTAACCCACAAGGAGGATACGCCATCGTAATACTTTTTACCGTTCTCATCGATGAGGTATACCCCCTCACCGCGTTCAATTACTACTGGTTCTTGTGCTAGCCAATCTTGCATTTGTGTAAATGGATGCCATACAAACTCGTGGTCCCATTGTGCTGCTTGTGAAAGCTGTTTCTCTGCCATTTCGTCACCTCATACTTACTAAGTTTTACAAACTATAACTCTCTATGACTATAATTAATGTAAGTTAAATTGCTATATATAATGTAAGTTATATAACTATACATATCTAACTACGCTAAATTGATGTATATAATTTATGCTAAGTTTCTACCACTAATAAATAACGAATTATTCAATCTAAGCTTTATAGCCCTAAGACGATGTTCCATAATTCCTTAGAATCAATAAAAGAGCGAGCCCATCCAAGTTGAACCTTGTGAATATCCGGGCCTTGGTATGGCGGTACTACAGCTACTACAGGAACACCTGTGTAACGCTCCATATCTGCCACATTTGTTTTCAACAAGAACAAATCTACAGCTGTCGTATCATTTACGATAATAGCTTTCACCTCGATACCATGCAATTTAGCATATTCGCAAGTCAAAACAGCACGATTAATTGATCCAAGACGACCATCTGCTACAACAATAGCTGGTAATTTGATATCTTTCATAAAATCCGTGAAAGTTTTATCTCCATAGAGAGGGGTCGTAATACCGCCAGCACCTTCTACAAAGGTTATGTCATAGCGACTCACTACATCTAATGTATGTTCTACAAGGCCATCATAGTCAATCTCGATACCAGCCAATTCCGCTGCAAGGCGGGGAGAAAAATCACCGGCAATAGCATAAGGATTCACTTCATGACGACGAGCTTCAGGAATACCTGCCGAGCGCATCAAATGTGTCGCATCTTTACTCTCAAGACCGATATTATAATTATCCTCATCCATCGTCACACATTCAGGGAAAGGCACTGCACTAGAAGACACAGGTTTCACCATCCCAACAGCAAAGCCATCGTCTACAGCCATCGCCCCCAATAACCCGGTCACAAACGTCTTACCTACATCTGTATCTGTACCAATTATAGAAATACCTAACTGCTTCATACAAAGCTCCTCTCAAGCGAATACTTACTGTCGCATAGGTTAACTAATTTATATGAGTAAGTTTACAATCTAATTACAATATACAGCGAAAAGGAATATATAGTCAACCTATTATTACGCTTAAGGTTTACCATAATAGGACTATATGGGGCCCGAATACATTAGTGAGACCCTAGTTAAAAATCACAGAACCTAGCTCATCGCTCCAAAGCGAGCTAAGTCGCTCTTTA
>ERZ1106961.420-NODE-420-length-17299-cov-141.585537_pt1 | contig 17299 bp, 20 predicted proteins | sample MGYA00403680_ERZ1106961 | MGnify/ENA primary metagenome ERZ1106961 (study PRJEB35170, sample SAMEA104062419) | human gut metagenome | biome: human gut; feature: human-associated habitat; material: faeces | place: Denmark | collected 2012-06-08 ... | reverse complement strand
GGCTGGACATCTTCCATGGCGTCAAGAAACAGCGATTTGTCGTCAAGGTTCATGTTACATCCTCCCGCAATTAAGAGCGCGATATGATAACCAGACCGGGTCGGTCCAACAACGTATTACCCAAAATTCCAGTAATAAGTTCCAAATATTGCCGATATTTTAAGCAAAATGCTTATGCATGATTATTCATTCACGATATTTATAATTAAATGCGCATAACTTATTGAATTTAACCAATAAACATAGCTGCAAATAACGTTAAAAATCGCAAATTAACTACACCATTAACTACACCGTTCGGTGCACTGTATGCAACAAGGCGGAGCAAATAGACACAAGATACTGGCTAAACCGTTATCATTTTCCGGCTATCCGCCATAAAGCTGGTGGATGATCACGGATAACCCGATATGGGAATCACCATATCGGCATCGCGTAGTTAATCGCAGTGGCTACCGTAGTAGCCTCCGTAGTTGAGTCGCAGGGATGTAACAACCTGCCAGGAAGGAAATGATCGTGACTCGCCGTGACATGACGTGATTAATCGTGACACCAAACAAAAAGCCTTACCCGTAGGCTTAATGCTTGGCTTGACTGTAGGCTTACCGTAACGCGCCGCTCACCGTCGTGGCCTGTCCGGTTTCCGCCACTGATACGGCCTCACATCATCATGCTGGTGGTGTTCCTGTTGCAGCACAACGGAAACAGGCGCTGAACACCTGTTAATTTTGCTTGCTGGTTGTTTGATTCCGGCAATACTGCGGATCATCTCCAGCAAATCGGCTTCGGTGATGGTCATGGTTTACACCTTAGGAAATCTTAATATCGCAGGTTGACACACTTGACACTTTTTCGGGAAAAACCTTAACAAACCTTAGCATTTCTAAGCATGGCAACTTGACACTTTTCGCGATTTTTTCGGCTTTTTGACGTGGTAAATCTGGCGCAAGGCCAGTAACGGCGGGGCTTACAGCGAGGTTGACACTTTTTCGCGTTCAGAGTGTAAAGTGTCAACCCGGCAAGCTGCTCAACTTGACACTTTTTGATGTCATTGATGGTCTGATTTTTCCCATTCAGCCAGGGCGTTTAGTCCGGCTTCACTCCAGTTATCCAGCTCATCGGGACAATCGCTGGCAACATAGCATAGTTCACAACGCAACATACGAATTGCCAGCCAGGCATTACCCCGCAAATTGTATTGTTCAAAGTAATGCTGCCCGTCGCAATCCTCAAGGCAGATAGCACCACCATCAAGAAATTGCACTTCCCAGCCTAATTCCCCGGCTGCATTCAGCACACGCTGCCGTATGTCATCGTCCGTTACTGGTGCAGGGATTTTACCGTCTCTGGCCTTAACTGCTTTCCAGAACTCGCCCCACGTCATTTCCAGCGTTCTTTCTGGCCACATTTCAGAAACTGCGTCTTTTCCCTGTGCTGGTGGGCTGTTCCGCTGCTCTGTCGCTTCCACATCGATTTTTTTACCGGACATAACCACTTCGCCTTTCTCGATCCAGTCGTAAACTGTCTGGCGGCTTACGCCTTTGTGTTTGGCGTATTCAGCTTTACTCATCAACATGTGGCTCACCTCATGCATATACGATAAAAATAATTTCATGCGGAAAAGGAATGCGTTGTGGATATGGAGGAAAGGGGCAATAACTGCCCCTTGTTGATTCAGTTACGCCAGGATGGCTGACTAAGCGTGGTTTTCATTACATCGTTGACGACCTGTTTTACGATTTCTGTGTTGGCTGTCGTGCTTTCAACATCAACAAAACCATAATCGCCAATTTCCACTGTCAGAGATTCCAGTTTCTTCCCCAGCGCATCAGGCAACTCTCCACTGAACCGGTGCTGAAGATTTTCCACCAGCAACGCCCTGAATGCCTCGCTGTTCTCTTTTTTCTGCCATAGCTGGCGTTTATCCACTCTGATATTTAATTTCACAGTCTCACCTCTTTAAGTGCCTTATCCATCAGTTGCCGGGCAATAACATGAATCGACGGCGCCACACCAAGCACAGATTTCTGACGCTCTTCGTCCTGGATACGTTGCAGGGCTTCAATCTGCCTCCGGGAAAGTAAAACTGGCTTTACTCCGTGACCTTTCATGATTTTTCTCCCGAATAATAACAACCACAACAATTGCACAAAATGAAATGATAGCAATAAATATTGCAATTAATGAAATGCAATAAGGTCGGGAAAAATCCCGGCCTCCGTCACTGACTGCAATTTTTCGATCCAGGATATTTCCTGAATGCCTTACCATTGGGCTGATGTAATCCCATTCCGGCATGTGCCCGGCTGATGGTTTCGCGCATCTCCCCGAAATTATCCTGCTTTGCTGGTGGGCGTGCTGCCTTGCGGATACATTCCGCACGGCGCTTTGCCGCCTGTTCCCGTGCCTTGTCACCGTTCGCCAGCATAATGACCTCAGCCCACCGTTCCGCCGCTCTCCGGTACAGACCACGCGCTTCCAGTGCTTCCGCTTTGCTGTCGTGAATCATGCACCTGTTTTCTCCTTTGCTGCCCGGCGCTGACGTTTGCGCTTCTCATTCAGCGCCACCAGCCGCGTTTCTGCGTCCTGTTGTTCCTGTGGTGTCACCTCGCCGCACGGCTGGCCTTTCAGGTCGTAGCGTACCCCACCAGCCATTAAGGCGCGGTAATAGCGCGGACACTGCGCATAAGATGCCAGCGTCGCACGTAATGCCCCTGGCCCGAATGCCAGCCCCCTGACGGCGAGATCCTGCATCAGGTCGTCGAATATCCCCACCTTAAGCGGCTTCGGTGCTTCCCGGCTGAATAATTCAGGCCACAACTCAGTGAGGCGGTTAACGCGCCTGCGGTTTTTGCGCTGCCGTTTGGTCATATGCCGCCACGGTGTCGCCCCTGTGGGCTTCTGCTGCGCTTTCTGGTTACCGGGCATCACTTTATGTGCCGATGTGGTTTTATCCTGCTCCTGTGCCGCCTGCGTCGTTTTCTGCGGCGTGCCGTAAATGCCTTTTGGCTTTCTGTTAATGGTCAGCTTTGGCATGCTCTTCCCCATCATTGTTGCCGTCATATCGGCGTGTAATCATCAAAACAGTCTGATTGTCAAAATGACATATCTGCTTTTATGCCTTTTCCAGGTCGGATGGCTGACGGTAGCCACCTGTAATACAAAATTTGAGCAATCACTTTTCTGTACTCTATAAGGCGTAAAAAACCATTTTTTACCGGGATATCGGGATACAAACAAAAAACAACTTATTTTTCATTATGTTATGCGATTTTTCGTATCCCGCCATATCCCGGTAAGTTTTTTTTTGCTTATGCATCAATAACATATTGCGGGATACGTTCCGGGATACAGTGATTTCGTTTGTTTTTAAACCATTTGTAAACCAAAATACCGGGATACGGCGGGATATGGCGGGATACGATAACGACACATAAGTAATTGATATCTATATAATATATTTTTCATATCCCGATATCCCGCATATCCCGCGATTTTTGACCCTCTGCGAGCGTAGGCGGTTTTATTCGTCTTCAGCCTGGTCAATCAGCACGATAAATCGCTGCTGTGTTCCGTTAATCTTCACCGTTTTCGATGTCCAGCGACCGGGTTCTGCACAAACCAGCATTCCGGCTTCCTCCAGCGCCTGACACCCAAAGTTCCTGGATATGCCGCATAAAATTTCGCCATCAAACACTGACGGGATAATGTGATATTCGGGTTTTCCATCCTCACGCTTACCACTGACAAGATACCCTGCAAGGTTGTTTATACGGGATGCATAGTGGTTATCCATATCTCCATTGCTTTTCCCGTAGGTATAAGGCTGAAAACGGCTCAGGGCATGGCGCTGAATAAAATCACGGGCGCGGCTGATGACCTGGTATTTTTCCCGGTTTTCCAGCCCGAAATCCTGTAACCAGTCATCAAAAGCCCGTTGTGTTGCTGCCCGGCATTCTTCGGCTGTCCAGCCAGTAATTGCGGTGGCAAGTTCTCCGGCCGCATCCAGCATGGCAAAGCGTGAAGCCACACGTCTGACCTGTGACGATGCATTTTCAGGCAGATTTCCCAGCCAGGTATTTTCTTTATCGGAAGTGGTGTTAATAGCCAGTTCCTTATGAGCGGATAACCAGCGCACCCACTCACGCCCCGCAGCTCCACAATAATTTGATGAAAGTCGCTTTATTGCTCTGGCATGTTGATCACCATCGTCATACCCGTTAAAAACCGTTGTATCGGTAAAGGGAACGCTTAGCAGCCGCACCAGTTGCCCGGCTTTTGGGGTGATCCCCCCTTTTAACAGGAAGGTCTCAAAATCTTCTTCCCCTGTGCTTAGTGCCGCTATTTTCCAGCGCATTACTGCACGATTGCCGCCATCTTTTCGTCCCTGAATTCTCCCCACACCGTTAAACAGGCTGTAGGCGGATTGCGCGATGTCATTAATCCTTCCTCCCTGACCAATTTCATCAATGGGGATAAAGCCATCATTACGTGCGGCAGCTTCCACCGTCAGTCCGTGCCGGGTGGCATCCCACGAAAGTTTGAGCATTTCAGGATCGCCATAAAGACTGGTGGCAGCTTCCACCGTCGTGGTTTTCCCTGCTGACGACTGCGCGAAAAGGTGGATACCAAAACAACTTCCGCCCACAAGAGAATTAAGGGGTGCTGCCAGTCCGACCAGTACCCCAAGCATCATTGAGTGATTACCTCTCATCAGGGAGGCGACATTATTCCTCCATTCCTGTACCGTCCCCCTGACGATATAGCCTTTGATGGCTGCAGATCCGCCACAGAATGCCACTGGACGATCCGGTACACCAATCACCTCACCATCTGGCATAACATAGGCTCCACAATGCCATCCGGCTGTTGATGTGACCTCCCACACAGTACGATCTCCCTGACGTTGCAGGTATTCCGCCAGTTTATTCAGTAAATGGGCGCTGGTGGTGATTGCAACACCCCGTCCACGTAACCTCGCCCATCCTGCTGGCATACCGATTTCATTGCGCGGCATCGCTTCGTAAATAATTTTCTGTGTTCCTTCCGGGATCATTTCAATTATCAGATACGCTTCCCGACCGTCATTACCAATACCCGCTGTGCGCATCCTGTCACTCAACCAGGTTTCCTTATGATTCAGCTCCTCTGCTCTGGTATTGGGTATTGGCTCGACATACCAGAGCGCACCATCTTTTTCGGTGATATGCGGTTTCATGGGATCTGTTCTTCCGGGCAATCCCCCCACTCTCCTGACTTCCTCCGTCATGGTTTCCCCGCGTTCGGCCTGTTCGCGGATCCGTTGCAGGTAGTCGTGCCAGTTCTCCGGCTCCCGGTCGGTGATACCTTTGTATAATTTCGCCTCCTGTACGCCAGCCAGCGCCAGCTTTTCAGCGATAGCATTGATCTGGATTGGTTCTATCTCCCCCGCGAGATAGACACGTGCAAAGCGGCGTTTCGCGTCAATAATGCGGATATTCGCCAGGTCTGCCAGTTGCTTTGGCCCCAGATAAACAGGTGGCACGTTATCGCCGTGTTTTCGTCCTTCGCTTTCAATCCAGTGTTGAGCATGGGCGTAAGCATCCGTCCCGGCAAAAATGATTACCTCGGTGAATTTATCCTTCGGCTGATATTTTAAATTCGGTGCGTTTTTCACTTCTTACCTCCCCGCTCACGAATAATTTCACGTACTGTCCTGATGCGTTCCGCGCCCGTGACGCTCATGATTTTGTCGATGTCGCTTAATTCTGCTAGTGGCGCTTTACTTACCAGGATGAATTCCCTTTCAAAGCGCATATGTGACGACACGCAGGGATGCGCATAACCTTCGCGGATATAGGTCACGCGAAAATCATCGACGGTTTTTACCGTTATCGTGCTGCCGTATTTATCCCGGAAAATATCACCGGGGCGGATTTCAGGCCGAGAGAGGACGCTGGCAGTAAAGCCAGAATTTTTCTTTTTCATGGTTTTATTTTCCTGTCAGCAGTTCCGGTTTTATTTCCGCACGAATAAAAAGTTCAGAAAAAAATTCAGGAGAACCAACAATCTCATTACTTTTCAGTCGGCATTGTGATTTCACTTTCCCTTTATCCAGGTAAACCAGTACGCGTCCGGTGAAATCATCTGACACATTAAGCACTATGGGTACATGCGCTTCATGATTATGCATGGCTTACATCCTCCGTGAATTTTCTTCTGTAACGCGTCTCTGCCACATATTCCGCATAGTCCGACGCAATACTAAGAATCATTTCACCCTCTGACTTGTAGCCACTGGTATTGATAAGAAAATATGCAGCTTTCATCATGTCAGCAACGCTCAACAATGCGCCCGCTGCATCTTCCGGTGCGCCATCAAATTCCCGTTTCAGGGAATTAAAACGATCATCACGCATGTTTACCCCCCTGAATGACCTGATAACCGCAACTGGTCAGCAACTCGATAAATTCCGGCAGTGTGCCGAAACAGCAATCATCACGCAGCCGTTCACGGGATACTTCAACGCCGTTTTCGTAGTGACTCACCATACGCCCGGTAAAATGCAGATCATCATCGTGATGGCTCGTTGACGGCTTAATCAGTCGCGCACGTTCCGCCAGTTCCAGCAATGCTTCAACGCTTCCGGCAATTGCACCATCCGGCAGGTGGTAATTACGCACTATGCGCCCGTTCTCCACATTGACCAGCAACTGCCCGGTAAATTTCTCGTCAAACTGAATGCTGTTAAGGTCAGAAATTGACAGGTTATGCATGGTGCACCTCCTGCACATCAGCCATGATAATTTTTCCGGCCTTATCCAGTGCCTGATCGGCTTTTAGCTGCACAAATGCTAAATAATGGGAGATGCATTCTGATTCTCTGGCTGCGTGTTTATGCGCCACACCAGCGATAGCAGAAATCTCAATAAGTGAATCCATCAGCGTTTTGATAGCGTCTACCGCTGCATCAGGCCATGTTGCATTACACATGTTCCACCTCCTGGCGAATACGGGCGGCGAATACCATCACGCAGCCATCAGGAGATTGCTGGCGTGCTTCCTGTTCGCTGGTGGCCTCGATGGTAATCACGCGCGGTTGTGCCGTGCTCAGGGCGATAAAACGCCAGATGTATTTATTCAGGTTGTGCGATTGCCCATTTCCTTCCCCGTGATTAGCAAATTTACCGTGATGCTGCTCGCGAAATTGTTTTACTACTTGTTCGGCCTCACAAATATCCGCAAATAGGCCTAGTCGATGGTTTTTTCCGTTAACACGACATTGGGCGCGCCATTTTTTATGCTGCTTACTCCAAGTAACTCCCTTGACTCCCGATGTATTATTTTTTGCCTTTAATATGTTGTATTGATTTTCTGCGCTCGTTGCTTCGCGGAGGTTAGTAATACGATTATCACTGCGTACCCCGTTGATGTGATCAATTAAATTTGTAGGCCATTTGCCATAAACATAAAGCCATGCAAGTCGGTGCGCTGCATAAAGCCTGTTTTTAACCCCAATCTGAATATAACCATGACTGGTAAGACACCCAGCAACACTACCATTTTTAACGTTTCTGGCTGGTGGAACTCTCCATGTAAAAACGCCTGTTTCAGGGTCGTAATGCAGGGTTTCACGTAAGTATTTTTGGGTTAGTTCAGCCATGACACGCCTCCAATGTGGAGATACTGGAATAGTCAGGGTGAGTTTGGGTATGCTGTGTTCCAGCCATAATCGTTACTCCTGTTAACGGTTTGGTTAGACGCCCTGGTACTGTTCCCGCAGTCCGGGGCGTTGTTTTTTTTGCAATGGTAAGTACAATGGTAATTACCGTGTAACTATAGTAATTATGGGTAATTACCATGTCAACACCATTAGAAAAACGATCGCCACCATACCAAATGCGGCTACCAGAAGAATTTAGAGCACAACTTGAGGAGGCAGCCAAAGCAGACGGCGACACCTCATTAGCTACCTGGATTAAACGAGTGCTCCGCAAAGAATTACAACAGCGAGGCATCGTGCCAAAAGGTTGACGATTAAGGGTAAAATCAAGAATGTATATTTTTGGAAAATGGTTACTGATTGCAGCAACATTGACACTTTTATATTTTTTTGTAGCAGGGCTACAAAATGGTGAAATTGAGGTCAAGCGCGACCATACCTCTAATGATATAGGTAAAGTTACATTCAGCTTAAAGTAGGAATAGTTGCAATGTTGTACATAAGTCCAGGTTAAGTTGATCAGCACCGAGCGACCAGAAAAAATCGTATCGGTCGCGCCACCAGCAAAATTTTTTGCTTTCCGGACGATGTGGCCAACGGTATTTTGCAGCAAAATATTCTGCATTTCTGGCGTGCTGTGGCGACGGTGATCAGCGCCTTCACATTGAACGAACTTGTCGCTAAAATTCACCCACATAGCAAACATCGCGGTGCTGTAGGTAATTCGTTCACAAAGGCGCTCCGGCGACGGGGCGCTTTTTCTTTTTGTAACGGTCAGAGCGTTACACATGGCTGTTTTCCTCCATGCGACGGGCTAACCAACGCTGCGAAAGACGAATTAATTCAGCTTTCCGCTGGTGGTAGTCCTGGCCTAACTCAATCAGCGTGATATTGCTCTGCTCAAGGTAAGAAAGGTGCTCAAGCTGCAATGTGCTCATGTGGTCGCGTGGTTCGCCTGTGATGCCGTTCGCCTGCGCCCACTGTTTTGCAGTCATGCCACCCAGCACGATACGCGCCAGCATATTGGCTTCCGTGGTGTAGTGATGCTGGAACGTGTTTTTACCCAGTTCAGCCCGGTACGCCTCCAGCGCGGCGCACATCGGCTTAAAGTAGCTGGCAACGGTGATACGGGCTTTCAATTCCCTGCGTAACGCTGCGGAACGCACTGGCGCTACCTTGTGTAGCTCCTCCTCGCATTTGATAAAGTACTGGCGAACGGCGCGGCCCTGTTCGGTACGTTCGACCATCGCCAGTTCTTTCGCCATGTTCACGGTGATGATGTACTCAAGAGCGGTTTGCTGGCGAGATTTTGCGCTCACCGGATCGGGTCGGCTCAAATATTCAACAACTTCATAATCCACTCCTTCCGTGAAGCCGTATTCTTCAATGCGCCCCTTGATCCACGAACGGAAAACGCGCCCTACACCTAACGCCTTATGCAACGCTCTGGCGCTAACAATATTGGTTTCACACCCGCCAATAATGCCGGAAATAACCGGGATAATTTCGCCGAAATTTTGCAGATTCTGGTTTTCAGGCCGAACGAAGCCCTGCCCCTGTACAGGCGTATATCCAGTATTCATGGTTAAATCTCTGTATTAGTGGATGGGAGGCGGCTGTGTGCCGCCAGCCTGATTAGTGAACTGCCTCGCGGCTGTCCTTCCATGCCAGAACTTCGGATAAAGACCAGCCAACGGAACGACCACCGAGTTTACGCCGTGATGGGAATTGTCCGGCTTTTTCCAGGCGGTAGCGGCATGAACGGCTCAGGCCTGTAAGTTGCTGACATTCTTTTTCACGTATAAATCGATCTGTGCTTAACACAATTCCCCCCTTGTTATTTCTTAAAAAGTCATTGGGTGGCTTATTGGGTTGGGTTAAGTCGGATTGTGTCAGGGGGTTTATGGAATGGCAAACACTGGTGGCGGTCGTTTTACAGAAGTGGGGTAATTAGAATAAAAATACTTTTAATTCATTGTGATGCAGTAGCGTAAAATTCTGTTTTTACGCCTTTTTTGCATGTTTTTAAGAGTGATTCGTTAATGTATAAAAGAACAGTAATATTATTAAAATCAAATAGTTATCAATTGTGTGTTTTTTAGTCCGTTATTCCTTGTTGTAGCTTATTGTTCCTTGTTGTAGCTTATTGTTTCACGTTGTGTACGTCCTGAAAAAACACGAAAAAAATTATATTTCTCTGGCTATTGGCAGTGTGGTTACTTTTTCGTGAGCACCTGCCAGTATCTCTAATCGCTCTGTCCACATATCCAGCGCATTACGTTTCGCATCGATATAACGGGAGTGGTTATAGACTCGTTGCATCCCTGGCATCTGGTGAGCGGTGAGTTGTTCGACAATATGCGGATCCACGCCTAAATCGTTCAGCATCGTGGTAAACGTGCGCCGTATATCGTGTAGTGACCAGTGCGGATGGTTTAATTTTTTGTGTGCGAATCTGCCGTATTGTGACACGCTGGCTTCCTGTTTCAGTTCCCCGAGTAATAACCCTGTGTGCCTGTTCTGCTCCACCAGCTGCGTGACGAACGGCAAAATGCTTTCTGGTATTGGCCTGAATATGGCGACCTTCGTTTTGCTGTGTTCTTTCGGTACCGTCCAGAGCATTTCCTTAAAATCCCACTCCCTGATCTCCGACAGCCTCAGTTCTCCGGTTCGGCAGCCAAACACAATCAGGAGGCGGATTAGTGCGCTGTAGTAGGGCGGGAATATTTTTTTATCCAGTGCCTGTAATAATTCGCTCAGTTCTTTGTTGCTCAGCACGCGTTCGCTTATGCCCGGCTTTTTGCCAACGTCCGCCACGTTGAGATCATCCAGAACGTTACTGACTGCGTAGCGACGTTTACGGCAGAACTTAAGCGCCTGTTTACACGCCTGCATCATGTGACCAGACGTTACGGGGGATTTTTTGCGTATCCGGTCAAAACAGGCAAGCCAGTGACGTAACTCGCATTTATCCAGTGGCATATTGCCGATGTGCTGTATGATGTGATTATTAAGGCGACTTTTTAGCGATTCGTAATCAACACGGTTTTCCCTTACGTGCATTTCTAACCAGTAGCTGATCGCATCGCCCACCGTTACCGGCTTTAGTGCTTCCTGTATTGAGTAATTAAGCTCATGGCGTGGATTTTTTCCCTCAGCCAGCCATGCACGACACTGTGCCGCCGTTCCCCTGGCTGCTTTCAGACTCAGATCCGGATAATTTCCCAGCTTCAGGCGTTCCGGTGATACCTGGCGTCCAGTTCCTGCCCTGTAGGTGAAATACCAGGTTAACAAGCCGCTGGTGGAGTGCCTGACACTCAGGTTTCCACCGTCATTAAGAAAGGTTGTTTTTGGGGCTGGTGTGCCGTTGATTTTTCTTAGCTGTGTATCGCTCAGTTTGTTAAGTACCCTGCTCATAATTTTGAATCCGGTCATCACAATTAACTACACCATTAACTACACCGATCATTGCACAAGGGGGTGCAGCGTGGAACAATCTGGAACAAGGAAAATTACAATACGCTTAAAAATCAAAAAAATAATGAACAACATGGCACATTATGAAGCAGCAAAAAACACTAATTTATAAAATCACGATATTAATAATGTAACTTATATTTTCGTGAAATCTGTCACTGAAGAAAATTGGCAACTAAAGGTTAAAACCGTTATAACACAGTCACCGGCGCAGAGGAGACAATGCCGGACTTAAGACGCGGATGCACTGCTGTGTGTACTGTAGAGTCTGGCGGATGTCGACAGACTCTATTTTTTTATGCAGTTTTAACTTTGCAGATAGCCGCATTCTCGCCGGAATTGCGTGATTAATGACGCGGTCAGTGGTGTCTGGCGACTATCACGCCGCTGAATCAAATAATAGGCCGCTTTCGGTAAAATTTCGCTAACCGGCAACATCACCAGCCCCTGTCCGTGCAAGGGATCGCAGCCCATTTCTTCAGGCAGTATGCTGAGAAAATCGCTTTTTGCCACCAGACTGATACAGGCTGAGAACGTCTCGCAGACTACACCGACCTGTGGCGTTTGCGCCTGATCGTCAAGCAATTCACTCAACTGTTTGTAGTAACTGCCGTGTGGCGTCGGCATTGTCCAGCTGTAATCCAGTAACTGTTTGATCGAACGGGCACCAATGGCGGGGTGTCCCGGGCGGCAAAAGATCGCGAATTGCTTTTCCAGTAATTTCTCAAAAGTAAATTCGTGGTCGTACGGTCCCTGCTAATAGGTATTGATGGTGAAATCCAATTCTCCCTGACGCAATTCATTAATCATCGACACCAGTTGCCCTTCCATAATGCGTACTTTTACCTGCGGATGCTGCTGATGAAAACGAGATATGACAGCTGGCATCAGACTGCGGGAAATACTGGCCCCCATGCCGATATTAATCTGCCCTGCCAGTTGCCCTTGTCGTTGGCGAATTTCCTCTTGCGCTGCGCGCAGCTCTTCAAGAATAAGACTGGCGTGCTGATAAAAACTTTCACCGGCATCAGTTAACGTCACGCCTTTACTACGGCGAAAAAAGAGTTGCGCCGCTAATCCTTCTTCCAGCTCCTGAATAGATTTACTCAGTGCCGGTTGCGACATATTCAACATTCGGCTCGCTCCGCGAATGCTGCCCTGACGAGCCACTTCAACAAAAGCACGAATTTGATGAATTTTTACCTGAAAAGTCATGACGCCACCGATAACCGTTATTTATCAGACCAAAGAAACTGGCATCTACTTTAATGCAGATGATTGTGTCAGGGTAATTTATGAACGGTTAAAACTGTGAAAAATCAGTTAGTGATAAGTAAAAACTATCGCTACGTGAACCGGGTCACACTTTTTACTGATGACGGGAAAGGTTATGGAGTCTTTGAATCAATTTGTTAATTCGCTTGCCCCAAAATTATCGCACTGGCGACGTGATTTTCATCACTATGCAGAGTCTGGCTGGGTGGAATTCCGCACTGCCACCCTTGTTGCGGAAGAATTGCAGCAGCTCGGCTATTCACTGGCGCTGGGCCGCGAAGTAGTTAATGAAAGTAGCCGGATGGGACTACCTGATGAACTCACTCTACAACGCGAATTCGAGCGCGCTCGTCAACAGGGTGCGCTAGCACAATGGATTGCGGTTTTTGAAGGTGGTTTCACTGGTATCGTCGCCACCCTGGATACCGGTCGCCCCGGTCCGGTGATGGCTTTCCGTGTCGATATGGACGCGCTGGATCTCAGTGAAGAGCAGGATGTCAGCCATCGCCCCTACCGCGACGGTTTTGCGTCATGTAACGCCGGAATGATGCATGCCTGTGGTCATGATGGACATACCGCCATTGGGCTTGGGCTGGCGCATACCCTTAAACAATTCGAGTCCGGACTACATGGCGTCATCAAACTGATTTTTCAGCCTGCAGAGGAAGGTACGCGTGGCGCGCGGGCGATGGTCGATGCAGGTGTCGTAGATGATGTTGATTATTTTACTGCCGTGCACATTGGCACTGGCGTACCTGCGGGCACCGTGGTGTGCGGCAGTGATAATTTTATGGCAACCACCAAATTTGACGCGCACTTCACCGGTACCGCCGCTCACGCAGGCGCAAAACCAGAAGACGGTCACAATGCCTTGTTGGCGGCAGCACAAGCAACTCTTGCACTGCATGCAATCGCCCCGCACAGCGAAGGAGCTTCCAGAGTAAACGTGGGCGTTATGCAGGCAGGAAGCGGCCGTAACGTTGTTCCTGCCTCGGCGTTGCTGAAAGTGGAAACACGCGGGGCCAGCGACGTCATTAATCAATATGTTTTTGACCGTGCACAACAAGCGATTCAGGGCGCAGCAACCATGTATGGTGTCGGCGTTGAAACTCGTCTGATGGGTGCAGCTACCGCCAGTTCTCCTTCGCCGCAATGGGTCGCATGGTTGCAAAGTCAGGCGGCTCAGGTCGCGGGGGTCAATCAGGCCATTGAACGTGTTGAAGCGCCTGCGGGTTCCGAAGATGCCACATTAATGATGGCCCGCGTGCAGCAACATCAAGGGCAAGCCTCCTACGTGGTGTTTGGCACACAGCTGGCGGCAGGTCATCACAACGAAAAATTCGATTTTGACGAGCAGGTTCTCGCTATTGCCGTCGAAACGCTGGCGCGCACCGCGCTCAATTTTCCCTGGACGCGAGGTATCTGATGCAGGAAATCTATCGTTTTATCGACGATGCGATTGAAGCCGATCGCCAACGTTATACCGATATTGCCGATCAAATCTGGGATCATCCAGAAACACGTTTTGAAGAGTTCTGGTCAGCGGAGCATCTGGCTTCGGCGCTGGAATCTGCAAGCTTCACCGTTACCCGCAACGTAGGCAATATCCCAAATGCATTTATTGCTTCGTTTGGTCAAGGCAAACCGGTTATCGCCCTGCTGGGAGAATATGACGCCCTGGCAGGTTTAAGTCAGCAAGCTGGTTGCGCGCAACCTACATCCGCGACGCCCGGTGAAAATGGTCACGGTTGCGGACACAATTTGCTGGGAACCGCCGCCTTTGCCGCTGCAATAGCCGTCAAGAAATGGCTGGAACAATATGGGCAAGGCGGCACAGTGCGCTTTTATGGTTGTCCTGGCGAAGAAGGCGGCTCGGGTAAAACGTTCATGGTCCGCGAGGGGGTATTTGATGATGTGGATGCGGCACTCACCTGGCACCCGGAAGCCTTTGCCGGCATGTTCAATACCCGCACGCTGGCAAACATTCAGGCATCATGGTGCTTTAAAGGGATCGCAGCACATGCCGCGAATTCCCCTCATTTGGGACGCAGCGCCCTTGATGCCGTAACGTTGATGACCACTGGCACCAACTTCCTCAACGAACATATTATTGAAAAAGCGCGCGTACACTATGCCATCACAAATAGCGGCGGGATCTCGCCCAACGTGGTCCAGGCGCAGGCAGAAGTGCTTTATCTTATCCGCGCCCCCGAAATGACCGACGTGCAGCATATTTATGATCGGGTCGCCAAAATCGCCGAAGGTGCGGCATTGATGACCGAAACCACGGTTGAATGCCGCTTCGACAAAGCCTGTTCCAGTTATCTCCCGAATCGCACCTTAGAAAATGCCATGTACCATGCCCTATCCCATTTTGGTACCCCGGAATGGAACTCCGAAGAACTGGCTTTTGCGAAACAAATTCAGGCTACGCTCACCCCCAACGATCGGCAAAACAGTCTGAATAATATCGCCGCAACCGGTGGCGAAAACGGCAAGGCTTTTGCACTACGTCATCGTGAAACGGTACTGGCGAATGAGGTCGCTCCATATGCCGCCACCGATAACGTGCTTGCGGCATCGACTGATGTCGGCGACGTCAGTTGGAAACTGCCTGTTGCCCAGTGTTTCAGCCCCTGTTTTGCCGTCGGTACACCGCTACATACGTGGCAACTGGTTAGCCAGGGGCGAACATCTATTGCTCATAAAGGAATGCTGCTGGCGGCGAAAACTATGGCAGCAACCACAGTCAATCTCTTCATTGATTCAGGGCTATTGCAAGAATGCCAACAAGAGCATCAGCAAGTTACGGACACGCAACCGTATCACTGCCCTATCCCGAAAAACGTGACACCGTCACCTTTAAAATAACAACAACAACGCAAACACAACAACCGAGGAATGCCCATGAGTATGTCATCCATACCGTCGTCCTCCCAATCCGGGAAGCTCTATGGCTGGGTCGAAAGAATTGGTAACAAGGTTCCCCATCCTTTTTTGCTCTTTATCTATTTGATAATCGTACTCATGGTGACGACGGCAATTTTGTCAGCCTTTGGCGTCAGTGCGAAAAACCCGACCGATGGTACGCCGGTGGTGGTGAAAAACCTGCTCAGTGTAGAAGGATTACACTGGTTTTTACCCAATGTGATTAAAAACTTTAGCGGTTTTGCTCCACTTGGAGCGATCCTGGCGCTGGTTTTAGGTGCCGGCCTAGCGGAGCGCGTCGGCTTACTGCCAGCGCTAATGGTTAAAATGGCATCGCATGTTAATGCCCGCTACGCCAGTTATATGGTGCTGTTTATTGCTTTTTTCAGCCACATTTCTTCCGATGCGGCGTTAGTGATCATGCCACCGATGGGTGCGCTGATTTTTCTGGCGGTGGGCAGGCATCCAGTTGCAGGTTTACTGGCCGCCATTGCAGGCGTAGGTTGCGGCTTCACGGCTAATTTACTGATTGTCACAACCGACGTGTTGCTGTCGGGGATCAGCACGGAAGCGGCGGCTGCGTTCAATCCGCAAATGCACGTCAGTGTAATTGATAACTGGTATTTTATGGCCAGCTCCGTAGTCGTACTGACGATTGTTGGCGGCCTGATAACCGACAAAATCATCGAGCCACGGTTAGGTCAATGGCAGGGAAACAGCGATGAGAAACTGCAGACATTGACCGAAAGTCAGCGTTTTGGTTTACGCATAGCAGGTGTCGTATCGCTACTTTTTATTGCTGCGATCGCGCTGATGGTGATCCCGGAAAACGGGATATTGCGCGATCCGATTAATCACACCGTGATGCCATCACCCTTTATTAAAGGTATCGTGCCACTGATCATTCTTTTTTTCTTTGTTGTCTCGCTGGCTTATGGCATCGCTACCCGCACAATTCGACGTCAGGCGGATTTACCGCATTTAATGATTGAACCGATGAAAGAGATGGCGGGATTTATCGTGATGGTTTTTCCCCTAGCCCAGTTTGTCGCCATGTTTAACTGGAGCAACATGGGGAAATTCATCGCCGTGGGGCTGACCGATATACTTGAAAGTTCAGGGCTTAGCGGCATCCCGGCGTTTGTCGGTCTGGCGTTGCTTTCCTCTTTCTTATGCATGTTTATTGCCAGCGGTTCCGCAATCTGGTCGATTCTGGCCCCCATTTTCGTACCAATGTTTATGCTACTTGGCTTTCACCCGGCATTTGCGCAAATCCTCTTTCGTATTGCCGACTCATCCGTATTGCCTTTAGCGCCGGTATCTCCTTTTGTTCCACTATTTCTTGGATTCCTGCAACGCTACAAACCAGACGCGAAACTGGGTACTTACTATTCGTTAGTCTTGCCCTATCCGCTTATCTTTTTGGTGGTATGGCTGTTGATGTTGCTGGCGTGGTATCTTGTTGGTCTGCCGATAGGTCCGGGGATTTACCCACGTTTGTCTTAAGAGAGAACGGATGCTGAGATTACTTGAAGAAAAAATTGCCACGCCACTGGGTCCACTGTGGGTGATTTGCGATGAGCAATTTCGCCTGCGGGCGGTTGAATGGGAAGAGTACAGCGAACGCATGGTGCAGCTGCTGGACATCCATTATCGCAAAGAAGGCTATGAGCGCATTTCTGCCACCAACCCAGGCGGTTTAAGCGACAAGCTTCGTGATTATTTTGCCGGTAATCTTAGCATTATTGATACGCTTCCCACTGCCACAGGGGGGACGCCATTTCAGCGCGAAGTCTGGAAAACTCTACGCACTATCCCCTGCGGGCAGGTAATGCATTACGGCCAACTGGCTGAACAATTGGGCCGCCCTGGCGCGGCGCGTGCCGTTGGTGCGGCAAACGGATCGAATCCCATCA